>OBDJ01000450.1_pt1 | contig 22056 bp, 20 predicted proteins | sample 1518041 | NCBI WGS metagenome assembly OBDJ01 (sample SAMN01760916, study PRJEB22395) | human gut metagenome
GTTAAAAACAAGCTCTATCGCACAATAGAAAGCCAAACCGTTTTCAGCCTGCTCTTTTTAGCCTGTACAGACTTACCCATAGCGGCTTTTCTTATCTTCTCGTAATCAAACGAATACTCGCTCATCAGTTCTTTGTAAAAATCGTTTGTATTCATCTGAAAGCCCCCTTCCGTAAGTCGTTATAATTTGAATTTTTTCTTTTGTCTTTCTATTGTGCGATAGAGCTTGTTTTTAACGGTAGACAGCTTGACATCAAGCGCCTTCGCTACGTCCTCCAGCTTCATATCACACGCAAAATGAAGATAGAATATCTGACCTGTCAGTTCATCGGTCTTCATTATGTCATCGAAAATCTGCTTTGCAACGATCTTGTTGCTGATAACGTCCTCAAGTCTTTGCTGAGGCTTGGACATCTCACGTTCGATAGCGACCATTTCTTCTTCGGTATAGTCGGAAAAGGAGGAAACCTTGTCATCCTTCTTCCTGCCCGAAAAATAGGTGCGGCATTCACACTTCGCTATATTTATAAGGAAAGCCTCGGGGCTTTCGATGTCCTCGTGTCCTTTTTCGCTTATGCGCTTGAAGAAACGTGTATAGACGTTCTGAATAATATCTTCCGCATCTTCTCTGTTTCCGCATTTGCTGACTACAAAACGGGAAACGGATCTGCAGGTTTCGTTGTAGACACGGTTGAAATATTCTTCGTTATTCTCGTGACCTCCGTGAATCTCTGCGCCCATCGGCTCACCTCACTTTGTCACCTACTTTGTAGTAGGCTGAATTTCAGAAAAAGTTTCACTCGAAATGAAAATTCTGTGTATCGGATAAGTAAAAAAATAAGAATGTTTTTTGTGCAGTATAACCATATATTGATTTTTGACTGCCGGGAAGCAGAATATATGGCACGAAGTGCGTGCTGTCTGCATATTTCCTCCATTATATTGTACATTAAACGGGGCGGTTAGTCAAGGGGAACATAATAAACGGAGCAGAATAAAGAAAATGTGTCGTTTGTAACGTTTGCAACACATACAAATGAAACGGATTTTACAAAAACAGTTAATAACAGAACCGGAGCTTCGCTTAATGCTAAGTTTTTTGTTATACAAATTGTTGTATTTTCAGATTTAATGCTGTAAACGTACAAAATCCATTAATGTTTATATTGTTTCACCAAAACAAAAATGTATTTTTGTGCAAAATGCCACTTGCAAATCTAATTGCGATATAGTATGATTAGAAATAGCTTAAATGCAAAAAAATATTTTATGGAGGACAAAAAAATGAAGTTTACAAAAACTTTAGCAAGTATTGCAGCTGCTGCAATCGCAGTTTCTTCACTTGCAGTAAGTGCTTTCGCTGCAGATATTAACTTAGGTAAAGAGCTTAATGCAGACGAATTAGCACTTCTCAAAGATACTGATACAACATTTGTTGTAGAGTATGACAGCCCCAATGGTTGGGACGACATAGGATTTGGTGCATCTATCGATGAAATAGGCACTTGGGCATCAGCTAACTTCAAGGCAGAAGTAGGTAAGGGTACTCTTACTGTTACTGTTGCTGATATTCTTAAAAAGATGGGCATCGAATCATTAGCTGATGCTTCATACATGAAGGTTGAAGGCTACAATGAAACTACTATCTCGAAAGTAGAAATTAAGGCAGCAGACGCTGAAAAGCCTGCTGAGCCTAAGCCTATTCAGACAAAGGCAGATATTTCATTTACCGATAAGAAAACTCCGTCATACACATACACAGTTAAGGGCGACATTGATACGCTTAAGGTTGATGTTGCACTTTCAGCTGATGCAGCAGCAGCTGGATCAGGTTGGAACGATTGGTGCTCTGCAGGCGTTGCTGTTAAGAACCCCGACGGTACAGTTAAGTACTATCAGTGGGGCGGTGCAAGCATAGCATGGGCTTGGGATGTAAACGGTGATGGTGTTGGAGATACTAAAGACGGCGTTGGCACCGAAACATGGGTAGGCACTGTCGGCGCTGACGGTGGTCAGCTTTCTATCCCCGTTGTTAAGGGTGCTGTAGTTGATTTCTACTGCTTAAGCTGGGATACATATAATGGCGTTCAGTACACATTAACAATCAACGATGAAGAAGCTGCAGTAAACCCCGGCGAAACAGAAGATCCTACTAAGCCCGGCGAAACAGAAGATCCTACTAAGCCCGGTGAAACAGAAGATCCTGCTGAGCCCGGTGAATCTTCAGGCGATGTTAACCCCGGCGAATGCTCAGGCGAGCCCGTTAACCCTCCTACAGGTGCTGCAGTAGCAGTTATCCCTGCAGTTCTCGCAGCAGCAGCAGTTGCTACAACAGGTATCGTTCTTAAGAAGAGAAGCAAGTAATTGCTTTTAAACGGTTTAACACTTTGAATTAAAGAGCATATGACCCCTCCGCTTATGGCGGAGGGGCTTTTTTTATCATATAATTTGGCATATTTTCATATTTAATGCTGTAAAGGCACAAAATCACATTACTGTTTATATTGTTTCACCAAAACGAAAAAGTTTTTTTGTGCAAAATGACACTTGTAAAAGAAACTGCGATATAGTATGATTAAAAATAGCTTAAAAGCTAAAAAAATATTTTATGGAGGACAAAACCAATGAAGTTTACAAAAACTTTAGCAAGTGTTTGCGCTGCTGCAATCGCAGTTTCTTCACTTGCAGTAAGTGCTTTTGCCGGTTCTATCACATTCAGTGATACAGCATGGTGGACACAGAAGAACTTAAAGATTGAAGATATTCTGGAAGGCAACAAGCCCGAAGATGTCGAATCAATCACATTCACAAGCGACACTACTTTCCTCATCGGTTACAACTCAACAAAAGTAACTGATGAAAAGACAGGTAGCACATGGAAGCAGGATGCGACTGCTGCTGACACTTATACAGTTTCGGATGCAGTTCTCGCTCCGCAGGAAATCGAAGGCAAAACAGTTAACCCCGCTTTCAGCGTAATGTTAAGCAAGGGCGACGGCGTTGATTACACAATCAACTGGAAGGTTAACCTTAAGAACAATGATCCCGCTAAGCCTAAGCCTGTTCAGACAAAGGCAGATATTTCATTTACAGATGGTAAAACTCCGTCATACACATACACAGTTAAGGGCGACATTGATGCGCTTAAGGTTGATGTTGCACTTTCAGCTGATGCAGTAGCAGCTGGATCAGGTTGGAACGATTACTGCTCTGCAGGCGTTGCTGTTAAGAACCCCGACGGTACAGTTAAGTACTATCAGTGGGGCGGTGCAAGCATAGCATGGGCTTGGGATGTAAACGGTGATGGTGTTGGAGATACTAAAGACGGCGTTGGCACCGAAACATGGGTAGGCACTGTCGGCGCTGACGGTGGTCAGCTTTCTATCCCCGTTGTTAAGGGTGCTGTAGTTGATTTCTACTGCTTAAGCTGGGATGCATATAAAGGCGTTCAGTACACATTAACAATCAACGATGAAGAAGCTGCAGTAAAGCCCGGTGAACCAGATCCTGTTGATCCTGTTGATCCTGTTGATCCTCCTGTTGATCCCGGTAAGACAGAAGATCCTGCTGAGCCTGTAGCTCCCGCTGACGTTAAAATTGCTAACTCAGGTAGGACAGTTATCGATTCAGGTCTTGTTCGTACAAACATCATCAATGAATGGACCGGCAACGATGCAGACGTAATCGCTGATAAGGCTGCTTTTGCAGGTGCTAACAAGATTTCTGTGAAGTTTACAGTTACAAACTTCACAACTCCCTTCAAGGCTTGGATTGCTATGGCTGACTCCAAGTGGGAATGCCAGTTCCAGGGCGAAGGTGACAAGCGCAATGCAAACGCTAAGTGCACTCCCGTTGAAGTAACAGGTAATGGTACTTATGTTGTAACAATCGACCTTGACAAGGTTATCGATGGTGTGGCATTCATCTCAGTTTGCACAGACCTCAAGGCTGCTGACGGCGATGCTATCCCCACAATCGCTATCGATCAGATTAAGATCAATGAAGAAATCACAGTAAAGCCCGGCGAATCAGATCCTACTAAGCCCGGCGAATCAGATCCTACTAAGCCCGGCGAATCAGATCCTGTTAAGCCCGGCGAATCAGATCCTGTTAAGCCCGGCGATTGCTCAGGCGAGCCCGTTAACCCTCCTACAGGTGCTGCAGTAGCAGTTATCCCTGCAGTTCTCGCAGCAGCAGCAGTTGCTACAACAGGTATCGTTCTTAAGAAGAGAAGCAAGTAATCACTTTTAAGTGATGAGATGCTTTAATTAAAGAGCATACAACCCCTCCGCTTATGGCGGAGGGGTTTTTGTTTTATTCTGCGCTATAGGATTTAATTTTCGGGGTATATAACTGAAAGCCACAGCAAAAGCTGTGGCTTTCAGTTTGTAGAAAAAGTATGTTTTTGAAACAAACTTCTAACTCACTACCCCTATCCCCCTGCCCCCTTTCCCCGGGAAAGGGGGATTTTACTGGGGCTACCGCCCCTAGACCCTGTCGGGGGCTACGCCCCTGCGACCCTATTTTCAAAAATTATATAGGTTTATCGACAGTCTGAAGCCACAGCTTTTGCTGTGGCTTTCATATTGTCGCTAAACTCAAGCACCACAACGGTGAAATGAGAGCGACGGTTATTTTGAAAAGGACTAAGCGAAACTTTTGGTTTCTCTTTTTAACGTTAAAATGGTGTTCCGTAAGGAACCCGCCGGTAACGAAAGTCAGGCAAAGCTCAATCAAATAGAACGGCGAATTTGATGCGGGTCACACCCGCGCCGCAGATTATCCGGTAATCATTGCTTTGTTTATTCCCGACTGTTTTGCTAACCCCAATAACGCACCAACCTTTAAAAAGGTCGGAATTTGATGCGGGTCACAGCCGTTCGTTGTGGAAGGGTCTGCGTTTGTTTTCAAGAACGACCTTGACGATTGCAGAGTATATATCCTTTCGGGCATAGCTGCAATAGCCGTCTACTACCGAACGCTCCTCATCCTGTGTTACCGTTACTATTTTTACGGGAACAAGGTCAAGCACCTTTTCGGATATTATCCGCTTGCATTTTTCGCAGTGGCAGGTGTTGAAGCGTCTTAACGCATCGTCAAGTATCTCGTCAATGATTATGCGGTTTATGTCTATCGTTATCTGTCCTGTGTGACGTGTTACGCTTTTAACCGTCTGCTGTGGCTCATCGTCCTCGGGGATATGGAGCATCGGGTTATGCTTTGTGTGAGATTTAGGAGCGGATGTGCCTCGCTTTGACTGCGTATAGTTACGCAGTTTGTCCTCTACGGTGCTTTCGGCAAGCGATCTTTTCTCTCTTTCCTGCTCGGCAGGCGGTAAGAACGGATTGACACCTGAGGGCTTTGCATTTATAAGATTCATTACCTGTCTTGTCTTGCTTGATTTATATTCTTCTGCCACAGGAGGCGCTCCTTTCGTGAATTACTGTTTCTTTGACGGTCTGCGGACGGGACGTTTGCTGTCCTTTTTCTGTGATTTTTTCATCGGCACACCGGTCACTTCGTTGATAAGACTGCGGTATTCTGCGGTCGCCTTGGAGCGTGGGGCATATTCCATTATGGAAATGCCGTGTGCAGGGGCTTCCGCAAGAGAAACATTTGTACTTATCCTTGAGCTGAGTATCTTTGTGCCAAGCTGTTCGGCTATCATTCCGGCAAGCTCCTCAACTTCTTTTGTCAGCACAAGTCGGGGATTATATTTATTAAGCAATATGCCTGTAATCTCCAGATCCTTGTTGTAATATTTCTTTACGGCGAAAATCGTTTCTTTAAGCTGTGCTATTCCCTGCAGGCTGAGTATCTCGGCTATCATCGGAATAATCAGCTTGTCCGCCGCCGTATATGCATTTATCGTGAGGATGGAAAGCGCAGGAGGGGTGTCTATCATTATGTAATCATAATCGTCCATAACGTCCGACAGCGCCTCTCTGAGAAGGTACTCTCTGCCCACTCCGGTAAGCTCAAGCTCACAGCCCGACAGCAGTATGTTTGCGGGGATAACATCGCAGTTATCCGTGCATTGTATTGCCTCTTTTACGGTGCAGTTTCCCTTGAATACATCGTACATAGTATAGCTTTCTTCTGCATCAGCGCCAAGGCTGAAGCTGAGATTTCCCTGCGGATCGAGGTCTATTGCAAGAACGCTCTTACCGCTTTCGGTTAGTCCTCCGCAGAATGCGGCGCAGGTCGTGGTTTTGCCGACACCGCCCTTCTGATTTGTTATCGCTATAACAACTGCCATACAGTGTATCCTCTCTTTGACTTAACGGGTTAAATTTTAGCTTTTCAAATTATTTACAGATAAAAGCAATCATACCCGCCGAAAAAGCGGGTATGAATATTTCTGATCACTTTAATTACAATGTGTGCTGAAGATCTTCCATCTCGGAATCTTCGGGCTGATAGATGTGGTAGTTTGCCTTACCGTTCTTCTTTACGAAGTACATAGCCTCGTCAGCGGCGGCAACTACCTTGTTGCTGTCATCGCCGTGTTCGGGGTAGAATGCTATACCGATACTTGCCTTTACGTTTATCGAAACGTTTGCAAGCTCGGAGTGGTAGCCCTCGTAAAGCTCATCTATAAGATCAAGCGACAGGCTCTCTATCTCCTCAATCTGCTTAGGATCGGTGATACAAAGAACAAACTCATCGCCGCCGAAACGTCCGGCAAATCCGCTTCCCTTTACACGCTGTTTGATACAGCCGGCAACATACTTGATAACCTCGTCACCTACGGAATGTCCGAAACGGTCGTTTATGAACTTGAAGTCGTCAACGTCTATAAAGAGTACCGCAACCTTTGCGTGTGCGCTACGCTCAATCTCGCTCTTAAGCTCACGCTCAAATGTGCTTCTGTTATAAAGCTGTGATAAGAAGTCATAGCTTGCACGCTCGGAAAGCTGAAGCTCGAGCTTCTTTTCGCTGTCTATGTCGGTTACGACACCAATAACACGGAGCGGTTCGCCAAGACGGTCGGTAACGCAGAGCGCACGGATAGAGAACCATAACAGGCTTCCGTTTTTTGTGGTCATCTGATACTCGCCGCTGTGACCTGTTCTGTTCTTGAGCAGTGCGCTTATATCACGCTTATAGATTTCGGCGTAATCCTCCGTCATTATCTTATCAAGGAACTTACCGTTTGCAAGCTGAGCTTCTGACGGGTCTATGTCGAACTTCTCCTTGAAGTTATCCGAAACGTACATTGTTTCCTTGTGGAAATCCCACTCGAACAGCATATTGTCCGAAATGTCGGAGATCGTTCTGTGAAGCTCCTCAGACATACTTACGTCATCGAGCATATTGTTGAACAGCTCGGAAATATCCTTGAACTCATTGTGTGCCTTTATATCAAGGCGCTTGTCACGGTCGCCCTCCTGTATCTCACGGGCAACCTTTACCATCTCGTTCATCGGGTTTACGATAGACTTTGTGATGAGAATACCGAGAAGTGCACATATAACGGCAAGAACCACCATAGTACCGAGCGATATTGCAAGAGGAACTGCAATCTGCGACATTGCCATATTTGCAGGGTAAACGCTTACCCACTTCCAGTTTAATGAGGACGCACCTGTGAAATAATTGTAGCAACCGAGCTTACCGCCTACGTTATAGTCAATGTTATTTTCAGCCGATGTGGGCTTAACTGTAGACTTCATAACATCTCTTATTCCGCTGTCAGTGATATCGTCTATCTTCTGTATGGCGTTACCCTCGTAATTCAGCACGCATCCTGTGCCGTCGGTTACGGAAAGATAGCCCTTGCCTTCGCCGTATGACGTCTTAGACAGTATTTCGTTTATCTTTGAAAGGTCGATAATCTCTATGGCGAATCCGTCGATATTGTTAAGGCCGTCAGCATCTATGCTCTTTGCAACGTAGAACACGCTTGTTTCGTAGTCCTCGTTGTTCATATAGATCTTTGAAATCTTTGTCGAGCCTTCGGAATAGCCCTCAAGCTCCTCGAAGCCGAAGAAGCTCTCCTTCATGCCCTGTATATCCTCGTATTCGTAAACGATATTGCCGGAGGAGTCGGTTATCACAAGGTTCTTGAAGCCGCTGTTTCTGTCGACAATATTCTCGGCAATGAGCGAAAGCATAGACTTTGCGTCATCGCCCTGACCGCTCTTTGCAAGCGTTCCTGCAGGCCTGCTTAATGAAAGATAAGCAACATCGGATATACACTCGTTTATGTACTGATTGATTATCTCCTGCTGAGCCGCACCTGCCGCTCTTGCGAACTGGCTTACCGAATTTGCGGCAAAGCCCGTCATACTGAAATATCCCACTATGCCGACTATCAGCATCGGTATTACGGCGAAAGCCGTAGTGAGTATGCGTAAAGTCGTTTTAATCTTTAATGACTGCATTTTATAAAACCTCCGAAACCCTTAAATTCAATATCAATCAACCGCTTCACATTTTATGTTGATTTCTGTCAAAACATATCACGTTTTTCACGTTCCTTCTGCAGCATTTCAAACTGCAGCTTGTAGATATATCTTGAAATAGTTTCTTCCTGCGAATGAGAAACACCGATAAAACGGCATCCGTAGCCTGTATCGGTTTTCTGCGAATCTATCGTCTGTTCTCTGAGCACCTCTGCATTAAGCTCAAGGCGTGAGCCGGACAGATTGATTATCATCAGCAATTTGTCGCCCTTGGCAAAATGCCTGCGTGCGTCGGTGCAGACGAAAAATACTCCGCCGACGTTTATATCCTTGATGTATATTTCGGCAGGCGGATCAAGCGGAACGGGCTTGTCGTCGCCCTCCTGCATTCTTAGCGTTATAAACGCTCTTTCATTCGTTTTTATCTTGAAATATCTTCTGCGTTCTTCAAGAAGCTCCGCCTTGTCGGGTCTTAATATCACATTAAGCTGGCGGTCGGTCGATACGGATACGTTCGTCTTGTATCTGTAGCGGTCACCGTCACGCATACTGGCAATGACGTAAACATACTGAGATGTGTCGATCTCGGGCATTTTCCGTCCCTTTATCATCAGCATATTGTCAATAATATTATCGTTAAGGTCGTACATTATCGGAAAGTCGAAGTTGCTCTCGGTGTACATCAGCCGCTCACCGTCAAGCGAGGTTATCTCAAAAGAAGTAAAGTCTTCTTTCTTATAGCTCAAAAAGCACAACTCCCCTTTCCTAAGACACGGGGAAAAGGCATTACAGCCGCACCCAACACGCCTATATTATCATTTATCATTAAGTATACAATAAATTGAACAATAAATCAAGCAGAATCAGCAGTTTTTTAGTCGGTTTTTTAAAATTCTGCGAATTGTTTAAAAAGTACAGCTTGTTTTTATACAATTTAATTAAGAAAAGCTCGTTGACTTTTGTAAGCCGGCTATAATATAATTAGTATAAGCAGAAGTTTGTCGTAAGGGAGGTGCGGTAGCGGAATATTGTTCCGCAGGGTCAATGCAGAATTTTTTTCACGCCGACACATCGAAAGCTCGCACTGTCTGCGAGAAAGCAAGCGTAGCTGTCGGAGCTGTGCTTGCGCTCCCGGCGCTTCTGAGCCTTATGTCGCTGATAATACAGACAAGAAAGTGGCGGACGGAGGGGTTTCTCGCCGCAGGACTTGCTGTTCCTGCGATATGCGTTGCCGTGTGGCTTGCGTTCACCTTCCTTTTGTTCTTTATATGCGAAACACGGTCAAGACGTATAAAACGATGCACCTACTTCGAGATACAGAAATCCGCCGCCTTTCTCAGCAGGTACGGCGGAAAAATATCGGCGGACACGGGCGGGATACAACGCAGGCTTTATATAATACCGTATGACGAGATGAAGCTGTCTGTGAAAAAGGACAGGCTTGTCTTTACGGGAAAAATCAGGTGCTGCGAGGGCGACTCTGACCGTCTGGGGTACCACATAAGGCAGGGCAAGCCTGAATTTGACAGCTGGTGGCTCAACGAAAACGGCTTCAGGGAAATATCCTCGCTGACGCTTCCGCTGTGCTTCCCGAAGCAGAAAACGATTTTCAGACACTGCTCGCTCGCTCAGAAGCGGTATCAGCTAAGGTGTGAGAAAAAGAAAGCCGCCGAAACAAAGCCCGTTTTAAGGCCGAAAACAAGAATGGTCTACAGGCAGGCAAGGAAAAGAACGTTTACCGAGCTTCCCACATTCGACAGGAAGTGGTAGCTTATACTATTGTGCAGTCTGACTAAAAAATACAGCCGTTGCATATTGTCAGTCACCGCTTTTAGAGAATCGTACAAAAATCAACAGATTTCTCCTACCAGCCTTGCAAAACGGTAAAAAATGTTGTATAATATACAATTGAGTTGCTGGAACTGTAACTCGAAATTTGTTAAAATCGCACCAAAAACCATGTAATGTTAATATAACTTAAGGTGGTTTTCTACATATTGTAACTTTGTTACACCGAAATACAAAATACGGAAATTGTTCATCGTATTAACTGTTTATGACACGGGGAACATTTTCTGAGAAGGACCGGCTTGAAAAGGAGGATATATGGCACTTTTCAACACAAACGCTTTTCGCATTACCGAACAGGGTCTGTCTGTTCTGTGGCAGAAGCAGCAGATTATCGCACAGAATATAGCAAACCAGGATACGCCCGGATATAACTGCAAGTATCTTGATTTTTACGCTGTACTCAAGGACAGAATGGAAAGCACAAGCGTTGTCGGAGGTAAGGCGAAGGAAGGCTCAAAGCAGGTCGAGCTTGCTACAAGAGTGTACGAGGACACAGCGACCAACACTCAGCCGGACGGCAACAACGTAGACGTTGATTCGCAGTCAAACGAGCTTGCGAAGGTACAGCTTCACTATCAGGCTCTCAAGAACCAGATGAACGGAGAGTTCACAAGGCTGCGTTCGGCAATGAAAACGTAATTTAAGGCAATACCGCACAATTAACGGCTATCGCCTTAAAGCAGACGCTTTAAAATAATGGATTATATACAGTGAAACGGATTTCAACGCTTTTTTGACATACAGAAAGGAGTTTTTTGCATGGCATTTTTAAGTTCGCTTAATATAGCCGCATCGGGCATGGCAGCGGAAAGACTGCGTCTTGATGTAATTTCGCAGAATGTTGCGAACGCAAAAACCACCAGAACGGAGGACGGTACGCCGTACAGAAGGCAGGTCGTACTGTTCAGCGAAAACAAGGGTTTCAACTCTGTGCTTGAGGAAACTATAGCAAAGAGAAAAGAAAAAATAGCAGGGGGAGTGCCTGCGAATACTGTTTCTGCGACAAAAAACAAGGGCGTTCTTGTTACCGAGATAGTCGAGGACGAAACACCGCTCACACCGGTCTATGACCCGACACATCCCGATGCAGACGAGAACGGCTATTACTATCTGCCGAACGTTGACGTGGCGGAAGAGGAAATGGACGCTATGGCGGCTACCCGCTCGTATGAAGCTAACCTCGCTGTGCTGAACGCCGTGAAATCAATGGCGCAGACGGCACTCAGCATAGGAAACAACTAACGATACCCGAAAGGAACTGATATAAATGTTTATAGTACCGCTTACAAGCAGTATCACCCCTATGGAAACGATGAGTCAGAAAAAGCAGACCGAAAGCACAGATGACGGCGAAGCAACGTTCTTTGATGTTTTTGAGTCGCTTGTAAAGAACGTCAAGGAAACCGACGCACAGGTACAGAAGGATTCTGTCGATCTTATGCTCGGCGATGTGGACGATCTTGCACAGATACAGGTAAATCTCGAAAAGGCGGCTACCGCTGTGGATCTGCTTGTTACTGTCAAGAACAAGGCTGTTGACGCATACAACGAGATAATGCGTATGACCGTCTGATCAATACTGATCTACACTTCAAGGGAAGGATACATATATAGATGAAGGATAAGCTCTCCGCTTTCTGGAGCGGATTCAAAGATAAATGGAGCTCGCTTGCGAAAAATCTGCGGATATTCATAATAACTGCGGTATCGGTAGTAATAGTTGCCGCAATAGTGCTTGCGATAGTGCTTAATCAGAAAGGATATACGGCTATTTATACCGGACTTGACAGCGAGGAAAGCTCGCAGGTCGTTTCGGCAATAAACGAACTTGGAATAACGGACGTAAAAATGGGTACGGACGGCAGTATCTCTGTACCGAGCGACCAGGCGGACAATGTAAGAATGCAGCTTAGCATACAAGGGTACCCCAAGTCAACGTTCAACTTTGACGTATGGAACAGCGGCATAGGCATATGGTCGACCGACACCGAAAAGAAGGTACTTCAGATACAGCAGTTACAGACGCATCTTATGAAAGCCATCAACACCATAAGTGCGGTCAAGAACTCTTATGTTATAATCACTATGCCGGAGAACAGCAATTATGTTATCTCCACGGACAGCGAAGAACCGAGAGTCAGCGTAAAGCTCGATCTGAAGAACGGCGCACAGCTTACGAGCGATCAGGTTGAAGGTATCTATGCACTGGTGCTGAACTCTTTGCCGGGTCTTGAGCGTGAAAACATATCAATACTCGACTCGGACGGCAAGCTGCTCAGCGGTGAGAACACGACCGTTGAGGAGGACGTGCTGTACCAGTCAAGGCTGAACTTCCAGGAGCAGATGCAGAGCCTGCTCAAGAGCCAGCTCAACGACACGCTGAAAAAGCTGTACAAGGACTACACGATAAACGTAAACGTAAAGCTCAATTACGATAACTCAAAGTCGGAATATACCATCTACACACCGTCTGTAGCAGAGGACGGTACATCGGGCGGTATGATAGAAAGCTCAACAAAGAACGAGGGCTGGGCGGAATAGGCTCGCTGTCGGGCGTTGTAGGCACAACAAGCAACAGCGACATTTCACCGAACTATCCGACTATCAAGGGCGACGGCGATAACCAATATTACTATCAGAACAGCATTACCGTAAAGCGTCTTGTAAACACCGAGATAAGACAGCTTGAAAAGAACGGCTATTCGGTAGATAAAATAACGGCGGCTGTAACCGTAGATCAGATCAATATGCTTGAAGCAGACAAGGAACAGCTCCGTGAAGTAATTGCGTTTGCTATCGGCGCAGACGTTGCAAATGTTACGGTTGCAAACTACCCGTTTGTTATAAACGGCAACAACGGCACTAACGGCAACGGCAATACGATAAACAGAGGCGGAAGCGTTGACTGGACGGTTTATATCATACTTCTGCTCGGACTTCTTGTGCTTGCACTGCTTATCGTAGCTATCCTTACAAGCAACGCAAAGAAAAAGAAACGTGCAAAAGCAAGAGCCAAGGCGGCGGCCGCACAGGCAGCGGCGGCACAGGCGGCGCAGGAATCAGCCGCTCTCAGCTTTGAGCCTCAGCCTCAGCCGGACGAAGAATTCAACATACAGCACCTTGACGAATATGACGACGAGTCAAAGAGTGCAGTTCTCAAGAAGGAAATCAAGGATTTCTCACGCACAAATCCCGATGTCGTTGCCCAGCTCATACGTTCTATGATGAAAAACGGCGAATGATATTGACAGCATAAAGGAAGGATATATATGGAGGCACTCACCAGCGCACAAAAAGCGGCGATAATCATAAGCTCTATCGGTACGGAAAATGCGTCCGAGGTATTCAAGCACTTCTCCGACGAGGAGGTAGAGCAGATCACGCTTGAAATAGCAAGAATGAACTACTACCCTATGGAAGTGGTGGACAGCGTTCTTAACGAGTTCTATGAGCTTTGCCTTACCCAGAAGGTAATATCCGAGGGTGGTGTGGAGTATGCCCGTGACATACTTGAAAAGGCATTCGGTCCGCAGACGGCACAGGCGCTGTTTGAAAAGATAACAAAGCAGTTCCAGACAAAAGCGTTTGCATTTGTCCGCAAGGCAGACTATAAAAACCTACTTGCAATGGTACAAAACGAGCATCCGCAGACAATCGCACTGATACTTTCTTACGCAAGGAGCGATCAGGCATCAGCTATTTTAAGCGAACTGCCCAAGAAAACAAGAATTGATGTAGTCGAGCGTATGGCTAAGATGGACAGGGCATCGCCCGATGTCGTAAAATCTATAGAGCGCACGCTTGAAAAGAAGTTTGACAATCTTGTTACCGCCGACACCACAGAGGTCGGAGGTATAGACTATGTTGCGGAGGTCATGAACAACGTAGACCGTGCAACAGAAAAATACATATTCGACGAGCTGACGCTGAGAGATCCGAAGTTAGCGGACGATATACGCTCAAAGATGTTCGTATTCGAGGATATAGTAACTCTCGACAATATGGCGATACAGGCGTTTATACCCGAGGTCGACTCAAAGGATCTTGCGGTTGCTATCAAGGGTTCTACTCCTGAGGTTGCAGAGTGCATCTATGCAAATATGTCTACCCGTATGCGTGAAAGCGTACAGACAGACGTTGAGTATCTTCACAATGTCCGTATGCGTGATGTTGAGGAGGCTCAGCAGAGAATCGTATCCATCATACGCAGACTTGAGGACGAGGGTACTCTCGTTATCTCAAAGGGCGGCAAGGAAGACGAAATCATCGCATAATACGAAAGCGAGGAATATATTTTGGCAGGCGTATTCAAGGCGGGTCGGGGCGGTTATTATCCCGTACAGCCTACAACAGATACAGTTGTTATCGACAACTCAATAAAAGTAAAGCCTGTCGCACCGCAAGCTCCCTTGCAGGAAACAGTGACGGCCGACACCGCAGAAAATACGGCGGTCGCCGATGAAGCATCGGCAAAGCACAGGCAGGAGCTTGAGCAGGAAAAAGAGAAGATAACAAGCTATTATCGTGAGCAGGGTGAAAAGGCACTTGCCGATGCCCGTGAAAAAGCACAGAGAATACTCAGTGAAACCGAACAGCAGGCGCAGGATTATGCCGCACAAGCAAAGGCACAGGCTGAGGCAATCTTTGAAAAAAGCAGGTCGGACGGCTTTGCAAAGGGTCATGAGGACGGATATGCCGCAGGACTTGACAAATGCCGTGATATGCTCTCGGAGATTAAAAGGCTCAGCGAGCAGATGGTAAGCGACAAGGCTGAGCTTTTTGACAGCTACGAGGTCGAGATATTCGACACGGTAATGGAGATTGTAAACCGCATAACGCTGAATTCTCTCGGTCAGAAGGACAAGGCAGTAGTCAAGAAAACGATAAAGGAAGCGGGAAAGAGCTTCCGTGGCAGTGAATATGTAAAGCTGACCTTATCAAAGACCGATGTCAGCGAGGAGATGGCGGCGGATACCGACTATTTCAAAAAGCTGTTCACAAATGTAAAGAACGTGGAGGTCGAGGTGCTTAAGGACGCACCGAGCGGTACTGTTATAATTGACAACGGCAGTGAAATTACCGACGCCGGAATACAGACACAGCTCAAGATGATAGAGGAGCTGGGCAGAGGAAAGTATCGCAGAGCGCCGTCAAGGAAAAAGGCCGAGAAGCAGGAGGAGCCTGCGGCAAAGGCAGAAACCGACAATGACGGCGGCAAAGAACAAAGCGAATAACTCCCTTATTTGAAAGGACTTTAACATGGATCTCGGCGGATTTCTGACAGAACTCAGAACTACCGATACATATAAGTATCTGGGTAAAATTGAAAAGATAGTCGGAATGACAATCGAGGCGAGCGGACCGCTGTGCAGTATAGGCGATGTGTGCCGTATCTACACAAAGGATATGAAGTCGCATATCCCTGCCGAAGTGGTGGGATTCAACGAGCATAAGGTACTGCTTATGCCGTATACCGACCTTGAGGGCATAGGGCCCGGCAGTATAGTTGACAACACAGGCGACAAGCTGAATGTAAGAGTCGGCGACAAGCTGATAGGAAGAATAATCGACGCACTGGGAAATCCGCTTGACGACGGAGAGCCGATTGAATATACAGACACCGTGCCTATAGCGGGCATTCCTGTAAATCCGCTCACCAGACCGAAAATACACGAGCCTATAGAGCTTGGTGTAAAGGCGATCGACGGACTTCTCACAATGGGCAAGGGGCAAAGAATGGGTATCTTTGCAGGCTCTGGCGTAGGTAAGTCAACGCTTATGGGTATGATCGCACGAAAGGTAAAGGCCGATCTCAATGTTATAGCGCTTGTAGGCGAGCGTGGCAGAGAGGTAAGAGAATTTATAGAAAACGACCTCGGAGAAGAAGGCATGGCAAGGTCGGTCGTTGTTGTTGCAACATCGGATCAGCCTGCGATGATGAGAAATAAATGTCCTATGACGGCTACGGCTATAGCGGAATATTTCTGCTCTCAGGGCAAGGATGTTTTGCTGATGATGGATAATCTTACACGTTTTGCTATGGCACAGCGTGAGATAGGTCTTTCGACAGGCGAGCCTCCCGTTGCAAGAGGCTATACCCCGTCAATATACGCCGCAATGCCGAAGCTGCTCGAAAGGGCGGGAAACTTCGAAAAGGGCAGTATAACGGGAATTTATGCTGTGCTTGTTGAGGGCGACGATACAAACGAGCCTATATCGGATACCGTAAGAGGTATAATTGACGGACATATAGTGCTGAGCCGTAAGATAGCGGCGCAGAACCATTATCCTGCAATTGACATACTGCCGAGCATCTCACGTCTTATGTCGGCAATTGCAGACCCGGAGCATAATAAAGCGGCAGGAAAGCTGAGAAATCTGCTTGCGCTTTACAACAACAACGCAGACCTTATCTCGATAGGAGCGTACAAGAAGGGTACAAACCCGGCTCTTGACGAGGCGATAAAGAAGATAGACAAGATAAACGATTTTCTGATGCAGGGAATGTATGAATCGTTCTCGATGGAGGATACCATAAAGCTGTTAAAGGCGGCGGTTTCCTGATAACAATGCGATATGAAGAAGTTTAATTTTACATTGCAGTCGCTGAAAAAGTACGACGATCAGGTGCTTGACAGCGAGAAATCAATACTCGGCAGACTAAGGGCGGAGCTTGCGGAAATGCAAAGCGAGCTTGACGCAAAGGCGGCTGAGTACGAACAGAGCATAGACAAGCTGAACGAGCTTGTGCGGGGCGGCACTACCGCTATGAGATTGTCGCTGCACAAGAAATATGTTTCCTCTTTGCAACAGGACATATATCGCATAAAGGGGCTTATGGCGCACAAGCGTGAGGAAATCGAAAATCAGCTTCAGAAGGTCATAGACGCTACCAAAGAGGTTTCGAAGCTCGAAAAGCTGGAGGAAAAACAGCTTGAGGAGTACAGATATGCCTCGCAGAAGGAGCAGGAGCAGATCATAGAGGACTTTGTGACAAACGGCTCCTCAAACGGAGGTAATACACCGTAAATTGTTGACATATAGTTCGGAATGTGGTACAATACAAGGTGGAAAGCTGTGCAATTTTCATAAATTTTAACGGTTCAAACCCGTTAAATATATAAAAGTTGTTAAAAAGCATATATTATTTTTGGCAATGAATAGCACTGAAAGGGTGTGAGATATGATGAATGGGGCAGCAGTATTGCCTGCCGTTGTTACAACGTTTGCAGGCAATGCCGCCACAATCTCGGCAGGCAGCGTACAAAACGGCTCAGCAAGCGGTACTGCCGGAGGTTTCTCCGATACGCTCGGTGCTATGGTAACAAGCGGTCAGCAGTGCAATATGAACTCAGCCGTGCGAATGAACGCCGATAATAAGGCTGTTATGAACGGCGAGATATTAAGCGGGCTGAACGAGCTTGAACAGAATGCACAGGAGCTGAAGGAACTGCTTAAAACAGCCGAGCTTGCAGGATATTTGCAAGGCGGTACGATGCAGTTTTACGCCGATGTAATGCAGACGGACAACAGCGAGCTTATGCAGATTATGACCGGTCTTGAGGTCAGCAGTCCGATAGGCGATGTGTTATCCGAAGAATGTGCTTTCAGCGGACTTTCAGACGGGAATGACATTAATACGGCTCTCGGTTTACAAAACGGAGAGATTTCCGCCGTAAATGATTTTTCGAGTGAAATTCAGATGAATAACGGCGACTCTGCGGATACTGTAAACCTAACGAACGTCAAAGCGGAAATCGCTTCAGACAGCATTGCCGGTGAAAATGCTGTGGCTGCAACGGCTGACAAGTCAGACGCTTTTGCAAGCGTGGCTGTCGGAAATGCAGGAAAGTCTTCAGATGCGGATAATATACGTTCTGAGGCGGATATGATTTCTACCGATAAAACCGACAATATCGGAAGTCAGGAAACAGCCGTTATAAAAGCGGACGGTGTAAAAGCAGATAGTTCTGAGGCTGTTAAGGCTGAATTTACGGTAACGTCATACGAAAAATACGGCGACAACAACGTAAAGCAGGATATGCAGGCGCAGGATGACAGCACGCAGAGAATGGTATTTGCCAAGAGGAACATCGAAAGCAAGAGCGATGAGCTGAGGGCGATAGCCAAAGGAAACGTGGTTACTAAGTCTGACAGCGACCTTGAAACCGAGCAGAAGGTTACCGACAAGAATGCGGTAAGCGATATGCTTACAAAGGGCAGTGATGTATTTGCGAGAACAGAAAGCCGTTATGACGAAAACGGGCAGGAAATCCGCACTCTCAGAGTACCGATAAGCGATATGGCTGAGTTTGTGAGCGAACACGCACCTAAGGCAAACGGCAGAAGCACGCTTACAGTTGTGCTTACACCCGAAACGTTGGGCAAAATCACGGTTCGTATGGCAAATGAGGGCGGAAAGCTCACAGTTGAGATACTGACGGAAACTCAGGCGGCGAAGGAGCTTTTACAGGCAAAGTCACAGCAGCTTGCGTATGCGCTGAAGAATGACGATGTGGAGCTTACCTCGTACAAGGTGGAAACCTCGCAGGCGGAACTTTTCCAGAGAGATTTTGACGGCAGCAGCAAGAACCCTTACAGACAGCAGTCACACGGTCAGCAGAAGAATGACACGGATGACTTTGAGGAGCTGTTGGGGGAGATTCAGACGATGGACTGATTTTTATCGGTCGGACTGACATGAAAGGATAACAGATGGCAGACATTTCAAGTCTTCAGAGTGTACAGTCAAATCACGAAAAGTATAAGGACCTTTTCAAGAATTCGGGCAAGAACGATACGATAAGCACGGATACGTTCTTCAGTCTGCTTATGGCGGAAATGAGCAACCAGGATCCGCTTGAGCCTACGTCCAATACCGAGTTTGTGTCGCAGATGGCACAGTTCACGGCATTACAGGCACAGCAGGACAATCTGAAGTACAGTATGTCAAACTATGCGGCAGGTCTTGTAGGCAAGACGCTTACAATGAATGCGCAGAGCGATGACGGAACGCTTTTATCGGGCGTATGCACCGGAGTAAACATCAGCGGAAGCGATGTGAAGGTAGTAGTTGACGGCAAGCAGTATGATTTATCGGCGGTAAAGGCGATAAGCGATACGGTAAGCAAGGGTACGTTACACACGATGACCGAAGCACTGGGATATGTGGGCAAGGAAGTAACGGTAAAGGTACTCGGCGACGACGGCAAATTCTACTACGCAAAGGGCAAGGTCGAGTCGGCAGAAATGCAGGACGGCGACGCTAAGATCGTGATAGACAATTATCTCTACTCTATTGACGAGATAGTACACGTCAGCGAGGGTACGGGAAGTACGGCTGACAAGAACACGGGAGCTCCGGCAGGAAGTGCCGAGGGCAACAAGTAAATAAAAAGGCGGCAGTGTTATGTTGATAAATGAACTCAAGCTGCGGAATCTGCAGATTTCGACAGGCAACGTTAACACCGCAAAAGCAGGGAATGCTGAAAAGGCCGCACAACAGTCGGGAGGAACATTTGCAGAAGCTCTGCAAAGCGAGCTTGATGCAAGAAACTCGGCGGTAGGCTTTTCGAAACACGCAATGAAGCGTATAGAAAGCAGAAATATCGAGATACTTGACTCGGATATGCTGCAAAGACTTAATGACGGCATTGAGATAGCCGCAGAAAAGGGCAGTAACGAAACACTGGTACTCGTAGACAGGACTGCTTTTGTGGTGAGTGTGAAAAACCGCACGGTAATCACAACTATGTCACAGGAAGATTTAAAAGGTAATATTTTTACGAACATCGACTCGACCGTAATTATGTAATACCGGACCGAAAGGAAGTATTCCTTACCCCGAATGACAGACGGGTAAGAACGGTCGGCACGATGGAGAAAGGAACAGATCATGGTTAGATCTTTATTCTCGGGCGTGTCAGGATTAAAGACACATCAGCAGAAGATGGACGTTATAGGCAACAATATTGCGAACGTCAACACTACAGGCTTCAAGACAAGCGTAACTACCTTCCAGGAGGTATATTACCAGACCAAGAAGAACGGCTCGGCAGGCTCTAACCTCCAGGGCGGTGTAAATCCCTCTCAGGTAGGTTATGGTACTAAGCTGGGCGCTATCGGACAGGTAATGGGACAGTCGGGCTTCACATATTCTGACAGCGTTTATGACTGCGCTTTATCGGGCGACGGATTTTTCCAGGTAATGGACGAAGCCGGCAACATCTTCTATTCAAGAGCAGGCGTTTTCAACGTTGATAACGCAGGAAACCTCGTAGACTCAAACGGTAATATGGTACTCGGCGTAAGCGGTGACGCAACAGGCGTTGACGCATCTTCAAACAGAATTACATTTGTAGTTCCCGAAGTGCTTGACAACGAAGCCAGCTACTCAAAGACAATTACATACAAGGGCAGTACATATCCGCTTACAGTATCGGCAGATACAGCGACTCCGGACGGCAACATATCGGTAGGCTTTACGGTAGGCAACAGCGATTACGCTTATATGAGCGGAAACAAGCTCGTTGTACAGCTGAACGAAAAGAATGATTATACAAACCTCAACGATCTTGAGGACGCTGTTACCCGTGCTTGTGAAAACGGCGGTGTAAGCATTGATGGCGTACTTCCGCTCCACTTTGAGCTTGATACGGTGCCCCCTGCGGCAGACATTCCCGCAACGACAGCTACCAACACAATGAAGCTGGACGACGGAACAACAAAGGCTTCTCTTACATTTACGACAGTAAACGCAGGAGAATATGCAAACAACTACACGATAAACTTAAGATATTCCAAGAATGCCGCAGACACAACGGCAAAGTGGTCGGACAACGGTCTTACGATAAGCGTTTGCCCCGGTGCTACGGTAGCCGACATACAGACGGCTGTAGACAAGGCGGCAGGCAGTAACGAAAAGTATCAGCTTAAGGTTACAAGTACGGACTGGGACGCTGCAAACGGCTCACTTGAAACGCTTCTTGCCACAGACGGCAAGGTAGGTCTTGCAGGCGGCTCGAACAACTTCTACTCTGATATGGTCCAGCTTCTGGGCAATATCAAGATGACAGACGGACGTGTTGCGGCTACGCAGACGGTAAAGGATCTTGACAGCGTATATATCAACGAGGACGGCACTATATACGGTATACACAGCGTACACGGTATCATAATGCTCGGCAGAATTGATATTGTTACATTCGATAACCCCAACGGTCTTGAGCAGGTGGGAAGCTCCTACTGGAGAGAAACTCTTTCATCGGGTCAGCCTCAGGTAAACATTGCAGGCGAAAACGGTTCTGCTTCTGTAGTATCGGGGGCGCTCGAAATGTCTAACGTTGATTTGTCGCAGGAATTCTCCGATATGATCATCACGCAGAGAGGCTTCCAGGCAAACTCAAGAATCATCACCACTTCGGACACGATGCTCGAAGAAATAGTAAACCTCAAGCGCTAATGCCCGTGGGGCATAGCAAATTCCGCCGTTTTAAAGGTTTGACAGCGGCGTAACTTTCGTTACCGGCGGGGCGGCAATGTGACGTTGCGGCTGTGAGCCGCAGCAAATTCCGCCGTTGCGGCTGTGAGCCGCAGCAAATTCCGCCTTTGAAAATGTTGCAATTTAGCGACGGATAGCGAAACGGCGGGGTTCCGTTGTTGATGTAAATTACGACTTTGGTTTCATTGCAAAGCTATAATAAAAATTAATATCATAGAAAATTTTTTGTAGGGGAGGGGCTTGTGTATAGTGTGATAACATAGTTTACAGAATGTGCAAGGACATAGTTTACATATTT
>OBDJ01000452.1_pt1 | contig 22015 bp, 12 predicted proteins | sample 1518041 | NCBI WGS metagenome assembly OBDJ01 (sample SAMN01760916, study PRJEB22395) | human gut metagenome
TTCAAGCTCTTTACTGCAATTGAGATTGCCATTGAGATTGCTTGCGGATTTGAGGTATACAATGATGGTATTGTCATACAAGCCTTTTTCTTTCAGATAGGCCACCACACGACCTACCTGATCATCCACAGAACGGACCACACGCAAATAGTTCTTCAAATATGTCTGAAACTTCCATTTCTTCAGTTCTTCGCCTTTCAGTTTCGGATCCGGTGTCCAGAACTGGTCTTTACCCGATCCACCCCACCAAAGCCATTTATTACGTTCCTGCTTGGAGAGTCCTTCAGGCGGAGTCTGTTTCAGGTCACCACGCGAAAGGTGGTTTTCAATTGTCCCCATAGACTGCCCGAGCGTTTTCTCACGACCTTTATAATCATCATCAAATGTGGCGGGATAAGGGAATTCCACCTCGTCAAAAAGATTCAGATAGCAGGAATCTGGTTCCCATGGACGATGAGGTGCTTTATAGTGCAACATCAGGCAGAACGGCTTGCTTACGTCACGTAAGCTGTCAAGCCATTGCAAAGCATAGGTCGTGGTAAGTTTCGTGGCATAGCCTTTCTCTTTTGTTTTTCGGCCATTGGTACTATATATAGGGTCCCAATAAGTACCCTGTTGACTGGCATTGGCATGAATTTTATAGTAGTCGAACCCTGCAGGATCGGAAAACAGATGCCACTTGCCAAAAAGCGCAGTGGTATATCCATTGTCACGCAATATCTTCTGATACTGCTGTTGGGTATTGTCAAATACAATACCACCTTCATTCTGATAAAATCCATGACTGGTGCTGTATTTGCCTGTGAGTAAACAGGCGCGGCTGGGACCTGAAATAGAATTAGTACAGAGCATGTTCTGCATAATGGCGCCATTTTCACCGATAGCATCTATATTAGGCGTAGGAGCCAGCTTTGAATTAATGCCGCCATAGGCACTTATGGCAGTGCGCGCATGATCGTCTGCCAATATAAAAAGGATATTGGGTTTCTCTGCAACCTGCTTCTTGCCTGCGGCGCAGGATGATAAGGCTGCAAGGCCACATCCCATAATGGATAATAGCTGTTTGCTTCTCATTACAAATCTTTTTATTTTTAATTATTCTGTTTATTTCCTTTATTGTTTCCTCTATTGTTGGCTAATTTGTCTTCTTGCCTGAACGTTTTTCCTTTCGGGGTTTCTGCCATAAAGCTCTTGCCGCGGCGTTTCCGGATTTCCTGTTGCAGGCGAGTAATGGTTTCCTTATATTCCGGATTACCGGCCATATTTTTTGTCTCCAGATAATCGTTGCGATAGACAAAAAGCATATCAGTCTGAAAGTTATCCTGGCGGTCGTTCCATTGGGTATAACCGAAATCACGATCAAAGTAAGTTATTCCATTGTGCCATTTCACGACAGCGCAATTTTTCCAGCCCTTATCTTCGCCTGTCAGCAACTTCATCATGCTTTCGCCCTCGGTATGCGCAGGAATGGCAAGTCCGGCAGCCTCGCACAGTGTGGGATATACGTCGACAAACTCAACCACTTTCGTTTCCGGACCTTTCTTCTTGTTTCCAGGCATGCGGATGATAAGTGGAGCATTATTCACAATGTTGAAGTTGGAGTGTTTGCACCATTGATTGTGGTCACCCAAACTCCAACCATGGTCACCCAATAACACTACTATCGTATTCTTGTCCAAGTCCAGTTTCTTCAATTCGTCAAGTATCCTCCCCACTTGTGCGTCGGCATAGCTGACACAGGCACGATAACCATGAATCAGCTTCAGTGCTTCTTCTGCCGGAATATCGCTTTTGGAAGGAATATCTTTATAGTATCGTATTTCGTTATAGGTGTGGAAAGCCTGGTCGGGAATGCCTGTACGATCAAACTCAAATGTTTCCGGCAGGCGGATCGTCTTGGCATCATACATGTCCCAATACTTCTTGGGAGCATTGAAAGGCAGATGAGGCTTCAAGATGCCGGCAGCGAGGAAGAAAGGCTGTCCGCTTTTCTTCAGACGACGCAGGTCTCCAATGGTTTTGTCGGCAGTCTGCCCGTCACTATAAGCATTGTCCGGCACATCTATACACTCAAAAGCTTCCGGACCGCCACGTCGCTTCTCCACAGCCAAGTTCTCTTCACCCAGATAGTCGCGCCAAGTGGCAGACTTCAGCTTCGGCTTCCAGACTTTATCCCAAGAACGTTCTCTGGCATCGTTCTTGCCATGTATCACTTTACTATTAGAGATAGTGATATAACCGTTCTCACGAAAATATTGCGGTAGTGTCACTGTTCCGGGAGCCTCGCGATCTATCTCTGCATTTACATCCCAGTAACGGGTATTCCCCGGACGTAACCCCGAAAACAGAGAAGCACGCGACGCACCCGATACAGGTACATTGCAGTATGCATTCTCAAACATCACACCTTGCGCGGCAAGCCGGTCGATATTCGGAGTTTTCATATACTTCACACCGTAGCAATTCAACTCTGTACGAAGGTCATCTACAATCAGAAACAATACATTCTTTTTAGACTGCTCTTTCACTTCCTGCGCCCGGACTCCCGTTCCGAAAACGGAGTCCAGTAGCAAAGAAGATACCATTAACCCTAACCTATAAAAATCCATAATCAGTTTTTAGTTACTTACTTAATATCCGGGATTCTGTTCATCCTGTCCCATATTTTCATTTCGATTGATTTCGTCTGCCGGAATAGGCATCAACAGATTCTTGGTGACGTTTTCATTGCTGGTGTCATAAACATAAATCACCGGCACGTTCTTATTGCCATACAATTCTTCAATGCGGGCATTATGCTCTTCCATAATCTTCTTTAAATAGCCAGCGCCTCTGCGGCGAACCGTATACCACTCGTCACATTCCCCGGTCAACTCTTTCAAACGTTCACGAAAAATAAATTCACGCAAGGAAGCTTTGTCTGTTTCTACAGGATCACTCGGATAAATTTCGTCTGCAGCGACACTGCCGTCACCATTGCTATCGCGTGCACGATCCAGAACTAATTTCAGATAAGGCATAGCATCCTCCCCTATTTCATTCGCAGCCTCAGCCAAGACAAGCAGTAAATCGGCATAGCGATAATAAACAAAATTTGCATTGGTAGCTATCACCAAAGTAGGATCGGCATATTTCTTCCAGGCAGGATATTCCGAATCTTTGTTGATATAGTCTTGTCCTTTGCCTTTTTTAAGAAGAGGATATAACGCCACTCTATCCGGTTTGCCTTCTCTGGGGAAACGTGTCTTATATTCTGTATGAACAAAGCTGAACTCACGACGCGGGTCTCCTTCCTCAAACTGGTCAAAAGCCCGCTGCGTGGGACGGGTCTTACCCCAGCTCTTACCTTTAGCAGGCAGATTGCTCATCAAGCTATGCCCTGAAGGGAAAGTTGTTTCCGTCATACGCCCGTCATTGACAGAACCCGAAAACTGAATTTCAATGATAGATTCCTTATTATTCTTATTGGTGCTGCCATACATCTTGTCGAGCGTAACCAGTTCGTATCCGCCATGCTTATAAACATCCAATGCCGCATCATAGGCTTTTTGCCAGTACTCCGATTCTTCCTCATTGCCTGCCAATGTCAGATAAACTTTGGCCAATAATGCCTGAGCAGCATATTTATGCGGACGTCCCACCACTTTGTCCGCAGGCAGCGGAAGCTTGCTATAAGCATCCGTCAAATCGGAAATAATTTGTTTGTATACGTCAGCCACTTCCGCACGCGGTGTCTGCGCATCGCCATACGATGTCGGAGGCATTATTACCAATGATACCCTTCCAAACAAACGTACCAGATTGAAATAGGTCATGCCCCGCATCAGGTAAGCTTCTCCCGCAATTCTGTTCTTTTCCGCTTCGGAGGAGATAGCGCTTGTCTTCATACCTTCAATAATATCATTCACCACACGAATAGTCTTGTACATTCCGATATACATTTTAGTCATATTCGTATTTGTAGGCTCTATATTCATTGCGGTCAATCCCTTATCATTATCTTTAACGCTTACCCCCATTCCTGAAGTTACATTGACTACATGGAAATAGTTGAATCCGAAATAGTCATACTCCGCTAATGTTGAGTACGCACCTGACAAAACAGCATTTGCCGACCCCACCGTATTGTATATACCTTCTTTTTCAAAAGCTGTTTGAGGTGTCTCTACCAAGAAGTCGTCACAGGCAACCAGCCCGACAGCAAGACTGATTCCTATTATATATTTAAGTGTTCTCATTTGTTTCATTTTATTAGATTAGAAATTAGCAACCACACCAAATGTAAAATTACGTGCGGAAGGATAAGAGGTTAAGTCTATACCCATCCGGTCCACATCGTTGGCAAATGTGTTTACGTCCGGATCATATCCGCTATAAGAGGTAATGGTAAAAACATTAGAAGCTGTAAAGTTGAAAGTCAGGTTCTTGATGACGTTCGATTTCTTTAAGTTCAGCAGATAACTCAGAGACACCTGCGAAAGTTTCAGGTAGGAGCCGTCCTCTATATAACGGTCAGTCAACATGGATTTTGTTTCATAGCCCAGCCTCGGATAGGTATTGCTTTTGTTCTCCGGAGTCCAAGCCTGATAAAAGGCATCCTTGCGCACATTCTTATTAGCATTGTCCACCAATGTCTCGTCAATTAGATTGGCATTTATAATCTCGTTGCCCACTACACCATTGAAAGCAAGATCCAACGTCCATTGTTTATAACTCAAAGTTGTGTTTAATCCAAAGGTAAAGTCGGGATTCGGGTTACCCAAAATCACGCGATCATTATCATTTATCACGCGGTCTCCATTCTGATCTATATAACGGATATCACCCGGCAACATATCGGTTTTGGAATTTGCCAGTTTCAAAGGTTTCTTCTGGTTCTCCACGCTGTAATATTCTTCTTCTTGCATGATGCCGGCGGTCTGATAACCAACGAAAAGGCCGATAGAATGTCCTACGAGGAAGGCATTGGCCGGAAATTTATTGTCATTGCCGTTTCCTACATTCTCTCCCCAATATCCGCTTACGCTTTTAATCATACCGAAATCGCTGGGAGCTATACCCAATTCCTTAATAGTGTTCTTAGCAAATGAGATATTGCCGCCGATAGTCCAGTTCCAGTGTTTCTTGGCTACCGGTGTACCCTCGATGGTCAATTCAATTCCTTTATTCTCAATTTTACCGTTGTTTATCCACATTGTGGTATATCCGCTGGCATAAGGCAAAGCTATCTGCTGTAACAAGTCTTTTGTGGTCTTGAGGTAAGCATCTGCAGTAATGGTTAACCGCTGGTCGAAGAAGCCGAGATCTATGCCCACGTTGTACTGTTCGGAAGTCTCCCATTTTAAATCAGGATTGGGAATACGTTCCGGAATGATACCCGGCTCAAGCATACCTTCGGCCGTAGCATAATTGTTTCCGCCGACATATCCACCCAACGTCTGGTACGGAGAGATTGCCTGGTTGCCTACTTGTCCCCACCCTGCACGTAGCTTCAAATTGGAAATCTTGTCGAACTGCCGCATCCACTTCTCCTGATTGATGCGCCATGCCAAAGCAAAGGACGGAAAATAAGAGAAACGATTGGATTTATCGAACTTGCTCGAACCGTCGGCACGAAATGTGGCGGTCAGCACATAACGATTATCATAGTTGTACACGCCACGTGCCAACACAGAGAATAATTGCTCACCTGTTTTCTCCAGTTGATAAGGATATAGTTTTGCCGCATTTGAAATACCGTCGGCACGCAGTTCAGGAGAAAAGAAGTTCTCACCTACCACACCGGTACGCTTCACGTCTTTATTGTCGTAAACCACGCCTACTGTTCCATTTATAGTGTGTTTCTTCTTAAATGTATGATTGAACAATGCCAAAGCCTCCGTATTGTACGAACGGCTTGTCAGTCCGGCAACGCCCGCCTTGCCATTAGCTTCTGCACCTGTATGCGTCAATAATCCATACCACATGGCACGTTCTTTATTCTTATATACCATGCCTCCTTTCACACGAAACGTCAGCCACTTCAGCGCCTTTATATCCAGGCTCAAATTGGTATTGAACACATTTTCTTCGCTATCATCATCATAATCGGTAAACCAGGCATCGGGTGTAGTCAAGTTCTCATCGTACAAATCGCTCTCATTTTCTTCAGCTACGGCAGAACGATAGGGTTTGTACGAAATCATGTGACGGACGATACTGGTACGCGTATTTGCCAGCTTATCAGTGCCTGAAGTCATAGATGTCTTGATGGTACTGAAGAATGAATTACTTCTCAAAGTGATGCGGTTACCGATTTCCTGATCCAGATTAAAGCGGATGTCATACTTATTGACGTTGGTCTTGCGTATCACGCCTTCCTGATCCGCATATCCAACAGCCAAATAATAACCTGTTTTTTGGCTTTTCCCACTTACACTGGCACGATAGTTCTGTGATACGGCAAGACGAGTAGATTCCTTTTGCCAGTTGACAGGAGTACGTCCTTCCATAGTCATAGGAGTATCTCCATCCTCTTTGAAAGCATTATTGAAAGCTATATATTCTTCGGCATTCAACATCGGTATTTCACGCGCCAGTTTGGACATGGTGACATTGGCGCTTACCATAACGCTCGGTTTTCCGGTAGTTCCTTTCTTAGTAGTAATCAGCACTACGCCATTGGCACCCTGCGAACCATAGATCGCTGTGGCCGAAGCATCTTTCAGAATTTCTATACTCTCAATATCCTGCGGACTGATAGCTGCCAGCGGATTCTGCTCCTGCATACGGGAATTGCCGCCGGAAGTACCGGAAGCCATCGGATCCATAGTATCCCCCAAATCACTGATAATATTTCCGTCCACAACATAGAGTGGAGAGTTATTACCACGCAAGGAACTTGTGCCACGAATACGCACGCTGACCGATCCGCCGGGAGCTGCACTACCGGTAGATACCATAACACCGGCTGCTTTCCCCTGCAACATCTTATCAAATGAAGTGGCACGTGCAGCTTCCGCCTCATTGGTTTTGACGGAAGTCACAGAACCGGTAAGATCGCTCTTGCGCATGGAACCGTAGCCCACTACCACAACTTCGTCCAAAGCGGTCACCTCAGGTTCCATCTCCACAGTAAGAATAGTACGTCCCCGCAAAGGAATATGTTTGGTTTTATATCCGATATAAGACACAATCAAGACGCCTTCTTTCACATCGGGCACTTGCATGACGAATTTCCCGTCCATATCCGTAATAGTACCTACACCGGCAGCGCCTTTCAGCTGTACGGTGGCACCGATAACAGTCTCTTTATTCTCATCGAGCACTGTGCCTTCCACTTTGACGGCATGGGCAGCCATACTTGTCAGTAAAAAGAATGACAATAATAATAACAGTTGGTTTTTCATATATAAATAATTTAAGAATTATACTCTTCTACTTCTTTTCAATATATCTAATCAACACTTCTTTTATACGATTATAAGCCGGACGGGGGGTGCCGTCATTACGCCAGATACAACCGTTCCAAGCAGAATTGGCAGTGTCTTCATCACGTACGTTCCAGAAATTGACGCCTACCTTGCCTTGTTTATAATGTTTCAGTACCGTTTCTATCACCGTAGCAAAGGTTTCCGCCTGTTGTGCTTCAGAGGTGGTTTCCAGGTCTTTTATCCATACATTCATCTCAGTAATGTGAAACTCCAGGTTGTTGGCATGACACCAAGTGATGAAATCGTCCAAACGTTTCACATTACCCTCTGTCTTTTCCCAGCCGGTATCGATGTGTGCTTGCCAACCTATACCGTCTACCCGGCGACCTTTACCGCGCAGGTATTTCACCAGTTTTTTCATCTGTTCCCACACTACTTCTTCAAAGTTCCCATGCTGATTGATGATTTGCTTCACTCCAGGAGCATATTTATTACTAAGTGCAAAAGCCATATCTATATACAGAGGCGTGCGGATGTCGCTTGTCTCATCATATCCGATGATTGTCCATGGATTTTCCCATTTGTCCGTTCCCTGACGTGCAGCAAACCATTCTCCTCTCTTCTGTGGACCAAATACGGGATCATTTACATTCTCTTTCGCAATGGTCTCATTCACCACATCCATCCAACGGACATTAGGTTGGTTGCCGTAACGCACACAAAGCTGAGTCATATACTCTTCGAGCATCTTTACCAGTTCTTTACTTGTACGTTTATCCTCTTTCACCCATTTAGAACATTGCGGACTGATAGGACCATGTATACGAAGCAACTGCCCTTTTTCTTTAGCATGCAGTAAATAAGCATCGGGGTTGTCCCAACGCCATGAAGTAAAAGTCGGGTGAATATAACTCTGCTTGAAATCATTGGAAGGGGTGATGTAGTTGAATTCTCGATCGGCTATCTCGGTAGATAATTGTCCTAATGACTTTGCATGATTCGCTATGCCCAGATAGAACTTATCAGAATAATATTTCTCTATAATTTCGCGAAAGGTTAGTTCCAACAAATTTTCGTCTTTGTTTACCAAAGGCTTAACCGGACCCACCTCAGAAATTCCTGCCGAGCAATCCACCTGTGGAAACAAGAGCGTAAACATAAGAATGAATACATAATGTAACAAAGTGTTCTTCATAACAATCATTTAAATACTAAATTTATTGGCATATAAAAGTATCTTTTCGATACTGCAAATATAATGGAATGGTCCTTTGAGATACTCCTCCTTTTTGCTCTATAAGGTTTGAAATCTGTTTTTTTGGAACAAATCAATCAAAAATCAATCATTAACGGCTCTGTTTATATTTCTGCGAAATTGTTTGATACACATTTAAGAACCTATTTTGATACATACCATATCAGATTTTCATCCTACGAAAAAAAAACATCCTCCTACCTAATTCGAAAAATCGGCCTTTTAATGATATTGAAGCAAAAGCAACTTATCAGAACTCTCCCCGGAACCGGATAAATAAGAAAACCGGTTCAATGATTAAAAATCAATAGAACCGGCTAAATTCATAAATCAGTCAAGTCTTTTTATGGCTGCACCTTATTGTTCCCAACTAAGTTTTGGATAAACAATTGTTGTTCCTCCTTCACCATACGCGCCTATACTTCCCCAAGCTGCGCCAACAGGCCATGTGGGCCAAGCATCTGATGTAAATTTTATTGCTCCGGTGGAAGTTTTCTTAGCCGCCTTATCAAAATAAGTATCTGTAACAACAGCACTCCCTGAAGCCAAGATAGCATCTGCAACAGCTGCATCACTAGTACTTTTCGTCAACGTAACGCTTGCACTTACGTAGCAACGAGTAATAGTAAACGAAGCACCTTCAGCAACTTTACCGCAAATACCGCCGACTTTATCCGGAGAAGTTGCCTCTGTATTGGTTACCTTCGCTGCATTGTATGAATCTTCAATAAGAACAGTACCGGCAACTATTTCTCCGATAAAACCACCGACATTGCTTCCTGTTGCCGATTTAGTTTTCACAACCGTTGAGTTTGCTCCCATTTTACAAGCCTTCACAGTTAGAGTTCCACTTTCCACTTTACCACAAAGGCCTCCAACCACTTCACTGCCTGCAAGATTCAGGCCGTCGCACAGTACATTGGTAATATTTACAGAGCCACGTGAAATTCCACAAAGGCCTCCCGCTACGCCACTTTTGCTAAAATTCTTCACATCCTGTATTCTAATGTCTGTAAGCGTTGCTCCTTCTACAACCCCGAACAAACCCGTCGCAGCCATATTGTCATGAGTTACAATCAACCCGCCAATCGTTTTTTCATTTCCATCGTACGTTCCTTTGAAAGGGTGTTCGGCAGTACCGATACATATTTTATCAGTATCTGTATTCAATGCAATTTCTCCTGTTTGTATATAATAAGCATTACCATAACTTAGTCCTGTTTCACTCCCCGGTACAGCCTCTCCCGCATTCACCAATTTCATCAATTTCTTTAAATTATCTACTGAAGTAAGCTGAAAAGGCTCACCTTGCGTTCCTTTGCCGGCGAAAGCAGGAACATCAGGTTTCACATCTTCATCGGTATCTACCGTAACATCAGCATCAGCCCATGTATCTGTTATTTCTGTTTCCACTTTTACGCTCGGACCATCAGGAAGCGGTGCTACCAACATATAAGAACCACTTACAATGGTACGCTTATTTTGATGAACAGGCAAATTGGGAATGCCATCTTTTGTAAACGTTGCACCTTGACTATCTTCCCCTGTTAAAGAAAGTCCGCTTATTGAGTATCCTCCATCACCGGTTGTCGCAAAAATATAATCATAAAAAATTGTATAATCCTGACTATCTGCATTACCTGCCAAATTTTGATCATTGGCAGTTACTGCATGAACATCGGCACTACGGGTAGAACCTGTTGCCACATTGAAAGATTTAGGAACATTGTACGATACGGTAAAAGATGCACTTTGCGTATAAGCAACCTGTTGCTTTTCTTTCAATACCAACTTACCGACAGCACGTTTCAGTTTTTGGGTTTCAAGTATGGCTTGTTGAGCATTTTTCTCAAAATCATAGCTGCCATAGAAAGCATCGCGAGAATCATCATTCAACTGATAAGCCTCAGGAATGATCATTACATTCTCCAAGTCTTGAGTATTATAATATTTATCGGTATATGTGTCAGCTTTTGTAGCCTGAGTTGCTACATAATCAGCCCAGAACAGTAAACGGTATTTTCCTTGTTCCTGTAATTCAAATTCAAAAGAAGCCGTATTGTCTCCATTTGCCAACTGCTCCATGCGGTGCTTTATGGTTTCATAACTTTGTTGGGTTTCATTGTAACTCCTCACTTCCATGATATAGCGAAGCTCTACTCCAGAACCTGCACGAGTAATAGGAGTCAGTGCTACTTCGGGTACATTAAAAGAAACAAGCACTTTTTTGCCTTCCTCCAATGCCTTCAATTCATCTTCTTGTTGTGTACATGCTGCGAACAGGCAGAGTAATGTACAAAAAAACATCGTAATCTTATTCATTCTATTATCTATTTAAGTTTAACAAATCTTTTAATCAATATCTACATTAATATCCTCATCGAACTCTACATCGACTTCTATACCTGAAGACTGCTCAGAGGTAAGAAAATTATTTTTCAGTGTGGTAAGGTACCCTTTCCTGTAAGGAACTTGCATATTCTTCACTTGATTGAGTAAATTACCTCCCTCATCTTTAATATCCAAAGTAACAATGGCATTAGTTCCCTCCTCGCCTACAAAAATAAAGTCAGTGGCAATTTGCAATCCTCCTTCCAACCTTTCCGCCATAGAGAGAGGAACCACAAAAGAAGTACCCATTTGAGAACGCATGGGCAATCCGGTAAGCGCATTGAATCCCATAGGAACATAAAAACTGTAAGTAAAAGTAACAGTAGCCTTTTCCGCTACTTTCTTCCCATGCTTCTCCACAAAATGCTCATAGTCCGTAGCAATGATCCGAATAGGTGAAGCAGCACGTTCTAAATCAATGCTTACTTGGATTTTTTTATTCCATTCATTGCTGTATTCAGATAGGTTAAGTAACGCTGTGCCATAAAGAGCATCGCGATAAGCACAATTTCCCTGATAAGGCTCCAAACTATAAATATCAGTCAAGGCAGTTGTATTATAAAAATAATCTTCACCCGTACCCACTTTTATATAATCTGTCCATACTACCATTGTATAGTCCAGCGGTTGCACATTCAGGTTTATAGGCAGACGAAAGGCTTCTTCCTTTGTTCTCACTTCGTCTATAATAATCACTTTACGTTCGGCAGGCCTTAATAAATCGTCTTTACGGTAAAGGTCGACAATGAAACGACGATAAAAATCAGATCCCGCACGCGACTGCGTAACGAAAGGATCTATAGTAAAATCAAGCGATACGTTCACTTCTACATTTACTTTGGTCGGATCAACCATGCCCCCGGGAGCCAAAGGATCCGGAGATTCATGGAAACAACCTGTAAGCAGACAGAGCATGACCAAACAATTCAACCTGTTGAGTATGTTTTTTTTCATTGCTATATTTTTTAGAAACGATAAATAAGAGAAAGTCCCAAACGGGTGATTCCCCAAATAGATTTATTTTCCGAACCGATGAGCAATCCATTCTTCACATTGAAGAACTTTTCATAAGAAGCCCGCATATATCCTGCCCCTAAGGTGAATTCGGCTCCCCAATGTTCTGAAAGAGGTAGCTTATAGCCATAGCTTAGACCGGCTCCAAGCAATGCTTCCATATTTTGATAGCGATACTTATTCCATCGCATATTATACCACGAAGCCATTATATGGATTCCAGAAAAATGTCCCTTACCCACTTGCCCAAACCAATACCTGACCTCAGGCTGAATGGTAAATTGTTGCAAGGCATGTTTTTCACTGACCTCCCATGGACTGTAATAAATAGGAAGTTCAACAGACAAATGACTATTAACTTGCAGTTCTGCAGCTATATTCACGGCTCCCAACGCCCACCCCGCAAGATTCGTTTTCAAAGCTATGTATCGTTCTCTAACCGGACACTTTCCTGCAGAGCTTTTTTTATCAACACTTTTCTGAAATCGACTCTCCTTTGTTTTCACAGTAGTGTCTAAAACGGCAACTACCACTTCATTATCCTCTTGTTTTGTTTCAGGAACAGGATGCAAAACAGGATGTTTTTCTACAGCAGAAGTTTTCACCCGGACAGCCGGCTTTGGGGAAGAGCTTCTTTTTAAAGAGAAGCTTGTTTTGTCTGTATGTTGCATCCTACCGGAAGTGTCTTCTACAAACAACGATACACTGTCGTTTTCAACAGTCTGCACCGTTTTTGTCATAACTTCTGTTTTATTTTCGGTCACAACTTTCTTTCCACTTTTATTATCGCACGCACTCAGAGCCAGGACCAACGCGACAAGTAATAAACAAGGTAAGCGTAAAACGCTACATGTATTTCTCATTTCCATTCATAATATTAAATTCATAGCAAATATGGGCTTTTTATTTACCACGCAGGTTTCTTTACTGTTTTTTCAAGTTTTATTTTCGTTCTATCACTCTCTATTCCAATGTAAATACGGATAATGAGAAAGGCCGGGCTGTATGCCTGCTCACATCTGTTGTTTCCTCCTTCTCTATGCCCCTGCCCATACTCACATTATTTTCATAAGGAATATCACTCCAATATTGAGTTACTTTCACATTATCACCGGATGAGAAAATTCCACTAAAATCTATCTCTGTTTTAGAAGTGGAAGCAGAATTGAGCAACAATACAACTTTCTTGCCGGTCTCATTTGTAAACTGCCAACCATACAATTTAGCGGCAGCATCAGCATTGGCAACATCACTGACCGATACTGATATTTGAGTTGCAATGGTAGCTCCCTTTATTGCACGCAGCAATTCACCATAAACAATACCTACTGAACTCAGCTTCGTCAGTTCGGCGGTAAGCACTCCTGGTTTAAGTGTGATGTGTTGCAACTGAATGGTCTCTACTTTGTCCGCCCAATTAATCCATGACATTGACATAGCAAGATACTCCAGCCCCGTCACCCAACGACCGCATAAGGCATTCCCAGCCTCTTCCAACCCATATTCGGTAATCCATAGTTTTTTCCCTTCAGGAACTCTTTCATAATCTGCCTGAACACTTTTCACGTACTTAAAGCCTTCAGCTATCATATTCTCGGCAGTAACAGCATCACTGATAACAGCTTGACTACCGACTTCTTTTTTTATATAATGATGCTGAACAATACCATCTACATTTTTACTAAACTCCACACTGGTTTTTAAAGCGTTAAGGATAGCACTGTTCCAGACATCTCGCGATGAACTCTGTTTCTCTCCACCTTTACTGGTACAAAGAATTACTTTCATTTCAGGATACACCTCCTTTATCTTGGCAGCAATAACGGGGACATGTTTTAAATATTGTTCAGGATTAGCTGTATAAATGCCATAATGTTCAGCCTTATTGAAATAAAGTTCATTACCCAATTCTACGGCAACCGGAAGGTTGCCTTTATCTTTAAATTCTTTTAATGCGGCCAGCGCATCTGCAATTTTCGCTTGCAAAACCTCATCACTGCGAAGTTTAGTGTCATCAGTTTCCTGACTAAATCCTGTTGCAGGAGTAGGATGTACCATGTTCATCACATATACAATCTTCGTATCTTTTGTATTCTCCCCCTTTTTTAATCCGGACACCAAATCTCCTATCAGATATGAGTTTTTAATTTCTTTCCCCATAACTCCTCCTTTACTCCAGTCCCAGGAATTGGCAAGCGTTCCTCCCGGATAGCGCACAATACTTGGCGACATCCAATTTACCATATCAGTAAAAGACTTTACAGTCCATCGGGGTCCCTCACTGGAGCGCCCATTAAACCCACCAAATAGTTTGGAAAGAGTCTTTTTATTATTACTCAAAGAAACTGTAAAATTAGTAAATGCAGGATTTTCATTTTCTGATGATATGAGCATATTGGTTCCTTTTACAACAGTAGGTGTATTCTGCTTTATTGTAATAGCCTTAGTGGCAACGGTATTATTCGTATATTCAACATTATTCGCATTTTTTCCTTTCAAAGAAATACTTCCAAGGGTATAACCTGCCTTAGCAGCAAAAAGATAATCATAGCACAAAGTATATCCTCGCTTTTCATCATAATCTCCCACCAATGGCAAATCCGTATAAGAAACGTTATACACATCTGCTCCTGTCTGCTTCCCTTTTTCTACACTGAATACGGAAGGAACAGTATAAGTAACAGATAATGATTTGCTTGCCTTGAAAGCTTGTTCGCTCCTTTCTGTCAATATTAACTTTGCCATGGCGCGTTCCAATATCTGTTTATCCATCAGTAATCCTTTACCGCTTTCTTTCACAAAATCACAAGATGCATAAAAAGCATCACGGAACTCTGTATTTATTTCATAAGCAGCACTATTAATTGTTACAGCTTTTAAACCTTGATAAAGGGTAGCACTTTCTTTTGTATTGTAATACTTGTCTGCATAGTATCCATTTACATCAGCAACGGCACCGGCATCAATATAGTCTGCCCAAAACAACAAACGATATTCTCCAGGCTCTACTTCAAAAGTAAAAGTTGCACCGTAGGTATTCTCTGTCTTTAATTCACGACGCACCACCATTTTAGTAGTATTATCAGCATCAAGCTGCCATGCTTCCATCACAAAACGTAAAGCCACTCTACCTCCGGCACGTGTAGAAATAGGATCCAGCAAAACATCGGTTATTTTTGGCATGATTTTAACTTCATCTGTATTCACAGCCGCTTCAAACTCTTCTTCTTGCTGAGTGGTACAGGCACTGAAAAAAGACAATGCCAGCATACACCACATAATTACTTTGTTTCTATTCATCATCATTGATTTATTATGTAATATTTTTAGTATTATCCGCCCCAACAGGAGAGTTCGGAGTTTCCGAACAAGAAAACAGAAAAGATATGGAAAAAAATCCGGTAGTCAGCAAAAGCCACTTCCGCCAAGGAGAAAACAGGTTCGTCATAGCTGATAGTTCTAAGGTTTGATACAATAAAAAAGCTGTGGCAAATGTACTTACTTTGCCACAGCTCAGGGTTTCATTATTATTTAAAGGAGTTTGATTTCTAATCAAATCATACAGATTCTTTATCTTGCCACTTTCTTACCCACTTTCTTCTTTTTATTCTTCGGTTTCATTTTCTCTCCACCTTTTTTATTTCCTTTAATAGAAACAACTTCCAGCTTATCCATAGGTATGAAAGCTCTCAATTTCGCCGCACTAGCTTCATTTCCACTAAATATATTTTGCAATTCTCCATTGTCAGCATGCAGGTTGATTAGCATCTCACCACCCCCCATGCCGTCAAACAAGGTGTACTTCACCTTATCATCAATTACAGTAAGAAAGCCCTGCCCCTCTACATAAAGTTTACTACGCAATACACCTTTTCCCTGCCCTTTGACACGCTGTGCCAAAGATATTCCATCAGTGTGAGGTGCTTCAATATCTGCCAGTTCACAAATAGTAGGGAGCAGATCCACTCCGTTGCACACTAAAGAGTTGTCACGAGTGCCGGCCTTGATTCCAGGACCGCAGAAAACAAAAGGCACACGCTGACATTCCTCATAAGGAACACCTTTCGTCACCATCTGATGCGCTCCTTGCATTTCTCCATGATCAGACGTGAAAATAATAACCGTATTTTTCTTCAGTTCCGGATTTCGGTCGAGTGCATCAACAATATGACCTATATGACTGTCCACCAACGAAACCAGCTGTCCGTATGTCCAACGATACTTACGCCAATAATATTCGGGAAAGTCTTTAGAAGGAGATTTTTTTTCGGCAGGATAAGCAGTGGTCTTAGCAAAGTTGAAAGGTAAGGCAGGAGCATACTTCTTATAAAAATCGACCGAATCGATAGCTGCGGCACGAGCGCGCATTTGACGTACACATTCAGTGATGACCTGTTTACGTCCTCCCTTATCCTCTACTATCGGTGAAAGTCCGGTGGAGCTCTCAAGACAGATATCATGTGGGTTCAGAAAAGAAGCCACGAGCAAGAACGGTCTGTCGAGTGCACCTTTTTTCAAAGCAACTGCTTTTTCATCCAAAATGCGTGCAGCTTCTACTCCCAGGGCGTCCCGTTCATCCTTAGTATAATAGTTTTCAAAACCATATCCCACAGGAGCAGAAAAATGTCCTTTACCTGTCTTTCCGGAAAAAGGCAAATGTACCTTCCCCCCATAATAAGTATCGTAACCGTTACGAGCAAAAACGCCCCCCATACCATTGACAGCAAGCATTGGACGCACTTTCACTTCCTCAGCAGCGGTACAGCGATTATCACGTATATTATATTGCCCGCCATACATACCTGTAAAAAGCGAAAAACGGGAAGGAACGGAAACCGGATTAGCACAATAAGTACGCGTAAAGGAAATACCACTCTTAACCAATCTATCTATATTGGGAGTCGAGAAGTAAGAACCTCTATACATATCAGAGTGGGCACCGATAGTGTTGTACGATTGTTGGTCAGTCACAATCAATATAATATTAGGTCTTGCTTGCTGTGCAGCAATCTGCATGACGGGAAACGCCATGACACCCAGAGAAAGTTTCTGTAAAATATTCATATACCGTATGTTTTCAAATATCATTATTTTTTAGCAGCCTTACGAACAACTTTCTTCTCCGCCTTTCGAATAGCTTTTTTGGCAGCCTTAGGATCTGAAGCCTTGTCGCCCGGATTCAGTTTGCCATCATTATGGTTCATTGTCTTGGAATCTGCCATTTTTACACCGGCAGAAGTACGCCATGCATTTATTTTTGCCATCATCTCTTTGACTATTTCGGGTTTCTTAGCCGCCAGATTGTGAGTTTCACCCGGATCGGTTTGTAAATCATATAACTCTATGCGGTTCTGACGATAGAAGTCAATAAGTTTGTACCGCCCGCTACGAACGGCAGACGAGACATAATCACCCGTAGAAGTAGGCCGCTGCGACGCCTTGTGCCAAAAAAGATCACGCTCTTGCAATGATTTTTGCTCTTTTCCTGTCAGTAAAGGTTTCAAGCTGACTCCGTCCAACTCGGCTTTCGGATCAACAGGAGCATCGCATAGATCTGCCAATGTAGGTAACAAATCGTAACTGACAACCGGCACATCCGATTTGACTTCTTTCTTCTGTCCGGGAAGATGAATAAGCAAAGGAACACGCAAACCACCTTCATAAAGGTGTCCCTTACCCGCTTTAAAAGGCAGGTTGGTAGTGGCAAGCTCGCGATTATTATTTCCTCGGTTGGAAAGCCCTCCATGATCGGAGATCAGTACAATAATCGTATTATCATACTGGCCTGTCTCCTTCAAGGTCTGTATCATGTGACCGATTCCCTCGTCTACCGATTCTATCATGGCGGCATAAACCGGATGATCTTGTTGTGTTTTCGCCACACCGGCTTCCTCTTTCTTCATAGGATCTTCACCCAGGCCCAGTTTCCGAACTTTGGCACGATAGCGTTCTGACACCTCTTTCTTGGCTTCAATAGGAGTATGCACAGCATAGAAACTACAAACAGCAAAAAACGGCTTGTTCGATGTAGAAACAGACTTCAGATAATCCACCGTTTTGCGGGACATATAATCAGTGAGATATTCACCGGGCTTCGCATCTTCCATTCCATAGATAAGTTTGTCAGGATTTGTAGCATTTGGCTTGTTGAAAGGTGCAAAGTAAGTTCCGGTAGATCCCGCCTTACCGGCTCCTATATTGATGTCAAACCCTTTATCCTGCGGCATTGTTTTTCCGTCACTCAAATGCCACTTTCCTATAATAAAAGTTTGGTAACCAGCCGCTTTAAAAGGCATGGCGATACAGTAGCTTCCAGCATCAACCTTACGATCATCGCTTTTTGCTCCTGCCTGCGGACGGGCACAATGGCGCCCCGTAATTAACGAATAGCGTGAAGGTACACTGCGCGGATATGCAACATAACCTTGTGAAAAAACGGTAGATTGTTCCGCAAGCCGGTCAATATTGTGCGTTTCATAGAGTTTCGAACCGGTAAGTGAAAGGTCATGCGCTCCCCAGTCGTCTACTACCAGCATTAACACATTAGGTTGCTGTGCTACTTTCTGCGCACATAAGCTGCCAAAAGGGAGAACGGCTCCTGCCGCTACCAGCCCCATGGTTGTTTTTAACAAATCGTTCATAATCACCTATTTTAATATTTTTATTACTTTTCTATCACTTCTTTCTCACAATAACCGGATATGTAATAGCATACGGGAGTATTGTTACCGGGCTGACGGTAAGCTCCGCACTTAAAATAGTAACCGTCTTCATCATTACGTCCCACTTCTACCGAACGGTTACGAAGAAGATTTATAACCTTATGTTTGCCGTTATCTTCCCACTCCATTATTATGGAAAGCCTCCCCGGATACCTCACAGAGTCATACTCTTTGTTATAGGATGTCCAATGTACATTTATCTTAAAGCCCACCCATATATCTTTCGGAAAATCCGTCCATGGCAGTCGACTGGCAATAACAGAACTTTTAAAGCGAGTTGATACCGGAATCATTACCCCTGCCAGACCAACATCAGCATCACAAAGCTCTTCTGTGTCGGTCAGCCACTTGCGGTCAGAGTTTGCCTTCACATAAAAAAAGCCGTCAGCAAATCCGAAAGCAAGCACTGGTTGCCCACCATGATCGGCGGTCCACCCGTTAGGCTTTCCTTTTTCATAACCCATTCCTTTTCGAAAAACAATATTCTTCTCCGCATCGGCAAAGCCATGAACACCCGGCCGCAAATAGTTACCCTCAGTATCGGCAATAAGGGTACGCGTAGGCATTCCATGCCATTGGGCAAAAATGACATCCGCATCCGGTTCCATACTACCGGGCACAAGTATACGGAAAACATACTCCATATGCGCCCCCTGGCTGCAAGCGCCTTTACCGGAATAATGTACCGTTTTGCGCCGACGTGCCTGCTCAAATGAAGTCTCATTTTTGTAATCGGATGCTACGGCATAACAATAAGATAGCTCTGCACGCGCCACCTTTTGTCCGGGAAACAGCCCTTCGATCGTATTGTCGCCACTACGCAGTTCAAAACGATAAGCCGGCTCTCCTAAGGGTAGCAAAGTAGTATCCCTTCCTATTGCATAATCATTTTTCAAGCCTACCGCTACCCATTGTCCGTCTATTATATATTGTGGATCTGCTTTCTCAGTCTGTATGTTGACACGTTTTTTTATAGGGATCCACGAAGCTGTCCTTCACATCCCATCGATTCTCACTTTCTTATACTCGCCCCAATATTCTTTCATCTGTTTCAAAGCAGCTGCATATTGAGGATCGCCAGCAACATTCACAGTTTCATTAGGATCCTTTTCATAGTCGTAAAGTTCTTCGCCCAATATTTTTTCAACATCCAGTTTACGATTACGCCAATCCACCCAAACGGTATAACGATAACGGCTGTCACGAAGCGAATACCCCATTTTCCCTACTCTTGGATACTGACTGGCGGCATAGGGTTTAATGACTTTCGCATTTTTTTCACCTTTCACAATCCGCGCAAGGCTCTCTCCGTCCAGGTTAGCAGGTTTAGCCATACCTGCCAAATCGCATACCGTAGGATATATAGATAAAAATTCAACGGGGGCCGTAACTCTTCTCTTTCCCCGGGCAGAGGGGTCAATAATCAGCATCGGAACATGGGTGGCATGTTCAAAGTTGGTATGCTTATTCCACAGGCCATGATCACCCAAGTGCCATCCATGATCACCCCAAAGCACGATAATCGTATTTTCCAGTTCTCCGCTATCTTTCAAGGCATCCAACACCTTTCCTACTTGTGCATCCATATAAGAGATACAAGCATAATAGCCATGTATCAGTTCACGAGCTTTCTCATCAGGAATTTTAACATTGTCTATATCCGAAAAAGAAATCAGGGGAGGAATATCGCTATACGACTGCAACTCACCGCAATTGTGGTAAGCAAATGCCGGGCTATTAAGGGCCCGTTTCCGATAAGCCGCCAACGGCATATTTTCACGTTGATAGAGTTTCCAATACTTCTCGGGGGCACAAAATGGCAAATGCGGTTTCTTAAATCCTACTGCAAGAAAGAAAGGCTTATCAGACTTATATTTAGCGAGGAATTTCACCGCACCATCCGCTACCGCACCATCTGTATAGGCATTATCAGGAACGGGTGCACACTCCACCGTCGGTTTCACATATTCTTGAATGTATTTCTCAATCAGGTTCTTCTTTTGCAAACCTTGTTCCTCGGCTTTCTTGCGGTATTTATAGTAGAGCTGCCGCGTCTCTTTATCCTGATAATGAGACATGACGGGTTTTTCATATTTCTCATTCAAATATTCCTCATAATTCATAAAAGGCTGTGACCACGAAAGAGCATCTGCCTGCTTGTCCACCGAACGCGGATCATATATCTTCCCAATACCGGCCACTGTATATCCGCCTTCCTTGAAAAGCTGCGGCAATGTGACAACATCCGGATTCTGTGAACGAATCAATGTTTTCAAATCCCACACACGCGTACGGTCGGGGCACCAACCTGTAAGCAAGCTGGCACGTGTAGCTGCCGAAACCGCCTGCTGACAATATGCCGAGGTGAACACAACGCCACGTTCAGCTAACCGATCGATATTGGGCGTCTTTGCCAGCGAGTCGCCATAACAGCCCAGTAAAGGCTTCAAATCATCTACCGCAATCATCAACACATTTTTTCTTAATTGAGTTTGCTCACCATCCGCGTTTATTTCAGAGGCTGCCATTACCTTTTCCGAAGATGCGCCACCTGCTACCGCCGCCAAAGCCAACGAATACAAAGTAAAATTTTTCATAATCCGTATTTCATTTTATAAATTATTTCTATCCTGCATCTTACCCCTCGCAACAGTTTCATCGCGTACGGCATTTTCTTATTCAAGGTTTTTAACCAAGTCTTTCCGTTGGACAAAGATAGCGAAAGATGTGGTCTGAAAGGTTTCAAAATCGGCGGAAGAGGTTTGTTTTCTGATTTATCAGTTGAGGCACAGCGGTAGAAGTATTTCTTTTCATTATCTTTGCCTTCCGGGGAATTCCAACAAAAATCAGATTTGAAACCATGAAACAAACCATCATCCTGCTTCTGCTATGGCAGTTCTGCACCGTCCTATCCGTATATGCCTTACCCTTCAAAGAACTGTCCACCACTGCCGGACTCAGCAACCGGAGAGTGCTGGCATCTATAAAAGACGGTGACGGCTATATTTGGTTCGCCACCCGTATGGGGATAGATCGCTACAATGGCGAGAGCTTTACAAACTATAAACTCGCCGACAGTCCGGACATCCCGGAAGAACATCCCAAAGGCATATTCATCAATGGGCAGAACGAAATTTATGCTTTCAGTGAACACAATATATATAAACCTCAAATCCGCAAGCAATCTCAATGGCAATCTCAATTGCAGTAAAGAGCTTGAA
>OBDJ01000465.1_pt1 | contig 21513 bp, 19 predicted proteins | sample 1518041 | NCBI WGS metagenome assembly OBDJ01 (sample SAMN01760916, study PRJEB22395) | human gut metagenome
TGCGGCTGCTGGTGCTGCTGGCTGCCGCCATGACCGGATGCCTGCTGTCGAGCCTGTGCCGGACGGTGAACGCTGCCGTGGTGGTATGCTGCGCCGGACTGGTGGGCCCGGCGGCCCTGGAGCTGGTGGGCGTGCGGGCGGCAGGCATCCTGTCCCTGGCCCGCCTGTGGACCCCCGTTACCTGCTCCCTGTATGCCTATCTCATCCCCCTGGCTCTGCTGATAGTCTGCCCCCTTCTGTGCGTGCGGCGCAGGCCCAGGGTCTGATCTGTATAAAGCAAGAAAAATCGAGCCGGTTCGAAGACCGGCTCGATTTTTCTTGACACGTTTCCACAGATACAGTAGACTTTACAGCAGCGCGAACAGCACATACAGCCAGTGGGCCGCCACGCCGGCGCACAGGCCGCCTACGGTGTGGCTGATGATGGCCTTGCCGATGAGATGGTTGCACCCCAGGCTGTTCATCATGGACACATGGGTGCTGAGATAGCCGCTCCAGCACATGCACATAGCAGTAAACACCGCGATGTCGCCGCCGGCAGCCTTCCCCTCGGCCAGCAGCTGGGGCACCAGGCTGATGGCCGCACCGGCTGCGCCCAGAGCCGTCACCGGCACCGCCAGACCCTCCGGCGAGGAGAAGCCGAACAGCGGCGTCAGGATAAAGCTGAGCTTATCCGCCAGCTTGGGCAGAAGTCCGATGCCCTCATAGGCCGCGCCGGTATACAGGCCGCTCTCTGCCGGGCCGTTGGTGAGCATCATCACCACCGTGCAGATAACCAGCACGCCCGGTATGATGCTCACGCCCATTTTCACGCCGTCCATGCCGCCGTCCAGCAGGGCAGACATGAAGCGGGTGCCGGTGCCGCCGGCCCGGACGGGACGCACCCGCTTGCCCCCCAGGGACAGGGTGCCGCCGTCAATCATGGGCTGCTCCCGGCCGTATACCTTGGCGGTAAATGCCAGCATGATCCGGGTGGATACGATACTGCCTACCACCGCTCCCAGAAGGCCAGTCAGGGCCGCGCCGGTGTAGTTCACCCCCTTGCCGGGGGACAGGCTGATCATATAGGTACACACGATGAAGCCCATGCCGAAGGACGTACCCAGATTGGTCAGGGCCGGAAACTGATACGCCTTGAACAGGCTTTTGAAGTAACGGTCCTGGGCCAGGGAGAGAACGGCCGGGTTGTCCGACAGGAATGTGGTCACCACGCCCACGGACGCCGCCCCCGGCAGGCCGTATACCGGCCGCATGAAGGGGTTGAGCATCCGGTTCATCAGCGACACCAGGCCAAACTCGGAAAACAGCGCCGAAATGGCCCCCATGATGACGCACAGGGCCGTCAGATACAGCACCGTATCCGTCAGAAGGACAAAGGCGGTGTTGATCATGGTGTTGATGGTGTTGCCCAGGCCCATTTTGGCGGCAAACAGCGCAAAAAAGGCCACAAACAGCACGATGAAAATGAAGTTTTCGGGTCCGATCTCCTTTTTATAGCAGGTGGGTCCCTTGTGGGTTTCTTCGGCCCCGACAGGCGGGGCCTGGGTTTCCTCGATGACAGACTGGCTCATAGCGATTTTCCTTTCTTCCTTGTCCCTATTCCACAAAATACTCCGCTTTTCGCGGAACCAATTCATCATACCGCATAAAGCGCATCCTGTAAAATAAATATATTTCGTGGGGAGCATGAGAAAAGCTTATGGCTGACAACACATATCGCATCCTGACCAAAATTGCCGAGACCGGCAGCCTGACCCGCACGGCGGAGCAGCTGAACTATACCCAGGCCCGGGTCAGTCAGATTCTGAAATCCGCCGAGACGGAGTTCGGACTGACCTTGTTTGTTCGGGGCAAGCGGGGCGTGATGCCCACGCCGGAGTGCCGGTGTCTGCTGCCGACTTTGCAGGAGCTGGTGCGCCAGGAGCTGGTGCTTCTGGACCAGCTGGACCAGATTCGGGACCTGCGGGGCGGCACGGTGTCCATCGGCACCTTTACCAGCGTGTCCTGCCACTGGCTGCCCCGGCGGCTGAAGGCCTTCGGGCAGCTGTATCCCCAGATTCGGTTTCAGCTGAAGCTGGGTGACGTGGCCCATATCGATCAGTGGCTCCGGGAGGGCACCGTGGACCTGGGGCTGATGATCGACCCGGGGACCGAGGATCTGACGTTTCTGCCCCTGCTGGAGGACTGCTATTCTGTGATCCTGCCCCGGGAACATCCCCTGGCCGGAGCGGAGGAGCTGAGCCTGGAGCAGCTGCGGGAGGAATGCTTCATCCTGCTGGAGCCGGAGGACAATGCCCCGGTGGAACCGCAGCTGCGGCAGGCCGGGGTCCGGGTGGGCTATCGGGTAAAGGATGACTACACCATTCTGGCCATGGTGGAAAGCGGTCTGGGCATCAGTGTGCTGCCTCATCTGCTGCTGCAGCGCACGTCGTACCGGGTCCATGCCGCACGGCTGATGCCGCCGGTGGCCCGGCGCATGGGCATCCTCCTGCCCAAGGAGGGATATGTCTCCCTGGCAGCCCGGCAGTTCGTGTCGTTTTTGCGGCAGGAAGCGGAAGCGGTGGAAAAATAGTGAAAGCCTCCCTCATGGCGATGCCATGGGGGAGGCTTTTTGTTTACCTGATCTGCTGACGGACCTGGTCCAGGGGCAGGTCCTGTTCCCGGGCAATACGGGCCAGGTCCTCATATTCCGGCTTCTGCCGCCGGACGCCCCAGCCCTGAGACAGCTTCCGGGCCACGGGGCCCCAGGGTGTATCCACCGTTTTCTCCGCGCGGGACAGGGTATAGCGCCGGTGCCGGCTCTCCCGGACGCCCAGGGTGGTGGTGTGCAGCAGCAGCAGCCGGGCCATTTCCTCCCGCTGCTCCTCCCGGCACAGAACGCACAGCATCACGCCAGGCCTGGATTTTTTCATGCCAATGGGCACGGTGTACACATCCAGCGCCCCGGCCTCCAGCAGACGCTCCATAGCGAAGGCAATGTCCTCGCCGGTCATGTCGTCCAGATTGCAGGCCAGCTCATACACGTCGCCGATGTCTGCCGCCGTGTCCCCCAGCATGGCCCGCAGGCAGTTGGCCCGGGGAAAGTCCTTGTGGCCCATGCCGCAGCCCACGGCCCGCAGGGTCATCACCGGCATATCGCCGAAGCGGGTGACAAAGTGCCGCAGCAAAGCCGCACCGGTGGGGGTACACAGCTCCCCGTCGATCCCGCCGCCGTAAATGGGCACATCCCGGAGGATGTATGCCGTGGCCGGGGCAGGCACCGGCAGGATACCATGGGCGCAGCGGACAGTTCCGCTGCCCACATGGACCGGGGAGGCGATCACCTGGTCCGGTGCAAGCTCCTCCATCAGCAGGCACACCGCCGTCACGTCTGCCACGGCGTCCATGGTGCCCACCTCGTGGAAATGGATGTCCGTCACCGGCACGCCATGGACATGGCTCTCCGCCTGGGCAATGCCGTCATATACCGCCAGAATGTCCCTCCGCACCCGGTCGGACACCGGGAGCCGCTCCACAATGTGGCCGATCTCGTGCATACCGTTGTGGTGATGGTGGGCGTGCTCATGGTCGTGGTCGTGCTCATGGTCGTGGTCGTGATGATGGTCGTGGTCATGCTCCGTTTCCCCGTTCACCGTCACGGTGACTCGGGAGCCGGTGATGCCGCACTTTTCCGCCCGTTCCAGGCGGTATGTTACCCCGGGAATACCCAGGCCGTTGAGATGCTTGACAAATTCGTCGGGCTGGGGCAGCAGCTCCAGCAGCGCCGACGTCAGCATATCTCCGGCGGCGCCCATGCCGCAGTCCAGATACAGGGTCCTCATTTCTTTCCCTCCATGTGATTGATCATACTGGCCAAATACCCGGCGCCGAAGCCGTTGTCAATGTTCACCACCGATACGCCGCTGGCGCAGGAATTCAGCATAGACAGCAGGGCCGACAGGCCGCCGAAGGAGGCGCCGTAGCCCACACTGGTGGGTACTGCAATCACCGGACAATCTGCCAGGCCGCCCAGCACGCTGGCCAGAGCCCCCTCCATTCCCGCGATGGCCACGATCACCGACGCGCTCATGATATCGTCCATATGGTGCAGGGTGCGGTGCAGGCCCGCCACCCCCACATCGTACAGCCGCAGCACTTCGTTGCCGTGGACCTCCGCCGTCAGGGCGGCCTCCTCCGCTATGGGAATATCGCTGGTGCCGCCGGTAGCGATAACGATGCGGCCGATGCCGTCCGGCTCCGGCACAGTGCCGATGATGCCGCAGCGGGCATCCTCGTGATAGTCCAGAGGATATGCGGCGGCAATCTCCTGAGCCGCCTCCGGAGACAGGCGGGTGATGAGAATGGTCCGCTGGCCCCGCCGGCGCATGACGCCGATGATGCCGATCATCTGGGCCGGAGTCTTTCCCGCGCCGTAGATCACCTCCGCCGCGCCCTGGCGGATGCCGCGGTGCAGGTCCACTTTTGCATAGCCGATGTCGGTGAAGGGCTCCTTTTTCAGGGCCAGCAGCGCGTCATCCACGGATACGGTCCCCTGGCGCACGCCCTCCAGCATTTTGCGGATCTCGCTGTTCATGCTCTTGCCTCCAGGTCCAGCCATACGGCGCCGTAGTCCTGCCCCAGGCGGTCCAGGATCTCCTGCCGGTGCTCCAGCAGGTGGGGCATCTGGGCGGCGGGCAGCTGAATTTTCGCGCTGCGGCCCGCCAGGCGGACCCGGAAGTCCGTAAAGCCCAGGGAAAACAGATACGTTTCCGCCGCCTCGGTAACAGCCAGGTCCCGGGCGGTAATGGGCTGTCCGGTGGGGATGCGGGTGGCCAGGCAGGCGTATGCGGGCTTGTCCCAGGTGAAAAGACCTGCCTCCCGGGACAGCCGTCGTATTTCGTCCTTGGTCAGGCCGCACTCCCGCAGGGGCGACCGCACCGACAGCTCCCGCAGAGCCCGCATGCCGGGGCGATCTCCGGCGTCGTCGGAGGCGTTGGTGCCGTCCAGCAGCACCGGAAAGCCGTCCTCCGCCGCTGCGGCGGCAATGGTGCGGAAGATCACGCGCTTGCAGTGGTAGCACCGGTCCGGCGGATTGGCCGTCACGGTGGGAGACGACAGCACGTCCACTTGCAGCTCCCGCAGGTCGGCATGGAGGTCCCCGGCCAGACGCCGGGCGTCCTCCAGCTCAAACCGGGGCTGGAAAGCGGAATTCACATAATACGCCCGGACCCGGGCGCCGTAACGCAGAGCGGCATACAGCAGGTAAGACGAGTCCACCCCGCCGGAAAAGGCAATGGCCACCCGGGGATTTTCCTTGAAAAACTGTTGCAGATCCATGATTCGTCGATTCTTTCTCTTATTTTGCGCTGGGCACAATGCCCAGGATCACCAGGGGCTCCGTGCCGGTGTTTACAACGCTGTGGCTGTGGCCCTGGGGGCAGTAGTGGCACAGGCCGGGATAAACCGCCGCCTCCACACCGTCGTCCAGGCACACGCCGGTACCGGACAGAAAATACATGACCTCGCAGCTGTCGGTGTGGGTATGAAGGCCGATGGAGGAGCCGGGCTCCAGCGTCAGCCGCAGGATCTTGCCCATACCGTCCTGAAAGATGCGGGTCTCGGCCTCCCCCTGGCCGCCCTTGAACCGGGGCTGCACCAGAGAGGGCATACGGTCAAAGTCCAACGTCATGGCCGGTCCCTCAGTTCAGGAAGTCCTTGAGCTTCTTGCTGCGGGAGGGGTGGCGGAGCTTCCGCAGGGCCTTGGCCTCGATCTGGCGGATGCGCTCGCGGGTGACGTTAAACTCCTTGCCCACCTCCTCCAGGGTGCGGGTGCGGCCGTCCTCCAGGCCGAAGCGCAGCTTCAGCACCTTCTCCTCCCGGGGAGTCAGGGTGCTGAGCACGGACACCAGCTGCTCCTTCAGCAGGGTATAGCTGGCAGCCTCACTGGGTTCGGACGCGCCCTCGTCGGGGATGAAGTCGCCCAGATGGGAGTCCTCCTCCTCGCCGATGGGGGTCTCCAGGGACACGGGCTCCTGGGCGATCTTCAGAATCTCCCGGACCTTGTCCACGGGCATGTTCATCTCCTCGGCGATCTCCTCGGGAGAGGGATCGTGGCCCAGCTCCTGAAGCAGCTGACGGGATACGCGGATGACCTTGTTGATGGTCTCCACCATATGGACGGGGATGCGGATGGTGCGGGCTTGGTCGGCGATGGCCCGGGTGATGGCCTGGCGGATCCACCAGGTGGCATAGGTGGAGAACTTATAGCCCTTGGTGTGGTCAAACTTCTCCACGGCCTTGATGAGGCCCAGGTTGCCCTCCTGGATCAGGTCCAGGAACAGCATGCCCCGTCCCACATAGCGCTTGGCGATGGACACCACCAGCCGGAGGTTGGCCTCCGCCAGCTGCTTTTTGGCCTTTTCTCCGGCTTTCAGGTCCGCCTTGGCCTGAGCCAGCTCCTCCTCGGTGAGGGTCAGTCCTCCGGTCTCCACCTGAGCCAGCTTCTCCTTGGCGGTGTTGCCTGCGGACATGGCGGTGGCCAGCTTGATCTCCTGCTCGCCGGTCAGCAGAGGCACCTTGCCGATCTCCTTCAGATACATGCGCACGGGATCGTCAATGTTGAAGCTGTCCACCAGGGTGTTGGGATCTACCAGCTCCTCCTCCTCGATCTCGGCGATCTCCTCCATGGCGGGCTCCATGTCCTCGGGGATGTCGTTGGTGAAATCCTCGGTGACGATGTCGATGCCCAGATCCGCCAGGGAGTCATAGATGCTGTCCATCTGGTCGCCGTCCAGGTCCATGGCGTCCACCACCTCGGACAGCTCCGCCGGCTCCAGGCGTCCCTTCTTCTTGCCCTTGATGAACAGCTCCCGGATCTTCTCATTGCCGGCCAGCAGAGCAGCGGCAGGGCACTTGCCGAGCTTTTCCTCTAGGGTCTTGTCGTTGGTCTTGTCGTTGGTCTTGTCGCTCTCTGGCTTCTTGTCGGCAGTCTTTTCGGCCTTTTTCTTGTCGTCGGCGGTCAGCAGCTGGTCCGCCATCTCCTCGAGCTCCTGCCGGGTATAGGTTTTATCTGTCATTGTGCTTTCCTCCATAGCCCTTCTTGTTTTTATATTTTTCCGCCGCTGCCGCCAGGGGGTCTGTCCCGGCCCCGGCGGCGCGTTTTTGCGCTTCCTCATGAATGACGCGGCAATAGTCCTCCAGAGCCCGCTCCGCGCCTGTGCGGGACTCCGGCTTCTGCACCACCGCCGTCAAGTGGCTCATTTCGTCGCCGGTAAGCTCACCGCTCAGCGACGCCACCGTCATCGGCCGCCCGGCCATATGGCTTTCCCACAGGCTGGCATAAACCCGGCCCAGCAGCGGCGAGGAAAATTCCTCTGCCGGAATGGGCGGCGCCGGGCCAAACAGGCCGTCGTCCAGCAGCAGCAGCCGGATGACGCCCTCCTCTGCCAGAGCGCTGCGGAGATTCTCGTACCGCAGGCCACGCTCCTGGGGCTGGAGCGACACCGCAGGGTTCAGCTCCCGGCGCTCCCGGGCCTTCTTGTCCTTGGCAGCCTTGCGCTTGAAGGCGCGCTGCACCTCCATCCGCAAAGCCTCCGGCGTCAGGCCCGCCGTTTCCGCCGCCCGGGTGGTGTATACCTCCCGCTCCACGGCGTTTTCCAGAGTGCAGAGCACGGCGCTGACCTCCTCGGCGTAGGCCACCCGGGCCTGGTCGTCCCGCAGGTCATATTTCCCGGCGATCTCGTTCAGACGGAACTCCACGCCGTTGGCGCTGCCGCTGAGAAGCCGTTCAAAGGCCTCCGGGCCCTGGAGCTTGATAAAATCGTCGGCGTCCTGCTTCACATATTCCCCGTCCACCAGCCGGTTGGGTAGACGCAGCACCCGGACGCTGAACTCCGACTGGTTCAGCAGCTCCAGGGCCCGTTGGGTGGCCAAGGCTCCGGCCTTATCGTTGTCGTAGCACAGCACCAGCTCCTTGGTGTACCGGGACAGGAGCCGGGTCTGTTCCACCGTCAGGGCCGTGCCCATGGAGGCCACGGCATTGTCGAATCCTGCCTGGTGCAGGGTCACCACGTCCAGATTGCCCTCGCACAGGATGATGTTGGGCCGCTTGGTCTTTTTGGCCAGGTTCAGGCCGTACAGCACCCGCCGCTTGCTGTATGTAAGGGTCTCGGGGGTGTTCATATACTTGGGCTCGGACTTGTCCAGCACCCGGCTGCCGAAGCCGATCACGTCGCCCCGGACGTCGATGACCGGCAGGATCAGCCGGTTGCGGAACTTGTCGTAAAGATGTCCGTTCTTTCCGCTGACGGCCAGGCCCGCACGGATCAGCTCTTCCTTGCCGTATCCCTTCTGGGTCATGGCGGTCAGCAAGGCGTCCCAGCTGTCGGGGGCCGCCCCCATGCCGAAGCGCACGGCGATCTTCCGATGAATACGCCGCCGGTCCAGATATGCCCGGACCGCCTGACCGTCGGGCCCCTGCAGCGTCTGATAGTACCACCGGGCGGCGTCCCGGTTCAGCTCCAGCATCCGGCGGCGGAGCTTCTCCGTGCCGTCGTTGGCCTCCTCCGGCACCGGGATGTTGGCCCGCTTGGCCAGAAACCGCACCGCATCGGGATAGGACAGGTTCTCAATGTCCATGATGAAGTTGATGACGCCCCCGCCCTTTTTGCAGCCGAAGCAGTGGTAAAACTGCCGGTCCGGCAGCACATGGAACGAAGGAGTCTTTTCATTGTGGAAGGGGCAGCAGCCCCAGAAGCTGCCGCCCTTGGGCGTCAGGGATACATAGGAGCCCACCACGTCCACAATGTCATTGCGGGCGATCAGCTCGTCCAGAAAGCTCTGGGGAAACGGCATGGCCGCGCCTCCTTTCCGTGAAATTCCCGTGATACTTATATATACCCCGCAAAAGCCCGGAATCCTCTTTTTCTGCGTAAATTTCTAAAAAATTTTTCCCGTCGGAGGTCCGGCGGGAAAAGTACGTCACAGAGTGTATTTTTTCTGATATTCGGCGGAATAACGGGCAAAGGATGCGGACTTCATGGCCTTGACGCTGTTGAGGTACTCGTGGGTATCAAAGGAGTCGGACTCCAACTCGATCATGGCCACGGCAATGTTGGAGCAGTGATCCGCCACGCGTTCGTAGTTGGTCAGCAGGTCGTTGAAGATAAAGCCTTGGTTCAGGGTACACACGCCCTTTTGCAGGCGGTCCACATGGTGCAGCTTCATCTCGTCGCACAGTCCGTCGATGATCTCCTCCAGCGGCTCCACCCGGCCGGCGGACTCCAGGTCGCCGTTGACAAACGCGCCCACGGACAGGTGCAGGATCTCGGTGACCGCCTGCTCCAGCATCCGCAGCTCCCGGTCGGCCTCCGGGGAGAACGCCACGCTTTTGGCGTTGATCTCCCGGGCTGCATCGCAGATATTCAGGGCGTGGTCGGAGATACGCTCGAAGTCCGAGATGGTGTGCAGATATTTGGACACCTCCTCGCTCTGCCGCTGGGACAGCTCCTTACCTGTGATCTTCATCAGGTAGGTGCCCAGCCGGTCCTCGTAGCGGTCGATGGCGTCCTCGGTATCCTCAACGGCCCGGCAGCCCTTGTCGCTGAATCGGTGCACCAGCTCCATGGCCCGCAGCAGGTTGTCCATGGCCCGCTGTGCCATGGCGTCGGTGACCTGGCGGCTCTGCTCCAGGGCCAGGGCCGGGTGCAGCAGGAAGCGCTCCTCCAGCCGGTCCATCTCCTGCTCCTCCCGGACGCTTTCGGGATTCTCCGGGATCAGCAGGCACACGCACTTTTCCAACACTCCGATAAGCGGCGCCAGCACAATGACCGTGGCCAGACGGAACAGGGTGTTCATCAGGGCAATAGACACGGCAGTCATGGTCATAGTCAGGAAATCGAAATGCACGATGGCATTGACGGTGTAAAACACGGTGGCCCAGATCACCACGCCCAGCATGTCGATCAGCAGATATACAAAGGCCGTGCGCTTGCCGCTGACGTTGGCCCCCAGAGCCGACAGCAGCACCGGCACCGCCGCGCCGATGGCGATGCCCATGACTATGGGCAGGGCGATCTCAAAGGTAATGGCCCCGGTGACGGCCAGCGCCTGGAGAATGCCCACGGCGGCGCTGGCGCTCTGGATGACGCTGGTAAACAGCAGGCCCACCAGAATCCCCAGCAGCGGGTTAGAGAAGGAGGTCAGTGCGTCGATAAACACCTGGCTGTCCCGCAGGGGGGAGACGGCATCGCTCATAATGGACATGCCGTACATCAGCACCGCAAAGCCCAGGAGAATGTCTCCCACATGATGGGTGGCAGGCCGCTTGGCAGCCATGCGCAGAATGATGCCGACGACGGCCACCAGACCCGTCAGGGTGGCGGTGCTCAGCAGGGTCACCCAGCCGCTGCCGCCGCTGAGACTGCTGAGGCAGAGGATCCACCCGGTGACGCTGGTGCCCAGAATGGCGCCCATGACAATGCCGATGGCCTGGTTCACCTTCATCATGCCGGAGTTCACAAACCCCACCACCATCACGGAGGTAGCGGAGGAGGACTGGATCACGGCAGTGACCCCGGTGCCCAGCAGCACCCCCTTCAGCGGCGTGCTGGTCAGCTTATACAGCACCAGCTCCAGCTTGCTTCCGGCGACTTTTTTCAGGCCGTCGCCCATGATGGCCATGCCGAATAAAAACAGTGCGATGCCGCCCAGAAGGCTGATGATCTCGGATGCGCCCATACGCAGCCCCTCCCAGTGTATTAATCCTTTATAGTATAGCAAATCCGTGCAAAGTCTGTCGATGGAAACCGGGCAGAAAGAATGGAGAAATACGGAGAAAAAAAGCCGGTTTCTTTGTAGATTCCGGAAAAATACTCGGTAAAAAATTAACGATACTTGCGTATTACACCGGGACGGGGTATACTGTTTTATTATACCATCGATTAGATGCGCTTAACGCTGTAAAAAGGAGCCGTTATGTTCAAGCATTGTCTCATCGTATTTCTGGTGTCCATGGTGCCCATCATCGAGCTGCGGGGGGCCATCCCCTACGGCGTGGGCTTCGGTCTGCCGCTGTGGCTGACGTATATCGTCGCCATTGTGGGCAATATGTTGCCGGTGCCGCTGATCTATTTTTTTGCCCGGCGCATTCTGGAGTGGGGGCAGGACAAGCCCGTCATCGGAAAATTCTTCACCTTCTGCCTGGAAAAGGGAAAAAAGGGCGGTGAAAAGCTCCAGGCCAAGGCGGGACGGGGCCTGTTCTGGGCGCTGCTGCTGTTTGTGGGCATTCCCCTGCCCGGCACCGGAGCCTGGACCGGCACCCTGGCCGCCAGTCTCCTGGATATGGATTTCCGCAAGAGTGTGCTGGCCTGTATGGGCGGCGTACTGCTGGCCGGATGCATCATGGGCGCCCTGAGCCTGCTGGGCGTCTCTGCCTTTGGGGCCATCACCAAATGACGGGTTTCATCCGGGAAAAGGATCGCCCCGAAGGAGGCACTTCGTAAGGAAGTGCCTCCTTCGGCCAGTCTGTCAAAGAACCCCTGCTTTCACGCGGTGAAAGCAGGGGTTCTGTTGCAATTTGTGGAAAAATAAGCGCGTATCAGCCGGAAAATGGAGTCCCTCCAGCTCCAATTTGCCAGCTTTTTCAGATTCATGGCAGCATATTTCAGCCTGACCCATCTGGTGACGGCGGCCAAGCCCTTGTTCGCGCTGGCCTGGATATGGGTCCCGTCAATGAAATCAGATCATTCTTCTTGACAGGTGCAAAAAGTCATCCATGTCAGGCGGTGATAGGAAACAGGAGCTTCAGCACGCCGAAGATCACCAGGGACGCGGCGGCGGCGATGAGCCAGACGAAGCAGGTTTTCCGGTCCCGCAGGGCCAGCTTTTGATTTTCGTGCTCATTTTTCCACCGGACAAAAAACCAGCCTGCGCACAGCAGACAGATCACAGGGGCAAACAGCAGGCCAATCACGGCAACATATTCCATAGCAGCTCCTCCATCATTTTTTCCCAGTATACCGTATTTCCCTGCCGCCGTCAATCCGGGAGTTTCCGGGCCGGACGGCGGGGATTTTTTCAGGTAGTTGCTTTTTGGATAAAGGTGTGCTACAATGCACCTGATCACACACCGGGCTTACCTATTAAATATAGAAGGTCCGGATGCCAAGAAGGAGCCGTGAAGCATGGAGACCATTACCAGCCGCCAGAACCCGCTGATGACCCATATCCGCAAGCTGGCGGGGGCCGCCGCCTACCGCCGCCAGACCGGCGAATGCCTGTGCGACAGCCCCAAGCTGCTGCGGGAGGCCGCCCAATGGGGCGCAGACGTGCGGACCGTGGTATCCGTTCTGCCCTGGGACGGGCCGCTGCCGGATCATGTCCGGCAGGTGCTGGTGCCGCCGGAGGTCATGTCCTCCATCAGTCCTGCCAAAACGCCCCAGGGGGTGCTGTTCACCTGCACCATTCCCGTTTTGCCGGTGCCGGAAACGCTTCCGGGCCGGCGATATGTGGTGCTGGACGGGGTCCAGGACCCCGGCAACGTGGGAACGGTGCTGCGGACCCTGGACGCCTTTGACGCCGACGGCCTGCTGCTGACCGGCGGCTGCGCGGACCCCTTCGGCCCCAAAACCGTCCGGGCCTCCATGGGGGCGGTGTTCCGCCGTCCGGTATGGAGCGTAACGCCGGAGGAGCTGGGAGCCCTGCTGCGCCGCAGCGGCATCCCCCTGTACGGTGCGGCCCTGCGGCCGGACGCCCTGGACGCCCGGCAGGCAGACTATTCCCGATGCGCCCTGGCCATCGGCTCCGAGGGACGGGGCCTCAGCCGGGAGGTGCTGGACCTGTGCGACAAAACCGTGCTCATCCCCATGTCTCCCCGCTGCGAGTCGCTGAACGCGGCCATCGCGGCGGCGGTGCTGCTGTGGGAAAGCTGGCGATAAACGAAGGGGGGAACCGCCGTGGCGGCACTGAAATACTGGGTCTGGCTGACGGCTCTGCCGGGGCTCAGCAACCGCAGCAGGCTGCTGCTGTTGGAGCGGTACGGGTCCCCGGAGGATGTGTATTACGCCGACCCCGAGGAGCTGGCCCAGGTAGATGGTCTGACGCCGGGACAGGCGTCCCTTCTGGCAGACAAGAGCTTATCGCGGGCGGACCGCATCCTGGCGGACTGCGCCCGGGGCGACATGTTCCTGCTGACCATGCAGGACGCCGCCTACCCCGCCCGGCTGCGGGACATCTTCGACCCGCCGGTGCTGCTGTACGGCAAGGGCTCCCTGCCGCTGTTCGACGAGGAGGCGGCCATCGCCGTGGTAGGCACCCGGTCCTGCACTCCCTACGGGCTGCGCTGTGCCCATCGCATGGGCTATGAGCTGGCCCGGCAGGGCGCCGTGGTGGTGTCCGGCATGGCCAAGGGCATCGATGGTGCGGCCATGCGGGGCGCTTTGCAGGCCGGGGGCTTCACCGCCGCCGTGCTGGGCGGCGGCGTGGACGTGGTATATCCCGCGGAAAACCGCAGACTATATGAGGATATCGCCGCCACCGGCGTGCTGCTGTCGGAATATCCCCCGGGAACGGAGCCCCTGCCGGGGCATTTCCCCGTGCGAAACCGCATCATCAGCGGCCTGAGTCTGGCGGCGCTGGTGGTGGAGGCCCCGGTGCGGTCCGGGGCCCTGATCACTGCCCATGCCGCCCTGGACCAGGGGCGGGACGTGTTCGCCGTGCCCGGTCCCATCGACGCGGCAGCCAGCGTGGGCTGCAACCGGCTGATCCGGGACGGCGCGGGGCTGGCGGCCTCGGGCTGGGACATGCTGTCGGTGTACCACAGCCGGTTTCCCCACCGGCTGCATCCGGCCCACGTCACCGTGCCGGAGCCGGGAGACGTCCCCAAGCCGGAGGAGGACAAGTCCTCTCCCCTGCCCGATACGCCGCCGGAGCCGGCCCAAAAGCCGCAGCTGCCGGTGCTGGACCTGGACCGCAACCGGGAGGGGCTTACCGACGATCAGCTGGCGCTGATTCGGGTGCTGGATACAGAAACGCCTCTGCTGACGGATGAGGCGGCGGAACAGACGGGCCTGCCGGTAAGGCGGGTGCTGTCGGCGCTGACGGTGCTGGAGATCGACGGCTATGCCCAACGCTCCGGCCCCCGCAGCTATGTGCGCACAGTCAGGCTACATTCGGAAAAGGAAGGATCATAAATATGGCAAAAAAGGCTGAAAAATACCTGGTGATCGTGGAGTCCCCGGCCAAGGCCAAGACCATCGGCAAATACCTGGGCCCCGCGTATCAGGTGAAGGCCTGTATGGGACACCTGCGGGACCTGCCCAAAAGCAAGCTGGGCGTGGACGTGGACAACGACTTTGAACCCAATTACCGGCCCATCAAGGGCAAGGAGGACATCATCCGGGACCTGAAGCAGGCAGCCAAGGACAGCGACGCCGTTTACCTGGCCACCGACCCGGACCGCGAGGGAGAGGCCATCAGCTGGCACCTGAAGCAGCTGCTGGACCTGCCGGAGGACAAGACCTTCCGGGTCACCTTCAACGAGATCACCCGCAAGGTGGTCACCGAGAGCATCCGCCAGCCCCGGGACATTGACCAGGACCTGGTGGACGCTCAGCAGGCCCGGCGTATCCTGGACCGCATCGTGGGCTATGAGCTCTCTCCCCTGCTGTGGAAAAAGATCCGCCGGGGGCTGTCCGCCGGGCGGGTCCAGTCCGTGGCCATGCGCCTGGTGGCGGACCGGGAAAAGGAGATCGCCGATTTCGTGCCCCAGGAGTACTGGACCCTGGACGCCCTGCTGCAAAATGACCAGGGGGCCCGGTTCAAGGCCCACTACTATGGCCGCGGCAGCAAGAAATATGAGCCCACCTCCCAGCAGGAGGTGGACGGGATCCGCGCCCAGCTCCAGGATACGCCCTTTGCCGTGTCCAACGTGAAGCGGACGGATAAGCGGCGCTCCCCGTCGCCTCCCTTCACCACCTCCACCATGCAGCAGGAGGCCTCCCGGAAGCTGAACATGACCCCCCGCCGGACCATGGCCATCGCCCAGCAGCTGTATGAGGGCGTGGACATCACCGGCGAGGGCACCGTGGGTCTGATCACCTATATGCGTACCGACTCCCTGCGTATCTCCGACGAGGCACAGGCAGCGGCCCGCAGCTTCATTGAAAGCCGCTACGGCGCGGCCTATCGCCCGGAGAGCCCCAAGCAGTACAAGGCCAAGGCCGGGGCCCAGGATGCCCACGAGGCCATTCGCCCCAGCAGCGTCACCCTGACCCCGGAGCAGGTAAAGGGCGACCTGACCGGCGAGCAGTATCGCCTGTACCGGCTGATCTGGAGCCGCTTCCTGGCCAGCCAGATGTCCAACGCCGTGTACGACAGCGTCAGCGTGGACATTGCCGCCGGAGAGCACACCTTCCGCGCCAGCGCCAGCAGTCTGAAATTTGCCGGCTATACCGCCGTGTATGAGGAGAGCCGCGACGACGATAAGGAGGAAAAGGAGCCCGCCCTGCCGGAGCTGCAGCCCGGCGAGGTGGTGACGCTGGAGGGCTTTGAGCCCGGCCAGCACTTCACCCAGCCCCCCGCCCGCTACACCGACGCCACCCTGATCCGCACCATGGAGGAAAACGGCATCGGCCGCCCCTCTACCTACGCGCCCACCGTTTCCACCATTCTGGACCGGGAATATGTGGTGAAGGAGGGCAAGGCCCTGCGGATCACGCCCCTGGGCCAGGTGGTGACGGACCTGATGTGCCAGCGGTTCCCGGACATTGTGGACGTGAAGTTCACCGCCCGGATGGAGGATGAGCTGGATGAGGTGGAAAGCGGCAAGATTCCCTGGAAGCAGCTGCTGCGGCAGTTTTACGGCGGTTTTGAGAGCAATCTCCAGCAGGTGGAGAAGGACATGGAGGGCGTATATCTGAAGGTCCCCGACGAAGTCACCGAGGAGAAGTGCGACGTGTGCGGCCGCAATATGGTAGTCAAGTCCGGCCGGTTCGGCCGGTTCCTGGCCTGCCCCGGATATCCGGAGTGTACGTTTACCAAGCCCCTGGTGGTGGAGATGCCGGGCCGCTGCCCCAAGTGCGGCGGGCGGCTCATGAAGCGCACCGGCGTCAGCAAAAAGACCGGCAAGCAGTACACCTATTACTGCTGTGAGCGGCTCAACGCCGCCGACGAAAGCGCCCGCTGCGATTTCATGACCTGGGACGTGCCGGTGAAGGACGACTGTCCCGTGTGCGGCCACACCATGTTCAAAAAGGCCGGCAAGGGCTTCCGCAAGCCCTTCTGCATCAATCCCGACTGTGCCAACTTCCTGCCGGAGGACAAGCGCGGCTATGTGAAAAAGGCCAGGACGGAGGAGCCCGCGGCAGACGGCGGTCAGGCAGACGGCAGTCAGGCCGACGAAGCCCCGGCAGAGGAAAAAGCACCCGCTAAGAAAGCAGCGGCTAAGAAAGCCGCCGCCAAAAAGCCTGCCGCCAAGACCACCAAGACCACCAAGACCACCAAGAAAAAGACGGAGGAAGCATGAACCATGTAACAGTCATCGGCGCGGGGCTGGCCGGCAGCGAATGCGCCTGGCAGCTGGCCCAGCGGGGTATTTCCGTGACCCTGCGGGAGATGAAGCCGGAAAAATTGACTCCCGCCCACCAGACCGCCGATTTTGCGGAGCTGTGCTGCTCCAATTCCCTGCGGGCAGCGGGGCTGGAAAACGCCGTGGGCCTGCTGAAGGAGGAGCTGCGGCAGCTGGGAAGCCTTTTGATCCGCTGCGCGGACGAGACCGCCGTCCCCGCAGGCGGAGCCCTGGCGGTGGATCGCCACGGCTTTTCCCGGCTGGTAACGGAGCGGGTCAGAAGCCACCCCCTGATCACCGTGGTCCCCGGTGAGGTGACGGACCTGCCGGAGGGGGAGGTGGTGGTGGCCTCCGGTCCCCTGACCTCCGACGCCCTGGCGGGCCGGCTTATGTCCGTGCTGGGCGGACAGGACTCCGCCCTGCATTTCTTCGATGCGGCGGCGCCTTTGGTGAGCTTCGACAGCGTGGACATGGACAGCGGCTTTTTCGCGTCCCGGTACGACAAGGGGACGCCGGACTACATCAACTGCCCCATGGACCGGGAGGAGTATCTGGCCTTCTGGCAGGAGCTGATCCACGCCCAGGAGGCGGAGGTTCACGGCTTTGAGGATAAAAACGTATTCGAGGGCTGTATGCCCGTGGAGGTCATGGCCCGGCGGGGAGAGGACACCCTGCGCTACGGTCCCCTGAAGCCCCGGGGCCTCAAGGACCCCCGCACCGGGAAGGAGCCCTATGCCGTTGTGCAGCTGCGCAAGGACAACGCCGACGGCACCATCTATAACCTGGTAGGGTTCCAGACCCACCTGCGCTTCCCGGAGCAGAAGCGGGTGTTCTCCATGATCCCCGCTCTCCATGATGCCAGATTCCTGCGCTATGGCGTGATGCACCGGAACACCTATCTGGATTCCCCCCGGCTGCTGGACCGGTATTACCGGCTGAAGGCCCGGCCCCGCATCTCCTTTGCCGGACAGATGACCGGCGTGGAGGGGTATGTGGAGTCCTGCGCCTCCGGGTTTCTGGCAGGCGTGGAGACGGCCCGGCGGCTGCTGGGCCAGCCGCCCATCGACTTTCCCCGGGAAACGGCCATCGGCGCCCTGGGCCTGTACGTCAGCAACGAGTCCGTGGGCCAGTTCCAGCCTATGAACATCAATTTCGGCATTATGCCGCCCCTGGACCACCGGGTCAAGGGCAAGCGCAACAAAAACGCCCAGCTGTCCCAGCGGTCGCTGGCCATTATCGAGCAGCTGAAGCAGGAGGTTCTGAGCTATGAAGATCATCATTGACGCCATGGGCGGCGACAACGCCCCGCTGGAAATCGTAAAGGGCGCCCTGCTGGGTATGGAGCACTGGGGCGTGGAGGTGCTGCTCACCGGTGACACGGAGGCCATTCTCCGGGCCCTGCGGGATTGCGGCCATGATACCATCCCCCATGGAATGGAGATCGTCCACACCACGGAGACCGTGGACATGTGCGACGATCCCTCCAAGGTGTTTCGCCACAAGAAGGACACGTCCATGGGCGTGGGCCTGACCCTGCTGCGGGACGGCAAGGCCGACGCCCTGGTTTCCGCCGGGTCCACCGGCGCGCTGCTGGCCGGAGCCACCCTGATTACCAAGCGCATCCGGGGCATCCGCCGGGCGGCGATGGCTCCGGTGATTCCCACCACCGGCGGCAGGGCCGTGCTCATCGACTGCGGGGCCAACGCCGAGTGCACGCCGGAGTATCTGCTGCAATTCGCGTACCTGGGCAGCTTCTATGCCGGACGGGTCCTGGGGCTGGAGCGCCCCCGGGTGGGCCTGCTGAACATCGGCACGGAGGACAGCAAGGGCACAGACCTGCAAAAGGCGGCCCTGGCCCTGCTGCGGCAGGCAGGCGCCGACGGGCACCTGAACTTCATCGGCAACATTGAGGCCAAGGAGGCCATCAAGGGCGGCTGCGACGTTATCGTCACAGACGGCTTCTCCGGAAACATCCTGCTCAAGACCATGGAGGGCGTTGGCTCCTTCGCAGGCCATGCCCTGGGCGATATTTTCAAAAAGAATCTGCTGACCAAGCTGGCCGCCGCCATGGTCATGCCGGGGCTGCGGGCCTTCAAGGCCCAGCTGGACCCCAATAAGGTGGGCGGCACGGCGTTTATCGGCATCTCCAAGCCCGTGATCAAGGCCCACGGCGCCTCCAACGCCGAGGCCATCGACAACGCCATCGGCCAGGCCAGACAGGTGGCGGAAAGCGGCATTATCGGACAGATTCAGGAAAATGTCCACCTGATGCAGCTCCAGGCGGAATAATTGCGAAAAGGGTATTGACAGACCTGACCAATTGCCGTATTATTTTCCAAGACAAAGCCCGAAAGGAGGGATCATCTCATGACGATGGACGAGATCTTCAAGACCATGCAGGATCTGATCGCTGAGCAGTTTGCCATTGATACCGACGAGATCGGCATGGATAGTTCTTTTGTGGACGATCTGGGCGCCGACTCCGTGGACCTGGTGGAGCTGGTCATGGCCATGGAGGAGGAATTCGACGTCGGCGAGATCGACGAGGAGGACCTCACCGGTCTGAAGACCGTGGGCGACTGCGTGCGCTATCTGTATAATAAGCTGAACTGAATCAATCAGGCAGCTGAAAAAGAAGGCCCCGTTGGTTGCAACGGGGTTTCCTTTTTCCGCTGCGGAAGGGAGAAAAACATCATGCATACCCTGCAAGTACTGGAAAAAAAGCTGGGCTACACCTTCCGCTGCAAGGAGCAGCTTCAGGCGGCCCTGTACCACAGCTCCTACGCCAACGAGCACCGGTGCTGCGGCGTCAGCAGCAACGAGCGGCTGGAGTTTCTGGGGGACGCCGTGCTGGGTCTGGTCACGGCGGACTATCTGTATCACAAGCACCCGGACCTGCCGGAGGGAGACCTGACCCGGATGCGGGCGGCGCTGGTGTGCGAGGAGAGCCTGTATGAGGTGGCCCAGCGCCTGGGCCTGGGCAGTGAGCTGCGGCTGGGCAAGGGCGAGGAGGCCGGCGGCGGCCGGCAGCGGCCCTCCATCCTGGCCGACGCAACGGAGTCCGTGTTCGCGGCGGTGTACCTGGACGGCGGCATGGAAGCCGCCCGGGCCCTGATCCACCGGGTGCTGCTGGACAAGGAGCAGGAGGAGGCCGTGGAGGAGCGCCGCCGGGACTATAAGACGGAGCTTCAGGAGCTGGTCCAGCGCCGCAGCAACCAAACGCTGCACTACGAGATGATCGGCGCCACCGGCCCGGACCACGCCAGGCAGTTTACCTGCGCGGTGCTGCTCAACGGCGAAACCGCCGGTACCGGCACCGGCAGGAGTAAAAAAGAGGCCGAGCAGTCCGCTGCCAGGGCAGCGCTGCGGGCGCTGGCGTAATACGCTTTACAATTTGTCAAGGAGGATTTTTGACAAGCTCAAACGCTCCCTGTGCCGGAAGGCACAGGGAGCGTTTGTTCACAGATTCATATACCGGTAATCCCTCCGCAGGATGTTCCGGAAGAAGGGGATGGCCAGAACGGTGTCGGCGGCGATCCAGGCCATGGGGTCCGCCGCATCGGACTGTCGGCGATGGTGCTGCTGTTCGTGCTGTTTTACCGCAAGCTGTTCGCTATCACCTTCGACGCCGCTTCGCTCCTTGGAATGGCAAGTCTATCTTTTTGACATGCACAGTCTTTTATTCGCTTTCCATTAGTTGGTATACTGCATGTAATATGGACCAATATCTGCAATACCACCAGGTGAAATGAAATTGTTCCATCCACCGACTTCGGGAATAATTTTAAAGAAATTAAGCGTATTTAACAGCGACAAATCAATCTCGGAGTCCTGAAGGTTCTCTAAATCAATGGGCGTGTGCTGTGTGTCGCTGCACCATTGAAAGGGATATGTCCCGCTGTATTTTGTCTCGGAGGTGCCGTTTTTGGTATCGACTTTCACAAGTGAGAGGGTGACAGTTAAATTTTCCGTATCAAGGTCATATACTGTCAGTTGATAACAATCCGGATAGGTCGGGTCTTCGTGTACTGTCCATTCAGAGCCTTTCATTTCGCAGCTCATCCGCGTCAGATAGGGGCTAACGCTACTGCCATCGACCTCCCAAAAGCTCAGGTCGGAGTTAAAGTGCGCCTTCATGGTAAGGGACTCATGGGTCCTGATAAATTTTGTTTCCCGGCTGGCAGTTACCTTTAGGGTGGAAGTGCCGCTGCTCAAATCGGTATCGGCGCTATCCAGAGACCAGGAAATATAGTCCTTAAAAAGAGGTTCCTCGCCGTGTACTGTTGAGAAAAGGTCAAAGAAAGCGTCCAAGGTGCTCTCATCCGGGCCCTTCAAGGGTACTGTGCTGCTTTCTCCCTCGGGATAATTTTCACAACTGTCCAGCACCCAGCCTTTGTCATCATACAGGTTATAGATCAGCTTCATACTGCGAACAAAGTGTACCTTTTCCGTATCTGCCTGCGCGGTCACATAGATGATATCGGTCTTGTCCTCCCTGTTGGTCTGACGTTTCAGAATTTCCATGGAGGATATCGTCTCAATAGGGTCATTGGAGACAGCCATCTGGTTCATGTAGCCGCCGTCTTGAATGTCTGTCAGAATTTCATCCTCCGTTTTGATGGCCGGTCCACCGCAGCCTGCCAGCAGTATGGCACACAACAGCATCAGTGCGCCCAGGAACAGGGTTCTTCGCTTCATGGTTTCGCTCTCCTTCATATTGTTTTCACCGCAACCGCAGTGGGGGAGGGTGCGCCTCCCCCAGCGGCCCGGCGAAAAACAAAAACGCCATGCAGGAGTTTATCCCACACAGCGTAAGAAACTGATGTTTCTATGCGACACATACACAAAATAGAATACACACAAAACCGCCCTTTACAAGAAAGGCCGGAATGGCGTATAATATCTCATGCGGTGCGGCCAGATGGCCGTTGTGTAGGTGGTGTCTGCACCTGCGCAGGCTTGCGGGTGTT
>OBDJ01000468.1_pt1 | contig 21356 bp, 28 predicted proteins | sample 1518041 | NCBI WGS metagenome assembly OBDJ01 (sample SAMN01760916, study PRJEB22395) | human gut metagenome
CTGGTTTTGTCATGAGTCACCTCTGGTTGAGAGTTTACTCACTTAGTCCTGTGTCTACTATTGGTGGGTAAGATCAAAACCCATTCATACCTATAGAAAAATAGGTTGTTTTTTCTAACGATTGTTGAAGGGGAGGTGGATCTGATGAAAATGCAGCGGATGTTAATATTAACATCATACTTATTATAATCTTTTTCGTAAGATACATACTTTCCCCTTTGGTTTTCCATCGATAAATGTTCAGATAAACAATATATGTTTTTTCTTGTTAATGTTTATATCGATGGTTTTATAACATGAAATATTCAGCATAATAATCAACAGGCTTGTACCTGATCAGGTATCAGTTTGCAAAAATGTTTGTTATAGGTCATGACCGCAACCAGGACACATAATTTCACCACAACCACAAATATAATCGGCATCATAGTCATGTGTTACTATACCGGAAGCCGACTTATTATTTGTGATACAGTGTGTCTCCTGCTCTACGGAGGATTCTACCTCTATAGGAAAATTATCGTGTTTTCGTCTTGAATTGTCTTGCTTGTTGCCTTTATCAAAGGTAACAATGAATTCTTCATTTCTGTGATTATTATCACAATTCATTCTTATGCCTCCTCACATTTCCCGATGTATGACCGTCAGTGCTATTAGTGTGCGTTCAAGTCTCAGGTTATACATGAGCGACAACCATGAGATCCTGACTAACAATTGCATCAGTGACATAACGTAAAATACCTCTTGACTTTATATGGACAATATGACACTTTTTTTGAAAAGTAAATAACAATCATTCTCTTTTGTCTTTGTCTGGGTGAGGTCAGGTAAGATGGAATTTGCTACAAACAGAGTTTCTGTAAATGACAGTCGGTCAGCACTGTCATCAACTTTGCTGTTATCTTTGATCATGAGCGCCACTCTACTGGAATATTCTTTATCGATGACCTGACTCTCCTGACTGAGGTGCTAAGATTTGGTAACTTTTCATAATGAAAATAAAGCAACAGGTAGGTATTAATGAGTTATAAAAAACTGTCCCAATTGACGGCTATATTCAGTTTACCTATTACTATCTTATTGGTTTCACTTTCATCCCTTCGGATTGTTGGCGAAGGGAATTCTTATGTTGACGTTTTTCTAAGCTTTATAATATTTCTTGGTTTTATTGAGCTGATTCATGGGATTCGAAGGATTCTGGTCTGGTCAGGCTGGAAAAACGGAAGTTAAATATGATGGAGTTTATATGCGAGAAATAACAGAATCACAGTTAAGATATATTTCCGGGGCGGGAGGTGCGCCAGCGACTTCAGCTAATGCTGCAGGTGCTGCAGCTATTGTTGGAGCTCTCGCCGGAATACCTGGTGGTCCACTTGGGGTTGTAGTTGGAGCCGTATCTGCCGGTTTGACAACAGCAATTGGCTCGACCGTGGGAAGTGGTAGTGCCAGTTCTTCTGCTGGTGGCGGTAGCTAATTATATTTTTATTTATTTTACAGGTACTTTTTCGGTAGTACCTGTAAAATATATCCTTTTTGTTTAAAACAGATAGAAGATCCATTTATAAGTGTGTTTTTATGTTCAACACTTTACTGATGAAGATATGATTTACAGTCGTTGATAAATAATTTTTTAATTTATGTGTAATTAATAGAGTTTTATTGTAATAAGGAAGAAGCTGTCAGGACACTTACTTGCTCTTTTATGAACACTCTTTTATGAAAATTGAAACGGAGAATACTGCCAGATGAGTCATCAGTGTTCACTTTCTGAACTGAATGAAAACCTGGTGCCTTTCACTGCCAGGCAGATCAAGTCCTCATTAATCTGGTGTGCAGAGGATGTCAGAAATCCAGACGAGCTGCAAAATGCCTGCAGTTATATTATCGATCCTGGCAGTACAGCTTCTGCCAAAGTGTTCCATGCAGAGCGCTATGGTGGCAGTGGTATTCAGCGTAATGGAGGTGGTGCACGTTGTGGGTTTGATGGTAACTACCAGGTTAAAGGAATAGGAAGTAATCCGTTGGTTGGCGAAGGTACTGACGAACGTCATTCTAATGGTGCACTCGGCGCTGTTCATGCAATATATGAGGCTTTGTGGGGAGAAGTACTGGCTCAAATATTACCTTATAGTGCTGTGCGGGTTCGGGCGGTTTTACTTACAGATCTCTATACTGAAAAGGCATTTGAGCGCTCCGGTAGGAAATCACGAAGAGCCCTGTTGGTACGTGAGCCTGTTGTTCGCCCGGCGCATTTTGAACGGGCACCTTACTTCCAAGTAAAACCGGAGTATTCCAGTCTGTTAATTCACGATGCCTGTCGGGTTAGATCTGTGATCCACAAGCTGCCAGGATATCTACCTGTACCACCGGAAGAAATTGATGCTGAAGCACGAACTGATCCCCGGATTTATTGCATTGAGGGGTTATGTGAACTGGCACGTCGTGAGGCCTGGCAAATGGCATTTTGTCGAACACGTTTCCTGAGATTGACAACTTCTCCTTCTAATATTGCAATGGATGGCAGATTAATGGATTTTAACGGACTCAGTTGTCTGTTTCCGGGAGATTCCCCAGCTGATTTTGGGTATAAACTAAGATTAGCTGAACTGGCAAAAGAACCGATGGTACTTATGCAAGGGCTGTCTGATCTCTGCTTGTATATCGGAAAATATATGTTTGACCCTGACTTCACTCTTGCAGCCCGTTTGAAGGTTGAGGAGATATTTCAGAAAACTTTTCATGAAGCATGTTATTACTGTTATCTAGAACTGTTGGGTATTCCTGGAGAATTTATAACACAAAAAGAGATACCTGATATATTGAAAGAACTGGTTAACAGTTTTGTTGCATTACTCAATAAATACTACGAGAAATCACATGCCCAAGATATTGTCAATCAGGATGGTTCACCATTGCAAAAGTTGGTTGTGACGCTAATCCATCATAGGCATAATCAAAAGCAGGCACTGAATAGTAGCATCAAGAATGATGTTTATTTCACCGTTGCACAACAGTGTTTTTCCCAGGCCATCCACTGGCTGACGCAAGGCAGTACCAGACGTCAGATAAATGCCTCATTACTCCTGAAAGAAATTGAACATCATACCATGAAAAGGCTGCAACCCAGGGAAGAGCTGAGGAAAGAGAATATGTGCGAAAAAATTGCCATCCTGCTGGATAATCATGGCGATGATCCCCTTTTTTTACAAGAAGCAATTTCTGATATGAAAAATTTTATGCTTAAGTTTTCCAGAGATGCATTTGGATATCTTGAACCGATAAGAAACACAGTGTAATAAATATATAAGGGAAATAGTAATCATGTCTTATATAAGGGAAACCATCAGAGGAAAAGATGAATGGACTGTTTATGAACAGATCGGTTTTGCGGTCAGTTGTATGCTCTACAATCGTAATTACAGTCTGTATCCGGTGTTAACCATTCAATACTGGACTGAATATGCGATACAGCATAATCAGATTAAATTCCTGTTTGATTCACGAGGTTTTCCACTGGCGTATATTACCTGGGCATATCTTGAGGCTGATACAGAAGCACGCCTGCTCAGGGATCCAGAATTCAGGTTGCATCCGTCTGAATGGAATGAAGATGGAAGGATCTGGATTCTGGATTTCTGTTGTAAACCAGGCTTTGGTCGAAAAGTTATTGACTATCTCATACAGCTTCAGCCATGGGGAGAAGGAGAAGTACGATGGTTAAGCAGGCGAAAGAAAATTGTGACATACATCCCTGAGCGGCTGCATAAAACGTAGTACCTCTGAAGATACAGAGATAATTGTAAATTACGGGGTAAATGCATCGCTGATACTATTTTGACAGGACTCTGTATTTTCTGGCTTTGATTATAGCATTTCGGTTAACCAGTGAAGGTATTACAGGAAAAGTGTGAGTAAGAGGAGCTATTTTGTTTCGTCAGGATGCTTTAGAAAACAGAAAAATGAAGTGGCAGGGACGGGCAATATTACTTCCCGGAATACCACTATGGTTAATCATGCTGGGAAGCATAGTGTTTATTACGGCATTTCTGATGTTCATTATTGTTGGTACCTATAGCCGCCGTGTTAATGTCAGTGGTGAGGTCACAACCTGGCCAAGAGCTGTCAATATATATTCAGGTGTACAGGGATTTGTTGTCAGGCAGTTTGTTCATGAAGGACAGTTGATAAAAAAAGGGGATCCTGTTTATCTGATTGACATCAGTAAAAGTACACGTAGTGGTATTGTCACTGATAATCATCGTCGGGATATAGAAAACCAGCTGGTTCGTGTGGACAAGATTATTTCCCGTCTGGAAGAAAGTAAAAAAATAACGCTGGATACCCTGGAAAAACAACGCCTGCAATACACAGATGCGTTTCGTCGCTCATCAGATATTATACAGCGTGCAGAGGAAGGGATAAAAATAATGAAAAACAACATGGAGAATTACAGAAACTATCAGACAAAAGGGCTGATTAATAAAGATCAGTTAACTAACCAGGTGGCATTATATTATCAGCAACAAAACAATCTTCTTAGCCTGAGCGGACAGAACGAACAGAATGCCCTGCAGATAACCACTCTGGAGAGTCAGATTCAGACTCAGGCAGCAGATTTTGATAACCGTATCTACCAGATGGAACTGCAACGGTACGAGTTACAGAAAGAACTGGTTAACACTGATGTGGAGGGCGAAATCATTATCCGGGCGTTGACTGACGGGAAAGTTGACTCCCTGAGTGTCACTGTCGGGCAAATGGTCAATCCCGGAGACAACCTTCTGCAGGTTATTCCTGAGAACATTGAAAATTATTATCTTATTCTCTGGGTCCCGAATGATGCTGTTCCTTATATTTCGGCTGGTGACAAAGTGAATATTCGTTATGAAGCCTTTCCGGCAGAAAAATTTGGGCAGTTTTCTGCTACGGTTAAAACTATATCCAGGACTCCTGCATCAACACAGGAAATGTTGACCTATAAGGGAGCACCACAGAATACGCCGGGCGCCTCTGTTCCCTGGTATAAAGTCATTGCGATGCCTGAAAAGCAGATTATCAGATATGACGAAAAAAACCTCCCTCTGGAAAATGGAATGAAAGCCGAAAGTACACTATTTCTGGAAAAAAGGCGTATTTACCAGTGGATGCTTTCTCCTTTCTATGACATGAAACACAGTGCAACAGGACCGCTCAATGACTAACGGGAATTTCAGACAAATTATAAATCAGCTTGATATGCGCTGGCGACGTCGTGTTCCGGTTATTCATCAGACGGAGACCGCTGAATGTGGACTGGCCTGCCTGGCAATGATATGCGGTCATTTTGGTAAGAATATTGACCTGATATCTCTTCGTCGTAAGTTTAATCTCTCGGCCCGTGGAGCAAACCTTGCAGGAATCAATGGAATAGCGGAGCAGCTGGGGATGATCACCCGGGCTCTTTCACTGGAGCTGGATGAACTTGGTGCCCTCAAAATGCCGTGTATTCTCCACTGGGATTTCAGTCACTTCGTCGTGCTGGTCAGCGTAAAGCGTAACCGTTATGTACTGCATGATCCGGCCAGAGGAAGAAGATATCTCGGTCGGGAGGAAATGAGCCGGTATTTTACGGGCATTGCACTTGAGGTCTGGCCCGGAGGTGAATTCCGGACGGAAACCCAGCAAACCCGCATAAGTCTCCGTTCACTGATTAACAGTATTTACGGTATTAAAAGAACACTGGCGAAAATTTTCTGTCTGTCAGCTGTAATTGAAGCAATCAATCTGGTAATGCCGGTGGGAACTCAGCTGGTTATGGATCATGCGATTCCGGCGGGGGACCGAGGGCTGCTGACGCTTATTTCTGCTGGCCTGATGTTCTTTATATTGCTCAGGGCCGCGGTGAGTATGCTGCGTGCATGGTCCTCACTGGTTATGAGCACGCTCATCAATATACAGTGGCAGTCGGGTCTGTTTAACCACCTTCTCAGACTGCCGCTGGCATTTTTTGAACGCCGTAAATTAGGTGATATCCAGTCGCGTTTTGGCTCCCTTGACACTTTGAGGGCCACCTTTACCACCTGTGTGGTTGGGGCAATCATGGACAGTATTATGGTTGTGGGTGTTTTTGTGATGATGCTGTTATATGGAGGATATCTTACCTGGATAGTTCTCGGTTTTACCATGGTTTACGTTCTTATTCGTCTGGTGACATACGGCTATTACCGGCAAATATCGGAAGAAACTCTTGTCAGGGGGGCCCGGGCCAGCTCCTATTTTATGGAAAGCCTGTATGGTATTGCCACGGTAAAAATCCAGGGTATGGTCGGGATCCGGGGAACACACTGGCTTAACCTGAAAATAGATGCGATCAATTCAGGTATTAAGTTAACCAGGATGGATTTGCTCTTCGGGGGAATAAATACTTTTGTTGCCGCCTGTGATCAGGTGGCGATTTTATGGCTGGGTGCAAGCCTTGTGATCGATAATCAGATGACAATAGGGATGTTTGTGGCATTTGGTTCTTTTCGTGGGCAGTTTTCGGATCGGGTTGCTTCGCTGACCAGTTTTCTTCTTCAACTGAGAATAATGAGTCTGCATAATGAGCGCATTGCAGATATTGCACTACATGAAAAGGAAGAAAAGAAACCGGAAATTGAAATCGTTGCTGACATGAGCCCGGTTTCACTGGAAACCACTGATTTAAGCTACCGGTATGACAGCCAGTCAGCACAGGTATTCAGTGGTCTGAATTTGTCTGTGGCTCCGGGAGAAAGTGTGGCTATAACTGGTGCCTCCGGTGCCGGAAAAACCACATTAATGAAAGTATTATGTGGACTGTTTGAACCAGATAGTGGAAAAGTACTGGTTAATGGCACGGATATACGTCAACTTGGAATAAATAATTATCACCGTATGATAGCCTGTGTTATGCAGGACGACCGGCTATTTTCAGGATCAATTCGTGAAAATATCTGTGGGTTTGCAGAAGAAACAGACGACGAATGGATGACAGAATGTGCCAGAGCAAGTCATATTCATGATGTGATAATGAAAATGCCAATGGGGTATGAAACGTTAATAGGTGAACTGGGGGAAGGTCTTTCCGGCGGTCAAAAACAGCGTATATTCATTGCCCGAGCTTTATACCGGAAACCTGGAATATTATTTATGGATGAGGCTACAAGTTCTCTTGATACAGAAAGTGAACGTTTCGTTAATGCTGCCATAAAAAAAATGAATATCACCCGGGTGATTATTGCACACAGAGAAACTACGTTGAGAACTGTTGACAGGATTATTTCTATTTAAAATCCACTGGTGTAACTTTGTAAGGAGTTTTGTCGATGGGGGAGGTCAAGAAGGATATAAAAATAACAGTGATTGCTTTTGTTATCAATTATCTGTTCTTTTATATTCCGGTGTCATTATATCTTAGTTATTACTATGGATATAATTTTTTTAATCTATATATGTTTTTTTTATCACTTGTAGTTACATTTTTATCGTTGTGGTTAAACGTGAATTTTTACTTCTTCACAAATCTTATAGCGAAGGTGTTGAAATGAGAAAACTATCTGAAAATGAAATAAAACAAATATCTGGAGGTGACGGGAATGACGGGCAGGCAGAATTAATTGCTATTGGTTCACTTGCTGGTACGTTTATTAGCCCGGGATTTGGTTCTATTGCAGGGGCTTATATAGGTGATAAAGTACATTCATGGGCAACGACTGCGACGGTTAGTCCCTCCATGTCTCCCTCAGGTATAGGATTATCATCCCAGTTTGGATCCGGCAGAGGTACATCAAGTGCCTCTTCGTCTGCGGGGAGTGGAAGTTAAACCTTATATTGTTAATGAAGCACCTGTTACAGGTGCTTCATTATATGATAATGGTGCCTATGTAACGCTTTAAGTTAGGCTCCTCCGAACGTTTATTATTTTATGCATACCGCATAGTAACAATGCCAGTCCGTTTAATTTTTATCATATGAGATTGTAACAGAAAATGCTCTGTTAATGAGTATAACTGATAGAAGCCAGATATTGTATTCCTGCTATGACTGCATTCATCGACATGTGAAGTAATATGGGCATTAACAGGCCATTCGACTTTATTTTTGCACTAATAAGAACTAACGATACCAGAAAGAGCATCAAAAATGTATGAAAGTCAGTATATTGTAGATGTAATGCAGAAAATATGACTGATGTTACAATAGCAGAGGTGTAAATATTGTCATTAAACCAGAATTTAAAAGAGTTAAAAAGACACCCTCGAAATACAATCTCTTCATATACAGGAACAAGAAGTACAGAAGAAAATATATTAATCCATAAAATGGCTCCGGAAAAAGACATTTGCGAGATCATCCATTCTTCCGTTTTCCTCACTGCCAGCAGATAAGGGACAAATAACTGAATAATCATTATTAAAGAGAAAAGAGTAAAAAAAACATCCAGTCGAAAAGAACCTCTTCCTAATCCTTCTCTTTTTCGGAAGAAAATAAAATACAGTGGAACAAGAATTAGAAATTCAGCAAGAAATAATGCTGGAACAAGAAGTCCCCTGGATATAAGTTCCTGCCTGTTTGTAAGAAATGCAGGAATAAAGGTAATAGAAAATGATAAAGTAAACATTGAAAAGCAGCCGGCTGATGACTGTTTTTTTATAGTTGCATTTTTATTTTTTGTCATTTCCATTTATATTCCCTTACTTGTTGTTTAAAATTCTTTTATATAACAGGAAGAGGTAACCATAGAATGAACGTTTATTTTCCTGTATCAGAACAGCCATAACTTTTATTTTATAGTTGTTATCAGTGAATGAATGCAAACTAATAGAATAATGAGAAAAACAATGGAGAAAAAACGATGGACCGGACGCCATAGTTCATATTCTCGTGTATCAGCCTCACGTATCAACCTTTCTGAAATGGTTTCGGTTTCCTTACCTCGTTCCAGAATATGTCTGTAATATTTCCTCATGACATATACCGAAAACTGAAACCAGATTAATATGGATGGACACACAACACATAAACTTCTGATGATATCACCCGGGAAAGTATCTTGGGCGGGTAAAAGAAAGTCATATACTCTGAATAAAATCATCATCGAGATAAATGAGACGCCAGCACCTATCCAGTATTCGATATGAGAAGATGCAGCATTATATGTGTCAGTAAAATTTTTCTTTCTTAATGAAGGTGGAAGTGCTGAAAGTTCAGGAATGCTTTTTCTTGTCCAGTATATTTTCATATAGCAACTCATATAAAAAGTGTTCTACTTTACTATGATGATGACGATTTATAAAAGGCTTATAATGACTACTTCTCCTTTCATTCTCGAATATCACGATAATGATAGAGATAATCATTATCAATTGATTGTGTCAGTAATTTTGACTTACATCACACTTTCATGGTTTAATCAGGTGATTTATTTAATGAAAAGAGTGTGTTTGTGGATGTATTGTGTATATGTCTTACCGGGCATCTGTTCTTACATTAATTAATATATTGCTATTTAAGTATTGGTGGTATTGTCAGTAACATTCTTTTGGTTAATTTAGTTATTATTCCTCACTGATTAATTGTCCTTCCGTTCTTATTGTTTGTAACTTGTGTTTGTATCGTACCTTTCAGGTGTTGATGCGCGCTTTACTGTGTCTGCACCGGCTTAACAAAATTCAACAGGGTTTGAAAAGGAACATTTCGTGCAAATAACCGAAGCATTAATTTCAGAGCCGGGAGACATCCGGCGTTTTATTCAGCAGGCGGTGGACCACTGGCCGCATTTGCTGGCATTTTACTTCACACTCCATTCGGCAGAAGGAAATATCAACGGGCAACAGATTCATGCATTCTGTACTTCCTTTTACCGACAGGTGCACGAACGTATTACTGAGCGTAATCACACGGCCAGTCCATCCTCGCCGGTGGTATTACGCTGGTTGCGGGAACAACATGGAGGAGCAACAATACGATGCCTGTTGCTGCTCAGCCAGGCGAGCATTTGCCATCTGCGGGTCAGTGCCACAGTTGATGAAGAATGTTCGCAAGTGGTGGATTTACTGCAGCAGGCCTGGCGGGGGATAAACGCTGGCGGACAATGTCGGGTGGAAAGGTGTTTTCGGGTTACCCGGCCTGATACATCAGAGCAATACGTTGCGTTAAAAACAGCTGTTCAGTCTCTGATGCCACTGGTTATTGCAACAATTATCCGGTGATGATCGGGAGAAATATCAACTCTTCCGTTAATTTTTACAGACTGATAAAGTTTTGTCTGCTGAATCTTTATACGGAATTCTTTTCAGTATGTGTACACGAATTGACTCTATGGCGGATAAATACTGTTTTACCTTGGCGGAATTAATCCTCACGTCTTCGCCAGCAGTGGCAGGATGTCCTGGAGGAGTGTCGGCAGACTGAGGCGGGGCAGAAGAACGGCTGCATATTACATTGCTGAATGTGGATTACGTCACCAGTTTTGAACTGCCTTTTCGTCTGCTTTTAACCCGGACGCCACAGCTGATTGTTACACTTCGGGAAGCATGGGATATCAGCCAGAAAAATGTGGTGTTCAACGATAAACGGTTTGGCTGCGTGTACAGCCTGAAAGCCAGTCTTTCTGGTGTGCCGGATATATTCCGGTATCATCTGTCTCATCGTATTCGCCGGATGGTTGGGAGTGAAAATACATCATCGCCATGGCAGCAAATTGCCCGGGAAGTGAAAGCGCCCCGTGAACGACTGAAGTATGCGCTGGAAACGGGATTGCAGGTGATCGCACTGAACGGCCTGTTTTGGTCAGACAGTCAGCGTCTGGTGGTGGATATTCTGAGGCTAAGCGCCAACAGACGTGATACAGGAAATCGTCCGCATCCCCATTTACCGTCTTATATCACTGGCGCTGACACTGAAAGCATGGTCGTCAGAGACTCTGTCTGGCAACCAAGGGAGCAGAGGCCGGAGGTAATTGACAGGAGCCTTGCGCCGGGTTACGTATGTTCTCCCCGGACAGACAGTCTCAGTTCGTAGAATCTATAAATTACTGCTACTGATGCTGCCGGGGAAAGGCGTAACGAAAAAACAGCCTCCGTTACCGGACAGCAAGAAGGCTGAATGAAGTTTATGGCGTTTGTATTTTGTAATGTCTGGCCATGCAGTAAATCCAGACAGGTTTTTATTATCATGTGAAGTATTCTGACATAAAATACTAAATTTCTATTTTGTGATGAATGCTGCAAAATTGAATCTGCACTCTGATGTAACTTTTATCTGTTTCAGTGAAGCATGCCCACAAACTGAGTTATTAAGTTGTGGAAGAACAGCTCTGTCCCGCCTGCATCTCTCCTTTCAGAAACCAGTATGTTGCCATGCCTCGTCTTAACGGAGAGCGCTGAACCATACCTTCTTTTTCCAGTAATAACAGGTAATAGCGTGCCTGGTAATCCGTTACCGCCAGCGCCTCCGCAATTTCTGCGGTTTTCCCTCCATTATGTCTGCTCAGAAAACCCATTATTTCATTCTGCATATCATCATCCTCTCTATATAAGCAAAAGGATAATAAGTGGCTGACTTGTTTTTGACAATTCAAATGTGATCATCATGTTTTTATATTGTATTTGGTGTATTTACTTAATATGCGAAACATATTCACGATTGGATTTCTATCACATTATTTTTATAGTTTTTTCAATGGTAAGGAACGTTGCAAAAAACGATTTTAACGATCTTTTATACTGAATATTCATTCTTATACAGCATTAATCACTAAGGCACCAATCCACTGCAAGATATAACCCTAAAAATAAACAGCTTTACAGATCAAAAGATCGTCAAAACACATGTTTACAACATAAAAAACTAAATATATCTTAAGGAGCCAGGCCCTCCTGTATGGGGGATGAATATTAAGGCAGCCCTGTAGGTGGCGGGGTGGGGAGTATCGAATGGCACAGCATGAAGTTATTACCCGGGGAGGGGATGCTTTTTTACTAAAATTACGTGAGAGCGCGCTGTCATCCGGCTCCATGTCTGAAGAACAATTTTTTTTACTGATAGGTATTTCCTCTATTCACAGTGACAGAGTTATTCTCGCTATGAAGGATTATCTGGTCAGTGGTCATTCCCGTAAAGATGTCTGCGAGAAATACCAGATGAATAATGGATATTTCAGTACAACGCTTGGGCGCCTTACCAGGTTGAATGTCCTCGTTGCCAGACTTGCTCCTTATTATACTGATAGTGTATCAGCTATAGCTGAAGCTGCTTCCCTGTAAAATACGGACAATAAAAAACGCCGGGGCAATACATAATACGCGAGAAATATAAGCCTGCAGTCAAATGAGAGTGCGGGTATTATCAACGAGGCATGCTTTCATTCTCTGCTTTTGCTAAAGCATTCAGTGTGGAGACAGGAGTGCTAACTCATAGCTTATCATCCAGGGAATCTTATCTATAGAGAAGATTCCTGTCGGTTAACCGGAAAATATTATCGGGAGATAATGTCATAAATGCTGCCTGAGTGTATTTCTCACATTGCATTTATGAAGTTCTCCTGAAAAAAGATTCCCGTCGTTCGGGATATTGATTGTGTCTGTTGTGATGACAGATACGGTGTGCGTAGTTCAATTAAAAACAGGAATTAAATATGAAGTTAAAATTCATCTCCATGGCTGTATTTTCAGCTCTGACCCTGGGTGTTGCGACAAATGCGTCTGCTGTCACCACGGTTAATGGTGGTACAGTTCATTTTAAGGGTGAAGTGGTTAATGCTGCATGTGCTGTAAACACTAACTCATTCGATCAGACGGTTAATCTTGGACAGGTTCGTTCCGAAAGATTGAAAGTAGATGGAGCTAAAAGCAATCCAGTTGGATTTACAATTGAATTAAATGATTGTGACTCGCAGGTGTCTGCTGGTGCAGGAATTGTCTTTTCAGGCCCAGCAGTTACTGGTAAAACAGATGTTCTTGCTTTACAAAGTTCTGCAGCGGGTTCTGCAACAAACGTCGGCGTTCAGATTACTGACCATACCGGCAAGGTTGTACCTTTAGATGGAACTGCAAGCTCAACGTTTACATTAACTGACGGAACCAACAAAATTCCATTTCAGGCGGTTTACTACGCAACTGGACAGGCCACTGCTGGTATTGCCAACGCCGACGCCACCTTTAAAGTTCAGTACCAGTAATATCAGAACAGTGTAACGGATATATACCCGGCCAGGGAGGGCTGTTTTTATCCATGCGGGTGTGAGATTAATGAAAATATCGAAAATGGCAATAATGTTATTTTTGCTGTCTCCCGCTGCACTGGCCGGAAACCACTGGCATGTCATGCTTCCGGGAGGAAACATGCGCTTCCAGGGAAAAATAATTGCTGAAGCATGCAGTCTTGCCCTGTCAGACAGGCAGATGACTGTGGATATGGGGCAACTTAGCAGCAATCGATTTCACGCCGCCGGTGAGTATGGGGACTCTGTGGGCTTTGATATTCACCTTCAGGGCTGCAGCACTGTCGTCAGTCAGCGGGTGGGGATTTCCTTTTATGGCGTGTCAGATATTCACGAGCCGGAGTTGCTGTCGGTGGATGAGGAGAATGATGCCTCAGACGGAATCGCTATCGCTTTATTTAATGAAAGCGGAGAGCTGGTAAAACTTAATCAGCCTCCGGAGAACTGGGTGCATCTTACCCGCGGAGATATGAAACTGCATATGCAGGCGAGGTATAAGGCCACACATTATCCCGTCACCGGGGGAAAGGCAAATGGACAGGTATGGTTTTCTCTGACCTATCTGTAACTGGCAGATATAACGCCATTTAATTAAGGCTGTTAATAACATGATGAAGCACATGCGTATATGGGCCGTTCTGGCATCATTTTTAGTCTTTTTTTATATTCCGCAGAGCTATGCCGGGGTTGCTCTGGGGGCCACCCGTGTGATTTACCCTGAAGGGCAAAAACAGGTACAACTGGCGGTAACAAATAATGATGATAAAAGTAGTTACCTTATTCAGTCATGGATTGAAAATGCTGAGGGAAAAAAGGATGCCCGGTTTGTAATTACTCCTCCGTTATTTTCCATGCAGGGAAAGAAAGAGAATACCCTGAGAATTATTGATGCCACAAACGGACAGATGCCGGAAGACAGGGAAAGTTTGTTCTGGGTGAATGTCAAGGCCATCCCGGCCATGGATAAGGCGAAAACCGGCGAGAATTATCTGCAGTTTGCAATTGTCAGCAGAATTAAACTGCTCTACCGTCCACAGGGACTGGTTATTCCGCCAGAACAGGCACCGGGTAAATTAGAGTTCACCCGTGAAAACGGAGGGCTGACTCTGTTTAATCCGACGCCGTATTATCTGACAGTGACTGACTTAAAGGCCGGAAATAAAAGTCTTGAAAACACCATGGTACCCCCACAGGGAAAGGTCACTGTGAATATCCCTGGAGGATACACCGGAGGAGATATTACTTATAAAACAATTAACGATTATGGTGCTCTGACTGAACAGGTGAAGGGTGTTGTGAAGTAACTCAGTTATTTCTGGTACTGGTTGTGTTTGGCTGCTGATTTTATTTTTTCGCTCAGTGTGGGGGCTGACATGTTTTTCGGAGATGGCGGACAGCTCCTGTCTGATAAATCACTGACCGGCTCTGCTGGCGGGGGTAATAACAGAATGAAATTTAATATACTGCCGCTGGCATTTTTTATCGGGATAATTGTTTCTCCGGCCCGGGCTGAGCTCTATTTTAATCCGCGTTTTCTGTCTGATGACCCGGATGCGGTTGCGGACCTGTCTGCATTTACACAGGGGCAGGAGCTTCCGCCAGGCGTGTACCGGGTGGATATTTATCTGAATGATACGTATATCTCAACCCGTGACGTGCAGTTTCAGATGAGTCAGGACGGGAAGCAACTTGCCCCCTGCCTGAGTCCGGAGCATATGAGTGCGATGGGGGTAAACCGTTATGCCGTGCCGGGTATGGAGAGACTGCCGGCTGACACCTGCACATCACTGAATTCCATGATTCAGGGTGCCACATTCCGGTTTGATGTCGGGCAGCAGCGATTGTACCTGACCGTTCCTCAGTTATATATGAGTAATCAGGCCCGTGGTTATATTGCGCCGGAATACTGGGATAACGGAATTACAGCGGCATTGCTGAATTATGACTTCAGTGGTAATCGGGTGCGCGACAGCTATGGTGGCACCAGCGATTATGCCTATCTGAATCTGAAAACAGGACTGAATATCGGGAGCTGGCGTCTTCGGGACAACACCAGCTGGAGTTACAGTGCCGGAAAGGGGTACAGCCAGAATAACTGGCAGCACATTAACACCTGGCTGGAGCGGGATATAGTTTCCCTGCGCTCCCGTCTGACGATGGGGGACAGTTATACCCGGGGGGATATTTTTGACGGTGTAAATTTCAGGGGGATTCAACTGGCCTCTGATGACAATATGGTTCCGGACAGCCAGAGAGGGTATGCACCGACAATTCACGGTATTTCCCGGGGAACATCCCGGATTAGTATCCGCCAGAACGGGTATGAAATTTACCAGAGTACGCTACCTCCAGGCCCGTTCGAGATAAACGATATTTATCCGGCCGGGAGTGGAGGTGACTTACAGGTAACCCTGCAGGAAGCTGATGGCAGTGTACAGCGATTTAATGTGCCATGGTCTTCGGTGCCTGTACTGCAACGTGAAGGGCATCTGAAATATGCTCTCAGTGCCGGAGAGTTTCGCAGTGGCGGACATCAGCAGGATAATCCCCGTTTTGCTGAAGGAACGCTGAAGTATGGTCTGCCGGCAGGCTGGACGGTGTATGGAGGAGCCTGGATAGCTGAACGCTACCGTGCCTTCAATCTGGGGGTGGGTAAAAACATGGGCTGGCTGGGCGCTGTTTCACTGGATGCCACCCGTGCGAATGCCCGGTTACCGGATGAAAGCCGGCATGACGGTCAGTCATATCGTTTTCTGTATAACAAGTCACTGACGGAAACAGGGACAAATATCCAGTTAATCGGATACCGCTACTCCACACGGGGCTATTTCAGCTTTGCTGATACCGCCTGGAAGAAAATGAGTGGTTACAGTGTTCTTACCCAGGACGGAGTGATACAGATACAGCCGAAGTATACGGATTACTACAATCTGGCTTACAACAAGCGGGGAAGGGTGCAGGTGAGTATCAGCCAGCAGACGGGGGAATCGTCAACGTTGTATCTGAGTGGCAGCCACCAGAGTTACTGGGGAACGGACAGGACGGACCGTCAGCTTAATGCTGGCTTTAACTCATCTGTGAATGACATCAGCTGGTCCCTGAACTACAGCCTGTCCCGGAATGCATGGCAACATGAAACTGACCGGATACTGTCATTTGATGTCAGCATTCCGTTCAGCCACTGGATGCGTTCGGACAGCACATCTGCATGGAGAAACGCCAGTGCCCGTTACAGTCAGACCCTGGAGGCTCACGGACAGGCTGCCAGTACAGCAGGGCTGTATGGCACATTGCTGGGGGACAATAATCTGGGATACAGCATCCAGAGTGGTTATACCCGGGGAGGGTATGAGGGGAGCAGTAAAACAGGATATGCCTCTCTGAATTACAGAGGGGGATACGGTAATGCCAGTGCAGGATACAGTCACAGTGGGGGCTACCGGCAACTGTATTATGGGCTGAGTGGCGGTATTCTGGCACATGCCAATGGTCTGACACTGAGCCAGCCTCTGGGAGATACGCTGATTCTTGTCCGTGCACCAGGTGCATCTGATACGCGCATTGAAAACCAGACGGGGGTGTCTACAGACTGGAGGGGGTATGCTGTACTGCCTTATGCAACAGACTATCGTGAAAACCGGGTGGCACTGGATACCAACACCCTTGCAGATAATGTTGATATAGAGAATACCGTGGTCAGCGTCGTGCCCACGCATGGTGCCGTTGTGCGGGCTGACTATAAAACCCGTGTGGGTGTGAAAGTGCTGATGACGCTGATGAGAAACGGGAAAGCAGTTCCTTTTGGCTCTGTCGTTACGGCCAGAAACGGGGGGAGCAGTATCGCCGGAGAGAATGGTCAGGTTTATCTGAGCGGAATGCCTCTGTCAGGACAGGTTAGTGTGAAATGGGGGAGTCAGACCACGGACCAGTGTACTGCAGATTATAAATTACCGAAGGAAAGCGCCGGACAGATATTAAGTCATGTCACGGCTAGTTGCAGGTAAAGAGGCAGGGAAATGGTGAAGGATATTATTAAAACAGTGACATTCTCCTGCATGCTGGCCGGCAGTATGTTCGTTACCTGTCATGTCTGTGCAGCGGGTTCTGTGGTGAATATTACAGGCAATGTTCAGGATAACACCTGCGATGTTGACATTAACTCCCGAAACCTTGATGTCAGTCTGGGAAGTTATGACAGCCGACAGTTTACCGCAGCTGGTGATACCACACCTGCGTCGGTATTTCATGTCGGGTTAACCTCCTGCGGCAGTGCTGTCAGTGCAGTGAAGCTGACATTTACGGGCACACCAGATAATCAGGAGGCGGGGCTTATTCAGATTAACAGCATAAATGGAGCGCGGGGTGTGGGGATTCAGCTTCTTGATAAGGATAAACATGAGCTGAAAATTAATGTGCCGACAACAATTGCGTTAATGCCGGGAACACAGACCATAGCGTTTTATGCCCGTCTGAAAGCCACTTATCTTCCGGTAAAGGCCGGTAATGTTGATGCGGTGATTAATTTTGTACTTGACTATCAGTAAATATAACACAGAGGAAAACAGATGAAACTGAAAGCTATTATATTGGCCACCGGTCTTATTAACTGTATTGCATTTTCAGCACAGGCAGTGGATACGACGATTACTGTTACAGGGAGGGTATTGCCACGTACCTGTACCATTGGTAATGGAGGAAACCCAAACGCCACCGTTGTTTTGGATAACGCTTACACTTCTGACCTGATAGCAGCCAACAGCACCTCTCAGTGGAAAAATTTTTCGTTGACATTGACGAATTGTCAGAATGTAAACAATGTTACTGCCACCTTTGGTGGAACCGCAGAAAATACAAATTATTACAGAAATACAGGGGATGCTACTAATATCATGGTTGAGCTACAGGAACAAGGTAATGGTAATACCCCCTTGAAAGTTGGTTCAACAAAAGTTGTTACAGTGAGCAATGGGCAGGCGACATTCAATCTTAAAGTCCGTGCCGTAAGCAAAGGTAATGCTGGTGCGGGAAGTATTAATTCACAAATTACTGTCACCTATACCTATGCGTAAATATTATCCCCTCTTTAAGAAAAGCACCGTCCTCGAGGGCTGTGTTTTATTCACATTTATAATGGCATATTCCCAGCCATCGTTTGCACTGTTGTGCAGAAATAACCAGACAGGGCAGACTTTTCAGTCTGGAGACAGTCGCTTCAATATCACTCTTTCCCCAACAGTTCAGTATGATAAAGCCATTACAGTTCTGGATTTAAATCAACTGGTGTTATGTCAGAATGAAGATGCCTCTGGTCAGAACTATGACTATCTCAGGGTCAGACAGGGAACCGGTTTTTCTCCTTCATTAGATGCTAAAACATACGGAAGGCTGGACTTTACAAACAGGCTTTCTGGGTATAGTCAGACGTTACCGCTGCAGCAAGACACAAAGCCAACAGAAGCTTACTGGCAATATGGTGTATGGAAACCTTTCCCGGCAAAAATGTACCTTTATCCTGAGCCGGGCGTTTTCGGGAAACTGATACATGCCGGAGAATTAGTGGCCACAGTTTATGTTAATAAGTTTTCCACCATGGGGCAGGAGGCAGGGGAGAGAAATTTCACCTGGCGTTTCTATGCAACGAATGATGTCTATATCCAGACAGGTACATGCAGGGTCTCATCGAACAATGTCAAAGTTGACCTTCCGTCCTATCCCGGAGGGCCGGTAACAGTCCCTCTTACTGTACGTTGCGACCAGACACAGTCGGTCAGCTATACCCTGTCAGGTTCTGTAACAGGAAGTGGTAATACTGTATTCGCAAATACGGCAACATCAGGGGCCGGCGGTGTGGGTGTACAGTTGTCGGACAACGCGGGGCTGGTTCCGGCCGGACAACCGAGGTCTCTGGGACAGGTAGGCAGCTCTCCTGTGAGTCTGGGGCTGAAGGCCTCTTATGCTCTGACCGGTCAGGCAAGTCCGACGCCCGGTGCTGTCCAGTCAGTGATAAATGTGACTTTTAGCTACAACTAGAATGCAGTTGTGGCGGTAATGATATTACTGCTCTTTATATCCAGTTTTTCATTTAATGTATCACTGTTTGTGGAGAAAAATAGCTGATAATAGTATTGTTTCCGGTGTTGTGACGGAACGAGTCTGTCATATGGTCTTTGTCAAAGATAAACAGAACCAGTATGAGCCGTATATCTGGTTCTGAGCGTTGTCAGTAATCATAAAGATAATGGTAAATCTGAGGGTTTAAAAATCAAATCAGAAGAACTGCGCTTATCCAGCCAGACCTTCTGGTCGGGAGGGGCTCATATTTCCGGAGGAGTAATGTCAGGGGCAGTTAACAGTATACTGGAGGTGAAATCAGGCAGAACAGAATATATCCTCTCACCGGTTTTTGAGCCTGTATGGAATCAGACCGGGAAAATATTTGCTTTTGAAATGCTCTCGGATATCCGTTCAGCAAAAGACGGGAGGAAAATCTGCGCATCTGTTTTTTTCAGAAGTGCACCTCCGGATATTCAGTACAAAATACTCATCAGTCAGTTGAAGACTGCGGAAACGCTTCATAAATGGTGTCTGCAGAAGAAAATAATGCTGAGTGTCAATATTTCCCGGGTGGTAGCCCTGTATCTGAGAAAACATGGCATCCCGGGGCGGCCGGGAACACATATCAGGCTTGAGGTCAGTGAGGACTTTCCGGCAGTGGCGTTAAAACCCGGTGATGACCCCCTGTTACGTTTTTTGTCAGAACGTTTCACCCTCTGGCTGGATGATTTCGGCTCAGGAAATGCAGGCTTAATGTGGGGACTGTCCGGGATGTTTGAACGGGTAAAAATAAGTCATGAGTTTTTTCATTATGCCCTGAAAAACAGGTGTGCAATGTCGCTTCTCCATGCTGTGGCAGACTCTGTTGCCTGTCATAACCGGGGCGTGATACTTGAAGGTGTTGAAAATGAAGCGTTGTTCCGTATTGCCAGAGACATGAATGTCCAGGGCTGTCAGGGATGGCTCTACAGGCGTGTGGAAGCTGATGAATTATCCGCGATTACTGAGCTGCATGGATAATCCTTTTTCACAGACTTGTCAGCAGCCAGCATTTATGTTCTTTTATCTGAGGGAATTTATCTGTCCGCTGTGCCGGGATATCTCAGTTATACAGAAATCAGGCAGGAATAAATTGTAGTGGAAAGTCGATGTTTACCGGATGACTGATGCGCGCTTGTACACAGACAGTGTGTTTCAGTAATATGGAGAATAATGAAATGAATAACACAGACACATTAGAAAAAATAATCAGACACCAAAAAAACAAAGACCCCGCATATCCCTTTCGGGAGCATTTGTTGATGCAACTCTGTATTCGCACAAATAAAAGAATGCAGGATAATATATCTGAATTTCTGGGGGGTATGGAATAAATCACTCAGCATATATGGTTCTCACCACATTATTCGCAGCGGAGAACCATTGTCTGTCACCTTCAGAGATAAGCCAGAAACTTCAGTTTACCAGAACTAATATTACCCGCATTACAGATTTTTTAGAAAAAGCCGGATATGTAAAAAGGACGGATAGCAGGGAGGATCGCCGTGCTAAAAAAATCAGTCTGACATCTGAAGGTATGTTTTTTATTCAGAGGCTCACTCTTGCACAAAGCATGTATCTGAAAGAAATCTGGGGTTATCTGACCCATGATGAACAGGAACTGTTTGAAGTCATTAATAAAAAATTACTGGCGCATCTTGATGATGTCAGCTCATAAAGTGTGAAATGCCTGACTTGTTGAAAGCAGTAGTGTTGCAGAAAGACCTGGTGATGCTGATCTTATATACATAAGCAGCGCCCGTGTCTGAAATGCAGGTTAGAAACAATGTGAACACTATCCGTTAGAAATTGTGACAAAATTCCCGATGATCGACAAGCGCACCGATTTTCCAGTGGCAACATCAGTACAAAAGATGAACGGTACTGACTTTGCCGGAATGAGTCAAAAAGAAAGCTGAACTGGCACTACTGGCAGTGCTTCAGAAATTTATTTGACTGAAGTACAATGAAATAAAAAACATATGTTATATACTCAATAAACCTCAAGATGCGGGTGTGAGCACCTGAAAGTGATCGTTAA
>OBDJ01000475.1_pt1 | contig 21049 bp, 29 predicted proteins | sample 1518041 | NCBI WGS metagenome assembly OBDJ01 (sample SAMN01760916, study PRJEB22395) | human gut metagenome
GGGCAGCAGTCCCTCTCCCTGATCCCTTTGGTTGTCTCCCTCTTTCATATTGACAAGTGTACCCACTCGAATAGCGAACCCGAGAAGTGCTATCTCGCAAAAAGAACTATCGGTAGCTTGCTATCATAGATAAATACTAAAAGTTATAACAGAATTTTATCAAATACAAGACTTTTCCCAAAAAACAACAACGCCCACCTTTCGGTGGGCGTATGCTATTTAATTATATCAAATTAAACTAATTCGATAACAGCCATCTCTGCTGCGTCGCCTCTTCTGGGGCCGATCTTGATGATGCGTGTGTAACCGCCGTTCTTGTCAGCGTACTTGGATGCTATATCATCAAACAGTTTCTTAGCTACGTCTTCCTTAGTGATGTAGCCGTAAACCTGACGCTTTGTATGCAGTGTGCCGGCCTTGCCGAGAGTGATCATCTTTTCAGCTGCACTGCGAACTTCCTTAGCTCTTGCAACTGTAGTAACAATCTTGCCCTTTTCAAGAAGCAGTGTTACCATACCTCTAAGCATAGCCTTTCTGTGATCACTGGTTCTTCCCAGTTTTCTTGAACCTGCCATGGATATTTCTCCTTTCAGACAAATTGAAAGTCACTTGTCAATTGTTGTCATCGTCGCTTGCAAGGTCAAAGCCTAAAGACTGGAGCTTTGCTCTGACTTCCTCAAACGACTTCTTGCCTAAGTTTCTAACCTTCATCATATCACCCTGCGACTTGTTGATAAGATCGTCAACGGTGTTGATGTTTGCACGCTTTAAGCAGTTGAATGAACGTACGGAAAGGTCAAGGTCATCGATAGTCATTTCGAGGAGCTTATCCTTGCCCGACTCACTCTTGTCTGCCATAAGCTCAGGCTGTATAGCTTCATCAGACAGCTCTACGAACGGCTGAAGATGATCTACCAGAAGCTTAGCGGCGTATGAGACTGCCTCTTTTGCAGAAATTGTACCGTCTGTCCATACCTCAAGTATGAGCTTGTCATAGTCGGTACGCTGTCCTACACGGGTGTTCTCAACTGTATAATTCACCTTTAAAACAGGTGTATAAATGCTGTCGACAGCAATTATGCCGATTACCGGCTGAAGCTGCTGCTTGTTCTTTTCAGCAGACACATATCCTCTGCCCTTGTCAAGAGTAATCTCCATATAGAGCTTTGCTCCGGGGCCGAGGGTAGCTATATGCATACCGGGGTCGAGGATTTCAATCTCACTGTCGGTCTTTATGTCACCGGCAGTAACATCGCACTCGCCCTCAGCTTCAATATAAACTGTTTTCGGGCATTCGCCATACATTTTTGCAATGAGACCCTTGATGTTGAGGATAATTTCCGTTACATCCTCTTTAACACCGGGGATAGTCGAAAACTCGTGCTGAACGCCGTCAATCTTGACTGACGTTACCGCAACGCCGGGAAGTGACGAAAGCAGAACACGACGAAGGCTGTTGCCAAGTGTGTTGCCGTAACCACATTCCAGAGGCTCAAGTGTAAACATACCATAGGTTCCATCGGGTTTTAACTTAACGGTCTCGATCACAGGCTTTTCGATTTTTTCAAGCATTTGGTTTACCCTCCCACAAGTTTGTCAGATGTTTCATCGGGTTAACGATGTACGAACGGGCTGTATTCCCGCTGAAAGCGGAAAACCGCCCGGTTAATTTTAAATTACGATTTGGCGGGCAATGCCCTCCGCACATATCTCAGTGCGGAATTGTAAATTAAAAATAACCGATACATACCGTGATGTCCACAGTATGAAGAGTTTTCGCAATACTGCTCGACGAGATTATTTTGAATATAACTCGATGATCAGGTGCTCAGCTATTTCATAGTCAAGCTCATCTCTGTTGAATTCACGAGTAACCTTGGCTGTCATAGCCTCTTTATTTACGTCCAGCCATAACGGTACGATTCTGCCGTTTGTCTGTTCGATGATCTGAGCGAACTTAGGGCTCTTCTTGCTTGTTTCGCTGACTGCAACAACATCGCCGGGCTTGATTCTGTAAGAAGGAACATCAACCTTCTTGCCGTTTACTGTGAAGTGACCGTGTGTTACTAACTGTCTTGCTTCTCTTCTTGTGATAGCCATACCCATTCTGAATACAACGTTGTCAAGTCTTGATTCAAGAATCTTGATGAGGTTTTCACCTGCAACGCCGTCCATCTTAACTGCCATCTCGTAGTAGTGATAGAACTGCTTTTCAAGAACACCGTAGATGAACTTCAGCTTCTGCTTTTCCTTAAGCTGCATTCCATACTCAGAAACTTTCTTTCTGTTGTTAGCGTTTGCGTGACGATTTGTTTCCTTGCTGTATCCCAGTACCATAGGGGATATGCCTAATGCCTTACATCTCTTTAAGACCGGCTGTCTGTCTACTGCCATTTGTCAGTACCTCCGTTTTTTAAATAAATATCGTTTCTGAAGGATTATACCTTCCGCGACACCGAGTAAACTACACTCAGTTTATGATTATACACGTCTTCTCTTGGGAGGACGGCATCCGTTGTGAGGAATAGGAGTTACATCCTTGATAAGTCTAACCTCAAGACCTGCTGCCTGTAATGCACGGATAGCTGCTTCACGTCCGGATCCGGGACCCTTAACGTAAACTTCTACAGTCTTCAGACCGTGTTCCATAGCTGCCTTAGCTGCTGTTTCAGCGGCTGTCTGAGCTGCGAAGGGAGTTGACTTTCTTGAGCCTCTGAAACCCATTTCACCGGCAGATGCCCATGATAATGTGTTGCCCTGAAGGTCTGTGATAGTAACTATCGTATTATTGAACGTAGACTGGATATGAGCTGAACCGTTTTCAATGTTCTTACGCTCACGACGTCTGCGTACTACAGGCTTCTTAGTAGCGGTTGCCTTTGCCATTGTTTTACCACCTTTCCGTAAAGATTACTTCTTCTTATTAGCGATGGTCTTCTTAGGACCTTTTCTTGTTCTTGCGTTGGTCTTTGTTCTCTGACCACGAACGGGAAGACCCTTACGGTGACGTGTGCCTCTGAAGCAGTTGATTTCAACCAGACGCTTGATGTTGAGGGCTACTTCTCTTCTGAGGTCACCTTCTACAGCTACGCCGAGCTGCTCTATAGCATCACGGATCTTAGCTTCGTCATCATCGGTAAGATCCTTGACTCTGGTGTCGGGTTTTACACCGGCCTTTGCCAGAATGTCGTTAGCTGTCTTTCTGCCGATTCCGTAAACGTATGTGAGACCGATCTCAACACGCTTTTCTTTCGGCAGGTCGATACCAGCAATTCTTGCCATATCTTTTTCCTCCTGTTAAATTCGGGCTTAACCCTGTCTCTGCTTGTGCTTAGGTTCCTGGCAGATTACCATAACCTTGCCCTTGCGCTTGATTACCTTGCACTTATCGCACATAGGCTTTACTGAAGGTCTAACTTTCATCTTAATATCATCCTTCCTGTAATTGTTACAGACGAGCATACGCTCGTATTCGTTTATACAGAATTACTTGGCTCTCCAGGTGATTCTGCCTTTAGTCAGGTCATACGGTGACATTTCGACTGTTACCTTATCACCGGGTAAGATACGAATAAAGTTCATTCGCAGCTTGCCGCTTACATGAGCCAGTATCTTATGTCCGTTTTCAAGTTCGACCTGAAACGTTGCGTTAGGAAGCGCCTCAATTATCTTGCCGCTTACCTCGATTACATCTTCTTTAGACAAGCTTGTCACTCTCCTCGGCGATGTTGTCTGCACTTCGGTTCAGAACCGATAACGCAGATCTTAGTTTTTTGTTTGTGATTTCCGCAAGCTCTACAGTAGTCAGTGTCTTCTGTAAATGAAGCGGATTCTTCTTTTTGGGCCTTTCGACCTTGCGCAGCTTGCCGTCGGCAATATACGCAAAACCGTTTTCAACCCTCATGACCGCATAATAGCTTCCGCTGTCATGCCCTGCCATGCTTTTTACAACCATACCGGCTGCAATAACCGTATTGTTCATACGCCCTCCGTTAATTCTTCGGGTGGTGAAGTGAGCTTTCCGTGAGAATAAGAGGCTCACCGTTAGTTATTGCGATAGTATGCTCAAAATGAGCGCTGTAGTTGCCGTTAGCCTCGACCACCGTCCATTTGTCCGGCAGTATGCGGATCTCGGCTGTAGTTTCATTTATCATAGGCTCAATGCAGATTGTCATTCCCGGTACAAGTCTCGGACCTCTGCCGGGCTTGCCGAAGTTCGGAACTTCGGGATCCTCGTGCATCTCGTGTCCTATTCCGTGACCGATGAACTTCCTTACCACATAATAGCCTCGTGACTCACAGTAAGTCTGCACAGCATTTGAAATGTCGCCGATTCTGTTACCGGGAAGTGCCATCTTTATACCTTCATATAAAGCAGCCTCGGTTACCTCGAGGAGCTTTTCGGCATTTTCGGGAACCTTGCCGACCTTGAAGGTGTAAGCATTATCGCCGTTATAGCCGTCGATCTCAGCGGTCACGTCAACAGAAACGATGTCGCCCTCTCTGATGATCTTCTTCTTTGAAGGAATGCCGTGTATCAGCTCAGCGTTCACAGATATGCAGGCACTGCCTGTAAATCCGCCGTATCCGAGCGATGACGGGACAGCGCCTTTTGAAACGATAAAATCATGAATGATCTTATCAAGCTCCCATGTGCTCATTCCGGGCTTTATTGCATTTCCCGCAACGATAAGAGCCTCAGCCGCTATCTGATTGGCTTTCTTCATTATTTCAATTTCTTTTGCCGATTTAACCTGAATCATTACTTTGCCTCAACTGCCGCAAGAGTGAGCTTTGAAGTCTCAGCGATTTCTTCCTGACCCTGTACGGTTATCAGTTTGCCCTTTCTCATGTAATAATCCTTGAGAGGAGCAGTCTTTTCATAGTATGTTTTCAGTCTTGCGATTACTGTTTCGGGCTTGTCGTCGATACGCTGAACAACGTTAGCGCCGCAAAGATTGCACTTGCCTTCTACCTTTGTAGGCTTGAAGTCTACATGATAGGAAGCGCCGCAACCCTCGCATACTCGTCTGCCCGAAAGTCTTGAGATTATCTTCTCATCGGGAACAGCAATCTCGATTACCTTGTCAATCTGAACGCCCATAGCGTCAAGTGCCTCGGCCTGAGCAACTGTTCTCGGGAAACCGTCAAGAATGAAACCGTTCTTTGCATCATCCTGTGCGATTCTGTCCTTTAAGATGCCGATTACAACTTCATCGGGAACAAGATCGCCTCTGTCCATACACTCTTTCGCTGCAAGACCGGCGGGTGTGCCGTTCTTTACAGCTTCTCTGAGCATATTACCTGTCGATATAGCGGGTATACCGAGCTTTTCGCAGACTACCTCTGCCTGTGTTCCTTTACCTGCGCCGGGTGCGCCTAAGAAAATAAGATTCATATTAATTCCTTTCTCTTATTCAAGGAAGCCCTTATGATGACGCATCATCATCTGGCTTTCGAGAGCACGGACTGTTTCAAGAGCAACACCTACTACGATGAGTATTGTCGTACCACCGAGTGAAAGACCTGTGATGCCTGTGAGGTTCTGGAATATAATAGGGAATATTGCGATGATACCAAGGAATATTGCACCTACCAGAGTAACCTTTGAAAGTGAGTTGTGGATGAAATCCGATGTGGGCTTGCCCGGACGATAACCGGGGATAGCACCGTTGTTCTTCTTAAGATCATTGGCTATCTGTACAGGATTATACTGCATTGCAATATAGAAGTAGTTGAAGCCGATGATAAGGAAGAAATAAAGTATTGCATAAACCACGTTGTTCGTGCTGAACAGAGCGATAAAGTCGCTCCAGAATGCGTGGCCCGATGTTGCAGTTACACCGAAGAAGTATCCGATTGTTGCAGGCAGCGACATAATTGACATCGCAAAGATGATAGGCATAACGCCTGCCATTGCAACCTTTATCGGAATGTGGTTTGTCTGACCGCCGTACATCTTTCTGCCGACTACTCTTTTTGCATACTGAACGGGAATACGTCTTTCTGCGTTTGTCATCAGTATTACGAATGCAATCATCAATACATAGATAACGAGTATCAGCGGTACGAAGAACCAGTTCTGCGGAGCTACCGAGATCTGCTTGATCAGATTGATAACCATATCGGGAACTCTTGATATGATACCTGCAAACAGTATCATTGAAATACCGTTGCCGATACCCTTCTGGGAGATCTGATCGCCCAGCCATATAATAAGCGAAGCACCCGCTACAAAGCAAGCCACGATAGTAATCGCAGCGATGACTCCGTCAAAGCCTTCCGTATAGAGAACAGCACTCTTGTGTGTTGTTTCGTTTACAGTGTTGCGAAGTCCGATGTAGAATGCTATCGCCTGGAATAAACCAATGCCCAAAGCTACATACTTCGTGATCTTGTTTATCTTCTTACGTCCTTCTTCGCCTTCCTTGCTCAGACGCTCCAGTGCAGGGATTGCAACTGTGAGCAGCTGAACTATGATGGAGGCGTTGATGTACGGTGTGATCGACATAGCAAACAGCGTACCGTTGCTGAGCGATCCACCCGTCATAACGTCGAGATAATTAAGTATCGTTCCTTCACCCATCATCTGTTTGATAGTCGAGGGTTCAAGGAATGGAACGAAGATTGCTGCGCCAAAGCGGAATATAACTATTATGAGCAATGTAAATAAAATCTTTTTGCGAAGTGCGGGATCTTTCCACGCGTTTCTAAAGACTTGAAACATTACTCTACCTCAGCCTTTCCGCCGGCTCTTTCGATCTTAGCCTTAGCTGATTCAGAGAACTTGGCAGCCTTAACTGTAAAGCTCTTTGTAACCTCGCCGTTGCCAAGTACCTTAACGCCGTCAAGAACCTTAGTTACAAGACCTGCATCGATAAGAGCGTCAGTATCGATAACAGCACCGTTCTCAAAGCGAGCTTCGAGGTCGGCTACGTTTACAACAGTGTATTCTGTAGCAAAGATATTGTTAAAGCCTCTCTTAGGCATACGTCTTGCGAGTGATGTCTGACCACCTTCAAATCCGGGTCTTACGCCGCCGCCTGAACGTGCCCACTGACCCTTGTGACCTTTACCGGCTGTCTTACCGTGACCGGAACCGTGTCCGCGTCCGATACGCTTAACTTCCTTTGTTGCACCTGCTGCAGGGTATAATTCGTGTAGCTTCAATTGTTACACCTCCTATTTGTTAATGTGCTTATTTAACTTCTATAAGGTGTAAGGAATTATTCCTCAGTAACCTCAACTAAATAAGAAATTTCTTTTATCTTGCCTCTTGTTGCTGCATTGTCGGGCTGAACTGTTTCTGCACCGATCTTGCGAAGTCCGAGAGAGGCTGCTGTTGCGATGTGGCTGTCCTTACGTCCAACCAGTGATTTAACCAGCTTGATTTTTAAAGCCATTTCGGTTTCCGTCCTTTCTGCAAAGTAAAAGCTTAACCTAAGATCTCTTTTACAGACTTGCCTCTGAGCTCAGCTACCTGCTGTGCATCTCTGAGAGCTGTAAGACCTGCCATTGTAGCTCTTACTACGTTGCAGGGGTTGTTAGAACGAAGTGACTTAGTACGGATGTTCTTGATACCTGCCATCTCTACAACGGCACGAACGGGGCCGCCTGCGATAACGCCGGTACCTTCGGGAGCGGGCTTCATCAGAACTGCGCCTGCACCGAATTTTCCTACTATTTCATGAGGGATCGTTGTACCCTTTAATGAGATCTTTACGAGGTTCTTCTTAGCGTCCTCAAGGCCCTTGCGGATAGCGTCGGGAACTTCGTTCGACTTACCCATGCCAAAGCCTACGACACCGTTGCCGTCACCAACAACAACCAGTGCGGAAAACTTCATGATACGTCCGCCCTTAACAGTCTTGGATACACGGTTCAGAGCAACAACCCTTTCGGAAAGCTCATAATTGCTTGCATCTAAAAGTGCCAAATTCTTGTCCTCCTGTTTTTATTGCGGGTTTCAGTAAACCCTTGCCTTACTGATTAGAAGTTGAGTCCGCCTTCACGAGCGCCATCTGCGAGTGCGGCAACTCTGCCGTGATATACATAACCTGAACGGTCAAATACTACATCGCTGATGCCTGCTGCCTTTGCCTTTTCTGCAAGTGCAAGACCAACCTTCTTTGCTGCCTCTGCATTGCCGCCGAAGCCTTCAAAGCTCTTCTCCATTGTAGATGCACTGCAAAGGGTTTTGCCTGCTTCATCATCAATGATCTGAGCGTAAATGTGCTTAGCAGAACGGAAAACGCTGAGACGGGGGCAAGCTGCAGTACCGCTGATCTTAGCACGGATACGCTTGCGACGCTTGATTCTGCTCTTCTTGCTGTCTATTACTTTAACCATTATTTTTCACCCCTTGCGGTTTATTTCTTACCCTTACCTGCTTTACCTTCCTTGCGGCGGATCGTTTCGTCGGTATACTTGATACCCTTGCCCTTATAAGGCTCGGGAGGACGCTTGCTTCTTACTTCAGCTGCAAACTGACCAACCTTCTGCTTATCAATACCTGTGATAATGATCTTGTTAGGTGCGGGTGACTCTATCTTGATGTCTTCTGTATCGGATACGATTACCTGATGTGAGTAACCGAGGTTCATTATAAGATCCTTACCCTGCTTCTGTACACGGTAACCGACACCGTTTACATCAAGCTCCTTCTTGAAGCCGTTTGTAACGCCTTCGATCATGTTGTGGATAAGTGTTCTTGTAAGACCGTGAAGTGCACGGTTTTCCTTTTCGTCGTCAGGACGTGTAACGGTAACAAAACCGCCGTCAACTGCGATCGACATAGAGGGCTTGAACTCCTTTGTGAGTGTGCCCTTAGGACCCTTTACTGTAACTGTAGAACCGTCTACTTTAACTTCGACGCCGGCAGGAACAGCTATAGGATGTTTACCTATTCTTGACATATCTGCTCCTCCTTAATTACCAAACGAAAGCGAGCACTTCGCCGCCAACGTTGTTCTTGCGTGCTTCTCTGTCTGTCATGATACCCTTAGAGGTTGACACGATTGCAATTCCTAAGCCCTTCATAACCTTGGGCATATCCTTGCTGTTTGAGTAGATTCTAAGTCCGGGCTTGCTTACACGGCGTAAACCTGTAATGACCTGCGACTTGTTCTCAGTATACTTTAAGGTGATTCTGATAACGCCCTGCTTGTCGTCATCTATCACTCTGAAACTCTTAATGTAACCCTCATCTACAAGTATCTGTGCGATCTGCTTCTTCATGTTAGAAGCGGGCACGTCTACTGTAGGATGCTTTGCAGAGTTAGCATTACGAATTCTTGTCAGCATATCTGCGATAGTATCGGTGATCTGCATTACTTACTTCCTCCTTGAAAATTTGTTCTTAAATTACCAGCTGGATTTCTTTACGCCGGGGATCTGTCCTTTATAAGCAAGCTCTCTGAAGCAGATTCTGCAGATGCCGAACTTACGCATATAAGCGTGAGGTCTGCCGCAGATCTTGCATCTGTTGTAAGAACGTGTAGAAAACTTTGCAGGACGCTGCTGTTTAGCAATCATTGACTTCTTTGCCATAGTTGATAGTTTCCTTTCTCTGTCTTACTTAGCGAACGGAGCGCCCATAAGTGAGAGCAGCTCTCTTGCTTCTTCGTCAGTCTTGGCTGTGGTTACGAAGTTAATATCCATACCACGAACCTTATCGATCTTATCATACTCGATTTCAGGGAATATCAGCTGTTCCTTGATACCTGTGGAATAGTTGCCTCTGCCGTCGAACGAATTGGGGTTGATACCTCTGAAGTCACGAACACGGGGGAGAGCTACGTTGAAGAATCTGTCGAGGAACTCGTACATTCTATCATCTCTCAGTGTTACCTTGACACCGATTACCATTCCTTCTCTGAGCTTGAAGTTAGCTACTGACTTCTTAGCACGGCATACAATGGGCTTCTGACCTGTGATCTGCATAAGGTCGCTCATGATAGCGTCTACTACCTTAGCGTTTTCCTTTGCTTCACCGCAGCCGACATTGATTATGATCTTGTCGAGCTTGGGAACCTGCATTGTGCTTTTGTAACCGAACTTCTTGAAAAGAGCAGGAGCAACTGTTTCCTTATAATATGCTTTCATTCTTGTCATATCGTTTATTTCTCCTTTAGCGACAGCAGCCGGAAGTTACTTTATCCGACCTCTCTGTCGTAATTCGGGGCGTCTGATTAAAGCTCAGCGCCGCAGTGCTTGCAAACTCTTACCTTCTTGTCGCCCTCAACCTTGTGACCTACTCTTGTAGGCTTGTTGCACTTGGGGCATACAGGCATTACCTTGCACGCATAGATAGGAGCTTCTGCCTTTACAAGACCGCCCTGTTCGCCCTGTCTTCTGGGCTTAACGTGCTTTGTTACGAGGTTTCTGCCTTCAACGATAACCTTCTTTTCCTTGGGAGATACTTCAAGTACCTTGCCCTGCTTGCCCTTGTCTTTGCCGGACATGATCTGAACGTTATCGCCTGTCTTGATGTGTAATGTGTTCATTTACGACCTCCGGATTATAATACTTCGGGAGCAAGTGAAAGGATCTTCATATAGTCCTTGTCACGCAGCTCTCTGGCTACGGGCCCAAAAATACGTGTACCTCTGGGGTTCTTATCTTCCTTTATTATAACGGCTGCGTTTTCATCAAAACGGATGTATGTTCCGTCATCACGTCTGATGCCTGTTGCTGAACGAACGATTACTGCCTTGACAACATCGCCCTTCTTAACAGTTCCGCCGGGGCTTGCTTTCTTTACGGAAGCAACTACTACGTCACCGATGTTAGCGTACTTTCTGCGTGTACCGCCGAGTACTCTGATGCACATAAGCTCTTTAGCGCCCGTGTTATCCGCAACCTTCATGCGTGTCTGCATCTGAATCATGGATTAATTCTCCTTCCGATAAATTTAAAGTAATAAATTACTTAGCCTTTTCGATGATGTTTACTAAACGCCATCTCTTATCCTTGGAAAGGGGTCTGGTCTCCATAATCTCAACCTTGTCGCCGATTCCGCAGGAGTTGTTCTCGTCATGCGCCTTAAGCTTGATTGTACGCTTAATGATCTTCTTGTAGAGGGGGTGGCGGACATTGTCCTTGATTGCTACTACGATAGTCTTGTCCATCTTATCGCTTACAACCATACCTACTCTGGTCTTTCTTAAATTTCTTTCGCTCAAAGTAAAGTCCTCCTCTCTCTTACTTGTTGTCAGCTGCCAGCTCACGCTCACGCTGAACTGTCTTGACAATTGCTATTTCCTTCTTAACAGCGCCGATTCTCGTAGGATTGTCGAGCTTGTTAACGGCGAGCTGGAAACGGAGGTTGAATAATTCCTGCTTAAGCTCTACGAGCTTCTTGTCGAGCTCCATTTCAGATAACTCTCTGATTTCTTTAACCTTCATTACTGCTCACCTCCTGTTTCCTTACTTACGAACTTGCACTTGATGGGGAGCTTGTGCATAGCAAGACGCATAGCTTCTCTTGCAGTTTCTTCGGGAACGCCTGCGATCTCGAACATTACACGGCCGGGCTTAACAACGGCTACCCAGTACTCAGGTGAACCCTTACCTGAACCCATTCGGGTCTCGGCAGGCTTCTCTGTGATGGGCTTGTCGGGGAATATCTTTATCCATACCTGACCGCCACGCTTGATGTAACGTGTCATAGCAATACGGGCAGCTTCGATCTGGTTTGATGTGATCCAAGCGGGCTCAAGTGCCTGTAAACCGTATTCGCCGTGGCTGACTACATTACCACGTGTTGCTTTACCGGTCATACGACCTCTCTGTACTCTTCTGTACTTTACTCTCTTCGGAAGCAGCATTAGTCGTTACCTCCCTCTTTTTTCTCAACTCTGGGTCTGCGTGATCTGTTGTCGTTGTTTCTGCGACGGGGCTTTTCTGTTGTTCTCTGTGCAGGAATCTCGCCCTTGAGAACTTCGCCCTTGTAGATCCAGACCTTAACACCGATAACGCCGTAAGTTGTGTTAGCTCTTGCAACGCCGTAATCAATGTCTGCTCTTAATGTCTGTAAGGGGATCGTGCCTTCGTGGTAATTCTCGCTTCTTGCGATTTCAGCACCGCCAAGACGGCCGCTTACCATTGTCTTGATACCCTTTGCACCTGACTTCATTGTTCTGCCGATGCAGCTCTTCATAGCTCTTCTGAAAGATACACGCTGCTCTAACTGCATTGCGATGTTCTCTGCTACGAGCTTAGCATTCATATCGGGGTTCTTAACCTCAACGATATTTAAGTTAACGTCCTTGCCGCCTGCGATCTTTGAGATCTCTGCACGGAGCTTTTCGATCTCTGCGCCCTTAGCACCGATAAGCATACCGGGCTTTGCGGTAAGAATATGAATCTTGATCTTGTTGTCTGATGAACGCTCGATCTCAACCTGAGCAATACCTGCTGCTCTTGAAAGCTGCTGGTCGGACTTTTCGCCGTTTGCTCTTGTGAGCATTCTCTTGTTCATGATATAGTCACGGATTTTGTAGTCTTCAACGAGTGTATCGCCAAAAGTTGCCTTGCCGGCAAACCAACGGGAATCCCACTCTTTGATAACTCCGACTCTGAGACCGTGCGGATTAACTTTCTGTCCCATTGTACTCCTCCTTATTCAGCTTCTTTTACAACCAGAACGATGTTGGAAGTTCTCTTGAGAATACGATGTGCTCTTCCGTGATCCTTAGGTCTGATTCTCTTTAAAGTAACGCCGGCGCCAACGTGGCAGCTTGAAACATAGCACTTGGAAAGATCCATTGAGTGATTGTTCTCTGCGTTTGCCATTGCTGACTTGAGGAGCTTCTGTAAAGGCTCGCTCGCTGACTTGGGTGTGTGCTTGAGGATCGCCATAGCCATGTCGCAGGGCTTGTTTCTGATAAGATCAAGAACAACGCCAACCTTGCGGGGAGATATGCGAACCTGTCTGAGTTCTGCTCTTGCCTCCATTGATGTCTCCTCCTTACTTACTTGTTTTGCTTCCTGCATGACCCTTGTAGGTTCTTGTAGGAGCGAATTCGCCCAGCTTGTGACCTACCATGTCTTCAGTCACATATACGGGAACGTGCTTTCTGCCGTCGTGTACAGCAAATGTATGTCCGACGAAATCAGGGAATATTGTGCTTGAACGGCTCCAGGTCTTGAGAACTTTCTTCTCGCCTGCTTCGTTCATAGCGAGCACTCTCTTCATGAGCGCTTCCTGCACATAAGGTCCCTTCTTGATACTTCTGCTCATTGTATAATTTCCTTTCAAGTGGATTGCAAGTTAATATGCGGCGGATTCTTTACTGCTATGCCGCAAACGCCGCACTTATTAACAACGACTTGTAGTAGTTATTACTTGCTGTTTCTTCTCTTAACGATGAACTTGTCTGTGCTCTTGCCGATCTTTCTGGTCTTATAACCGAGAGCGGGCTTGCCCCAGGGAGTTACAGGGCCAGGACGACCAACGGGGGACTTACCTTCACCACCGCCGTGGGGGTGGTCGTTCGGGTTCATTACAGAACCTCTTACTGTAGGTCTAACGCCCATGTGACGAACACGTCCTGCCTTACCGTAGTTAACGTTCTCGTGGTCGAGGTTTGATACAACACCGATAGTAGCCATGCAATTATCAGATACGTTTCTTAACTCACCGCTGGGAAGTCTTAACAGAGCGTAGCCGTTTTCCTTAGCCATGAGCTGTGCCATGTTACCTGCGGAACGAACGAGCTGACCGCCCTTGCCGGGATAAAGCTCTATATTGTGAATAACCGTACCTACGGGGATGTCAGCAAGTGCAAGTGCGTTACCGGGCTTGATATCAGCGTCGGAACCGCTTCTTACCTTGTCGCCTACGTTCAGACCGTCGGGAGCGATGATGTATCTCTTCTCGCCGTCCTCGTACTGAATCAGTGCGATGAATGCTGAACGGTTGGGGTCGTACTCAAGAGTCATAACCTCAGCGTCCATACCGAGCTTGTTTCTCTTAAAGTCGATTACACGATATTTTCTTCTCTGTGCGCCGCCCTTGTGTCTTACAGTGATTCTACCGTAGCTGTTACGGCCGGAGTTCTTCTTGAGTGACTCAAGCAGGCTTCTCTCGGGCTCAACCTTTGACAGAACGCTGTAGTCGGTAACAGTCATACCTCTGCGACCGGGGGTGACAGGTTTATAAGTCTTAATAGCCATTTATATCACTCCTTTATATCATTCCGTCGAAGAACTCGATTGTCTTAGAGCCTTCAGCGAGAGTTACAACAGCTTTCTTCCAAGCGGGTGTGTAACCTTCGTTTCTGCCCATTCTCTTCATTACGCCACGGCAGTTTACTGTGTTTACCTTAGCAACCTTAACGCCGGGGAAGAGAGCCTCGACAGCCTTAGCTATCTCGATCTTGTTGGAGTCCTTGGCAACCTTGAAAGTGTACTTGCCCTGAGTAAGCATTTCCATGCTCTTCTCTGTAATAACGGGCTTTAAAATGATGTCATAAGCGAGCTTTGCCATTATGCGTACACCTCCTCGATAGTAGCAACGGCATCCTTAACAACGATGAACTTGTTGTACTTTAAGATGTCGTATACGTTAAGAGTGTTGGCCTGAGTTGTCTTTACGCCGGGAATATTAGCGGCGCTCTTGATAACCTTTTCGTCAACGCTGTTGAGAACGATAAGTGCCTTGTCAGCGCTGAGAGCCTTTAACATATTAACGATTGTCTTTGTCTTGAATTCGTCAGCTGTGATAGAATCAACAACTATCATGCTGCCGTCCTGCACCTTAGCTGAAAGTGCAGACTTTAATGCAAGTCTCTTTACCTTTTTATTTAAAGAGTATGTGTAGCTTCTGGGCTTGGGGCCTAAAGCAACACCGCCGTGTGTCCACTGGGGAGCTCTGGTAGAACCCTGTCTTGCGTGACCTGTGCCCTTCTGACGCCAAGGCTTTTTACCGCCGCCGCTTACTTCTGTTCTTGTAAGCGTTGACTGTGTACCCTGACGCTGATTTGCCAGGTAATTTACCACTGCTGCGTGCATAACAACTGTGTTCGGCTCAATACCGAAAATGTTGTCATTAAGCTCAAGGTCGGACACAACAGCTCCTGTCATATCATATACTGATATTTTTGCCATGATGATCCTCCTCCTTACGCTTTCTTAACCGCATCGGTAATGCACACAACTCCGCCCTTAGGACCGGGAATAGCACCCTTGATTGCGATAAGATTGTTTTCTGCATCGATCTTAACGATAACGAGATTCTGAACTGTTACGTTCTCAGCACCCATGTGACCTGCCATGCCCTTGCCCTTGAATATTCTCGAGGGAGATGAGCAAGCACCCATAGAACCTGCCTGTCTTACAACAGGACCTGTACCGTGAGTTTCCTTCAGTCTGTGCTGGTTGTGACGCTTGATAGCGCCCTGGAAGCCCTTACCCTTGCTAACGCCGCTTACGTCGATAACGTCGCCTGCTGCGAATACGTCAGCCTTCAGAACGTCGCCAACGTTTACGTTGCTGATGTCGTCTAATCTGAACTCCTTGAGAGTTCTCTTGAAGGGGAGGTCCTTCTTCTTGAAGTGACCTGTCATGGGCTTGTTTGTGTGCTTCGGTGATACATCGCCGAAACCAAGCTGAACTGCTTCATAGCCGTCATTCTCAGCTGTCTTGAGCTGTGTTACAACGCAAGGACCTGCTTCGATAACGGTAACAGGAACTACTTTTCCTGCTTCGTCGAAAATCTGGGTCATTCCGATTTTCTTTCCGATTAAACCCTTAGTCATGGTTTAAATCCTCCTGTTTAGGTTATTGGTCGGTTTCCCGACTTGACCACCGACACCGATATTGTTTCGGGTTTCCGGTGCCGAAGGTTATTGGTTGGCTTCGCGCCAACATAACTCGCTATGGCTTACGCTTCCATAGTCATTTCCACACCTGCGGGAAGTTCGAGGCTCTGCAGAGCTTCAACTGTCTTGTTGGTGGGGCGGATTACGTCGATAAGACGCTTGTGAGTTCTCATTTCGAACTGCTCACGGCTGTCCTTGTACTTGTGTACGGCTCTCAGGATCGTTATTACTTCCTTGTTTGTGGGAAGCGGAATAGGACCTGCAACTCTTGAACCTGTACGCTTGGCTGTTTCAACGATCTTTGCAGCAGCTGCATCAACTGTTGCGTGCTCGTAGCCCTTGAGCTTGATTCTCACTTTTTCCTTAACTGCCATTCTTGTTTCTCCCTTTCATAAGATTTTCGGGGGAAAGATACGGTTTGCGGTATTTATAAAACATACCGTGCCGGGTGTTTCGTATGCTCTCATATAAAACAGGATCTTTTCCCACGGGGGTATCAACCTTATTGCTAACCCTTCCCGTCTTGACGGGAGAACGATCCCAAACTTATATAAAGCACCGAAAACCGCTTTGCAAAGCCGTTTTCGCCCATTCACTGGACATACTCCGTCTGAATTACCGGCATAGCCGCAACCTCAGACATCACAGCATATCATTGCAGTACGCTTTCACGCGCAAGAATTATTATACAGCATTACGATGCGGAATACAAGCCTTTTTCGAAAATTTAAAGATAGAAATTACAATTAAAAATCTCCGCATTTTTGTGCATATTGACTAATTGGTTTTATGCTATTATTTCCGTTCCGCCTGCCTGTATTCGTTAATTTTTCTGCCGCTTATTTATAATGCTTTGGTGCGTAGCGCCGCAGAGCTTCATCGGGTATAGAAAACCGCAAAAAAACTGAGGGCAGGTAACACTACCTGCCCTCGCTGTCACTTTGATTTTATTTTGCCGTTGTTGCCTTTGCGGAAATGTACTCGCTGAACCTGTTGCTTCCGTCAACCGTTTTGAATGACTTCATACGGAAGGAATACGTTGTTCCCTTTGCGAGCGGGGCGACAACCATTGTCGTTACGTTCTTATCTTTGATAACATTTATCTGCGTCCACTTTCCGCCCTTGTACTGTTCAATGACATATCCCGAGGCGATTGTGTTGCGGCTCCAGCTGAGCTTTACCGCCGTCTGCGACAACGCCGTTGCATTGAACTTAGCCACGTTCGCAATTCTGGTCGTTCCGGCCATCGAAACATAGCCGCCGTAGGTTGTCTTTGTGCCGTTTGTCTTATACGCTCTTATTCTGAACGAATATTTCGTATCCGGGTTAAGACCCTTGACAATGAACTTCAGCGTCGTGTTATTCTTTGTTACCGCTATCTGCGTCCACTTTCCGCCCTTGTACTGCTCTATCGCATATCCAGTAACGTTAGCGTTACGTTCCCATTCAAGAGTTATCCATGTAGCCGTGGTCGAGGTAACTCTTGCATTCTTCACTGCCGCAGGAGGAGTTTCCGCCTTAACCGTGGTATAGCCGCTGTAGTTTGTCTTGCCGTCGGCATTCTTGTATGTCTTTATGCGGAATGAATAAGGTGTTGCGTCCGCCAGACCCTTTACAGTAAAGGTAAGCGTTGTGTTGTTCTTTGTTACCGCTATCTGCGTCCACTTTCCGCCCTTGTACTGTTCGATTATGTAGCCTGTAACCTTATCGTTCCTGTTCCAGTCCAGCTTTACAGCTGTAGGAGATATTGCGGTGCCGACAAATTTGTCGGTATTTGTAAGCTGCGTTTTTGCCGCAAGCCTTACATAGTCGCTGTATGCCGTACCCGACGATAAAGTCTTATATGCCCTCATCCTGAACGTGTACGTTGTATCGGCGGCAAGTCTGCTTACATTGTACGAAACCGTGTAGCTGTTATTTATCTTTGCAATCTGTGTCCACTTTCCGCCCTTGTACTGCTCTATCTCATAACCGCTCGCATTTGCGTTCTTATCCCACTTCAGCGAAACACTCGATGAAGTCGCCGATCCAGCCGCAAAGCCTGTAGGAGTTGCAACATCATTGCCGATCTTGATTTCCGTATAACCGAGAATATAGTAGTATTTCTCTTTTGAATTGTAACTGTAATCCTGTTTGACCTGATATCCGTTCAGATAGAATTTTGCTTTTTTGAGATTATACTCATAGCAGTCGGCATTGATGTATATATAGCACCAGTACGTCTTGCCCTTCTCAAATACAGTCGGTGTTTTCCACTCTTCATCGTCATACCAGTCAATACTTATAAGGCTCATATGCTCAGGAAGATTATGTGAGATTAAACTCTTTGCCGGAGTTCCTCCTGCCTTCGGAGGTGTTATCTGTACATATATATTCTGATCATATTCTTCAAACGGCACCCTCAGACTGTTAATCACTACCGTTCCGTCATTGGAAACCGTGAACAGTTCCTTGTCTTCGGATGTCAGCCAGAATCCTTCTTTGTAAGTATCAAGCCTGCATCGGAATATATAACCGGGAGAAAGCGCATATCCCGACTTAGGCGTTACCTTGAATTTGACCGCATAACAGTTATCTACTATAAGCTCGTCATCGTCGTAAACCTCTTCGTTATATTCCCATGTGTTTAAAAGCGGCGTGACAAGAGTTACCGTATATTTATCAGGTTCCGATTCAGTAAGCTGCAGATCGTTTACCTTTCTGTAAGGCAGGAAGTTGCTGATTTCGACCCCGACCGTCCTGATTCCTTCGTCGCAAACAAGAACGCTCTTAAATGCAATCTCGTTAAGGCCGATGTAAATATGGTCTGCCGCTTGCCATTCATTTGCGGGATCCTCAAACCTGCGCATCTTTACTGTGCCTGTTGTATACGCTGCAACGTATCCGCTGTTCAGCTTTACTTTTACAAATATGTTGTATTTGAAGCCTTTGCACAGCTGACGATCGTTTACTATATTGTTTCCGTAAACATCACGGATGTTGTTTATCGTCAGACTGTATTTTTCGGGTTCACCCGATGCAACGCTGACATCGCTTAACGTTGAGCCTCCGTGAAAGCCTGACACGACCGCCTTGATTTCCGTTACGGCTTCAAAGTCATAATCAATTATTATTATCTCGTTGATTCTCAGCACATTGCCGTAATTTATAACAGCCTTATACAGCATTGTGCATTTTTCCGTAACCTCAGGCGGCGTATACGACAGATCGTTTATAGCTTCGGGAATTGCTGTGAACGAGCCGAAATTCTTGGATACATACCAATCTACCGTTTTTATCGGATCGCCCGTGCCGAACGGATTGGGAGCCTGAGTGAGCAGTTTGATTTCGCCTACGCTGTTGCTGTTGACGGTAAAACGTGTGCGCTTGTTATTGCTCAGCACATAATTATTTCTGTCTGTCTTCAGCCTGCAGATTTCGTCTGCGCCTCTTGCTGCCATAGCCTTCTTTTCGTCAATGCCGGCCTGCGGTGCGGTAAGCAGAGTCGTGTACTCTACCTTTTCTGCAGAATTTGTGATCGTACCTGCTTTAGAAGTAAGTACCGCCTTCTCGGCAGGATAATATACCTCTATATCATTTGGGCTAAGCGGCATTGTTCCGCCCAGGAGCGTTATGTTGTAATACTTTTTCTGTAACGCCTCATCACTTGTAACACGGACAAAATACGGATCGGAAATTATCGTTCCCGTTTTATCGGTCACTCTGCCCTTGCTCTTGTTTGTGATGGTTCCGCCCGTCATAACCAGCGATGCGTAATAATCACAACCGTCTATCGAGGAGAGCGCTATACTGGAGGTAGTTACTATAGTACCTCCGTTTATCAGAGCAGTAGAATTAAGCGTTCTTTGTTTGCCGGCAAAACCGTTATCCAGCTTTATCGGAGTACCGATCTGTGCGTCAAAATAACCGTCGTTGATTACAAGATCCGACGCACTCAGCTTGATCATTTCACAATACATCGCATTGGTACCCGTGTAGCAGAATGTACCTCCGTTTATAACGATCGTGCTTCTGTTCTCAGCCAAAAGCAGATTCTGGGCTACATCCTTGGCATAGAAATACATCTTACCCGTTCCCACCGAGTCCTCGATGGTCAGCTTACTGTATTCGACGCTCAACAGATGATCCTTCGAGTCAATACTGTTACCTGTCTTTTTAAGTGTATAACCGGCAAGGTCCAGCGTCTTGTCACTTTCTATAGGCGGACACAATCTCGTCAGATAGTTAGGTTTATATTCCTCAGGGTCGCAGTCAATATCTGCGCCAAGCCTTATCTTAGACTCCTTACTGCCGTTGTACGCCAATCTCAGCTGCCGGTAACTACGGACGATAAGGTATCCGTCACTTGCATACTCTGTGCTTTCACCGTCGGTGCCTGCGGCACTGATAGGTATGATTGTCAGCGGCAGTGCGGTTATCATAATAGCAAGTGCCGCAAACAAAGCTGTAATGCGTTTAAATTTTATTTTCATAATCCTTTACCTCCTCATTATAATTTTCAAAGTTCATATAAGCCCACTGCTCTTTATTATATTTTACACCGCATTCAGCAAAATGACATTACCCAGATGGGTAAATTATGCAATTCATCTTGATACCTCATTGCCTTTTTCATTATTGTAAAGCTCATCTTCGGTAATTGTGCGGTTTTCCGCCCGAAAACACAGCCGCAGATTTTCGCATATCTCTTGCAGACAGAATACCGGCTAAGGTGGTTTGACATAAGATTCGACAGATAATAAACAGAAAAACGGGCATCGGTAAAATGCCGATGCCCGTTTCAGATTGTCGAAAAACTGATTATTATTAAACCCCACGCAGTGAAATATATCGCCAACACTGCATAAAACATTTTCATATCGACAAGGAATTAATATTTTCGTGAGTGTATCAGTGCAACTGCACTGACATTGACTTTTCAGAAAAAACGCTACTAACCTGAGATATATATACTAACCTGCGGACGTGTAGCGTTAAGCGTCCCTGCATACGCATAGTTTTGAAATATAACCATTTATGCCAAAGCACTATCACACTTGCCTCCCTTGTCAAAGGTGAGGTGCTGTCGCCCGAAAAAATTCGGGCGACTACCGGAGGGATTGTTACTCCACCAACCCTCCCAAAACCGCACTATCCCTTGCTTTGCACCATCACACTTGCCTCCCTTGTCAAAGGGAGGTGGATTGACGGCAAGGCACAAGCCTTGATATTATTGCTTTCTGCTT
>OBDJ01000515.1_pt1 | contig 19654 bp, 18 predicted proteins | sample 1518041 | NCBI WGS metagenome assembly OBDJ01 (sample SAMN01760916, study PRJEB22395) | human gut metagenome
GCTATACGACGGATGTGCTGCTCCTGAAAAATGGCAAACCCGATTTGCAGTTCTGCCGTTCGCTTGAAACCGGTATCATCACCATGAACAATGAGATCATCCGCAAAGTCGGAGCGCTTCATGATATGCGCATCGAGGACGAGCATATCAGTGCAGTCCTTTCCGGGCAGGATACGATCTTACCGGATGATGTTAAGCAAACGATCTGCGGCGCAACCAAGCTTCATGCCCAGGATATTCTCAACCAACTGCGCGAGCTGCAGGTTGATCTCCGTTCCAATCCGACTGTGTTCATCGGTGGCGGAAGTCTGCTTCTCCGACCGTTTCTGGAGGCTTCTCCGCTGGTCGCAAAGGCGGATTTTGTGGAGTCCCCCAATGCCAATGCACTTGGGTACGAAATGCTTGGCAGAGTGCAGCTGTCCCATCGTCCTGCATAAAGGACGGTGTGATAGGCGGTGAGAAAAGACGGAAAATATAGATTTACGCTGCAGTTTGGCGCCGACAGCGAAGATCAGATTCGTGTCGGCGAACTGCTGGAAAACCTGGGCAACAGAAAAAGTACAATCATTGTTTCGGCATTGACTGATTATATCAATGCTCATCCGGAGTTACAGTCCGGTTATAGTAAAATAGAGGTTAAGGTTGCTCCTGCCTTCGACCGCAGTCAAATGGAACGGTTGATACGGAGCATCGTGGAGGAGAAACTATCTGAACTGCATACAACCGAAACTATAGCGGATACTTCAATGAGTGGAACTTCCGAGGCTTTGGAAGAGGATATAACCAAAATGCTCGATAATTTGGACATGTTCAATTACACATAGCCGAGCCGTTGGCATCGGTTTTATATTCACGCATGAAGCGACTGTATCACACAGAGGTGTGGTATGGTCGTTTTTTATTATACCCTTTGGAAGGAGGTGAGTCCGATGTTCTGATCGCTGTGATAATCATCGTAACGACCAACCACTTTTTTATTCACAGCATGCCATCATGGCATGTTGCGTATATCGCCGTAAAACATGCCGTGAAACGGTATGTTTTCTCCCTGCTGTGGTGGCATGCCCAAAGGAGGCATGGAAATGGACCACAGACAGGAATATCCCGAACGGGATGAGCTAAGAGCGAAATTTACTGCATGGCTTAAAGTCGTAATCCGGAATGCAAAGCTGAATTATTTGCGGAAAGTGCAAAACCATCCGCAGATTGTGTCATATGACGAGATTCCGGAATCCATACTGGTTATGGATGATCCCGAGGAAGAATGGATTCGCGGGATGAAAAAGTCGACGCCATACGATTTCGAGGAAGAGCGCTTAGCAAAGGCATTTCTTGAGCTGCCTTTGAAGCGGCGCAGGATAATGGAGTTGCTTTTCTTGGAGGAGCTCAGTGAGCAAGAAACAGCTAAACGCTTGAATTGCTCTACCGGCCATGTGCGTAAGCAACGAAACATAGCCTTGAAAAAGCTGCGCTCTCAGCTTATGAAGGACGGTGATGCGGATTGACAAAGGAGGAGTTTAAAAAGGTCTTAACGGGTGCGGTGGCAGGAAACCACAGCGATCTCGAGGTTATACTGCAATTGTATATGCCGCTGATTGACAGCAACAGCTATCTGCACGGTCAGTTGGATGAAGACCTGAAGCAATATATACTCATGCATATTGCGATTAACATTTCAAAATTCAGCTTTTGAACACGTTCGGTCCCGGATCACACCGGGGCCGAATTTTTTTGAAAAAATTTCTGCAGGAGGCAACAAAAACGAAAATGCGATGTGTTTTTATCTGTGTAAGGCATCCCGTGCTTACCTGTACCTTGAAAATTGAACAGCTTATCCTCTACATCCCCGAACCGGGAAGCGGCTATCCGTCTGTGTGGCGAGCAGAACCAAGAGCACTGATATACGGGTGGCTCCCGTATACCGCGACGATCCGGCCGGGCACAATGGTACTCCCGTAACTCGCGGCCCGGCCACAATGAAGGCGGGGAGATGAAATTTCTGTGGACCTGTTCGCCGCAGGCGGAGGCAATGAGCATTTTGTTTTTGAATATACCAAGTAAATTATGGCAAAAATACAAGTTGTAAAGACGAACACATGGAGGTGTAATGATTTATGGAACAGTCTGAAAAGAACTTATCTGAACTGGTGGATATCAGAGATGTCGTGATAGATAAAAGCCTGCCGCTGGAAGAGCGTGTGAGGTCTTATGTTGAACAGATCAAGGATCCGTATTGCTTTAAAGTCGGAGATGTCGTTGTCCGAGTATCATACGCAGACAAGGACAAATCCCTTACCGACAGCTTTACTTCCATGATTGCTTCAATGTAATGGTAATAATTGCTATGCGGATTTTAAGTGTAACGGCTGGATTTTCTCGGTTGTCTGTGCTATAATCAAATACGGACAAAATCAGCGATAACTCCGGCTGTTTATTCGTACTCGAATAATACAGATAGGAGTGGCGCTATGAATAAGATTATAGATCAAACATTCAAGGTTGCCATCTATCTTCGTTTATCGAAGGAGGATGACGACCTTTCGTGCTCTTCGGGAGCCAAAAGCGAAAGCAACAGTATCAGCAACCAGAGAAAGCTGATATATGACTTTATGAAATCGCATCCGGAACTCGAACCGTATGACGAGTACAAGGATGACGGAAAAAGCGGTTCCAACTTTGACCGTGCTGAATTTCAGCGAATGATGAAGGACATCGAGGCGGGAAAGGTCAATTGCGTAATCGTAAAGGATCAGTCCCGTTTCGGCAGAGACTATATTGATGTCGGAAAATACAAAGAAAAGATTTTCCCCAAACTCGGCGTTCGTTTTATCACCATAAACGAGGGCTATGATTCGCTTTCGGCAACATCTTCGGATGATCTTGCCTTTACAATCAACAGCTTCGTTTATGATTTTTATATCCGCGATATATCTACTAAGATCCGTACAAACCTTACGGCGAAAAAGCAAAACGGAGAGTACGCCGGAGCATTTGTGGCTTACGGATATGTGAAAGACAGCGACGACAAGAGCAAATTGGTTGTTGATCCGTTTGCCGCAAATGTTGTAAGGGACATATTCCGGTGGAAAATCGAAGGACTGAGCCCGCAGAATATTGCCGTGCGTCTGAACGAACTCGGCATCCCCTCGCCTGCAGAGTATAAGCGGCTGAGCGGAAGCAAGTACAAAACGAGCTTTCAGACATCTTCAAAAGCCATATGGAGTCATGTTTCCGTAAGGCGCATTCTGAAAAATGAAATTTATCTCGGCGTGATGATCCAGGGCAAACGAACAACGCCGAATTATAAGACCAAGACAGTGGTTACAAAAGCAGAAAGTGAGTGGCTTCGCGTGGAAGGTACACATGAGGCTATTATTTCTGTGCGTGATTTTGAGCTTGTTCAGGAGTTGCTGAAGGACGATACGCATTGCCGTGCGGGAGATGTAACAGTACCGGTATACGCCGGCCGCATTTATTGCGGCGACTGCGGCGCTACGGCCGTCAGAAAGACGGTATCCTACGCAGGCAAACGCTATGTATATTATGTCTGCAACGCCAATAAGCACGATAAAACGGTGTGCAGCAGGCATTCCATAAGGGAAGATGTTTTGGACCAGGTAATCTATCAGACGGTCCGGCATCAAATTGACCTGCTGCTGGATGTAGATAAGGCACTTAGACAGTTTGAGAATCTGTCATGGGAAAAGCACAAACTGAGGCAGCTTGACGCAAGCATCGAAATACAGGAAGAAGTCGTTCGGAAAAACAACACGCTGCGCCTCGGAATCTATGAGGATCTGCGGGCGGGCTTGCTGGACAGGTCTGAATATGAATCTTTGAAAAAAGAGCTTGCAGAAAGAATTGACGAAGCAACTGCCGCCATCGAAAAGCTGAACAAAGAGAAACGGGAGATCCTCGATGGCGTTTCAAAGCAGCAGTCCTGGGTTGAACAGTTCCGTCAGTATGAAAATGTGACTGAGCTCACGCGACCAATGGTAATTCATCTGATAGAACGCATCAATATTTTCGAGGACTCCAATATTGAGATCGTGTTCCGCCATCGGAATCAGATTGAAGAAATATTGCAGTTTATCTCGGAGAAAACCGCAAACAAGAAAGTATTGGCTATGCCGATAAGGGAGGTGGGATAGTGGCCAGAGTATCACGGAAAAACGGCGTTTCCGAAAGTCAGCCGAAAGGTCAAAGGCAGACCGTGTTTCGTACCGCACTTTATGTCCGTTTGTCTGTTGAGGACAACGGCAAGGCCGATGCAGATTCGATTGAAAATCAGGAACTGCTGCTGAGAAACTATCTTGCCGAGCGGCCGTATCTCGAACTGAAAGAGGTATATGCCGATAACGGTTACACGGGTACTGATTTTGAGCGTCCCGCATTTAATCGAATGATCGAGGATGTGCGGAAAGGGCGAATCGACTGCATCGTTGTGAAGGACTTTTCCCGCCTTGGCAGAAACTATGTAGAGACCGGAGAATATCTGGAACGCATCTTTCCTTTCCTCGGCATACGCTTTATTTCCGTCAGCGACGATTATGACAGCAGCTCCGCTAATGCCGGTGAAAAGCTCGCCGCTACTCTTAAAAATCTGATCAACGATATGTACGCAAAGGACATATCCAAAAAGATCTGTTCGACCATGAAGAATAAGAGGCTGCGCGGTGATTACATCGGAAATTATGCTCCATATGGCTATCTGAAAGATGAAAATAATCGGAGCCGATTGGTAATTGATCATGAGATCGCTCCAATCGTAGTCGAGATCTTTGAACTCCGAGCGAAAGGGATCGGATTTGAAACTCTATGCCGTATACTCAACGAAAAAGGCTATCCCTCCCCGGGGCGACTACGCTATGAGCGCGGCATTATAACAAATAATAATAAGAAAGGGAGTGAACTGCCCTGGAATCGCCATGTTCTGAAAGATCTGCTTGTCAATGTGGTCTATATCGGGAATCTGGCGCAAGGACGCAGCTCGCAGTGCCTGTATAAGGGCGAAAAATACCATTGGACAAAAGAGGCGGACTGGGATGTGGTGGAAGGGACACACGAGCCGATTATCAGCATGGAGTTATGGAATAAAGTGCAGGAGATCAATACAAAGGCCTCAAGCGATGTGAAGAAATCGTTCGGACGCTATGCGCATCTCCCCAAACGACCCAATCCATATGGTTCGGTTTTGAGGTGTGCCGACTGCGGGCGTGTCATGAAATATGTACGCAGCTATACGCGCCCGAGGAAGGACGGTGTGGTCACAGACTACTACAATTATAAATGCCCGACAAATATCGAACTTGGAGACACGGCGTGCTCAAAAAAGAGCATCCGCGCCGATGACCTTGATAAAATCGTGTTGAGCGTTATACGAAAGCAGATGGACCTATTCCTTGACACGCAAAAAACGCTGCTCGGCTTGATCGCTTTGGAGAAAGAAAAAGCAAAGCACAGTGTGCCGGCAAATCGTGTCAAAGAACTGCAGGATAAGCTGGACCAAAAGAAAAAGCTGTTTTCCCGGTTGTATATCGACTTCAAGGACGGCATACTGACGCAGCAGGAATATTTGCTTGCCAGAGATGTCTATCAAAAGGAAATCGCCGCATATGAAAGCGAATTGCAGGAGCTTCAGGCAATCAAAACAAAAACCAAGGTGACTGAAACAGGCGCCCGAAAATGGAATCGACTCATTTCACGCTATTATAAGGCAGAAACGGTGACCGAGGAAATGGTCGAGGCAATGGTTGATGAGATCCGAGTGAATACTGACGGCTCTTTGGATATTCGGTTTAAGTACATGCCTGAGTTTGAGGAAATGTTCAAGGAGTGCGAGCGAATCAGAAAGGAGGTTGCCTAAATGCCGAAAAAACAGATTGCCGTGTATCTCAGGCTATCGCTTGAGGACACCGGTGCGAATGATGAGAGCAATAGTATTACGGCCCAGCGCGGCATCATTGCCCAGTTCATTCAAGGGCAGCCTGAGCTTGCTTCTATGAAGACGGTCGAGTTCGTCGATGACGGATATTCCGGGACGAATTTCGATCGTCCCGGTTTTAAGCGGATGATGGCGATGGTGCGCTCCGGTGATGTTTCCTGCATCATCGTGAAAGACCTTTCCCGATTTGCGCGAAACTATATTGAAGCCGGCGATTACCTTGAGCACATCTTTCCATATCTCGGCATCCGGTTTATTGCGGTCAATAACCATTACGACAGCAATCAGTTTATCGGAACTACGGGCGGTATTGATGTTGCCTTCCGAAATTTTATGTATGAGATGTACAGCGTTGACATCTCGAAAAAGGTTAAAGCATCTCAGCACATGCTGATGAGATGCGGCCGGTATGTCAGCCATTGCCCATATGGATACACAAAAATCAAAGGGCAAAAGCACCATATGGTGCCGGATCCCGAAACTGCGCCCATTGTGCGAGATATTTTCCTATGGGCTATTGAGGGAAAGAAATCCACGGAAATTGCCCGTATCCTTAACGAAAGGCATATTCCGACGCCGATGCAGCATAAAAAGCTCTCACGGCAAGGGATTAGCAACGATGCAATGTGGAGTCATCAGGCGGTGCTCCGAATCATACGGGATTATAAGTATACCGGAGCTATGGTGTCCTTCAAATGCGGAAATGAAACCATTCGGGCCAAAGTGCAAAAACGGCATGCGCCGGAGGATTATGTGATAAACGAGGGCATGCACGAACCCATCGTAACACACGATGAATACTACGCAGCGAATGATACCCTGCGGAAGGTGAAAAAGTACGATGTTGTCAGAACCGACCGCCGTGACCGTGTTTACTACTGTGGGCACTGTGGCCGCAGACTTCGTAAGACCTTTGGCTCAGACGAATATTATTCCTGCGCTACGCCGTTATATATTAGAGACGCTCCATGTGCAGGCATTCATTGGAGTCGGACAAATATAGAGGATGTTGTCTTCACCACATACAAACGGCAGCTGCAAATCGTCAGCGAAGAATATCGCAGGACAGTAAATGAAAAGCAGCCGGATAAGCTTGCCCCTCTTCGGGCGCAGCAAAAATCCCTCCGCGTTCAGCTTGGAGGGATCGGCGGGAAGGTTGCTTCCCTGTATGAACAATTCCGTTCCGATGAAATATCCCGAAATGTTTTTCTCGAAAAGAAAAGCGCTCTTTCAGAAGATAGGAACAGACTCCAGACGGAGTTATCACGAATCGAGGATGAAATCGAAAGCCTGCTGCAAAAGCAGGAAGAAAGCAACACGGCAATGAATGCGATCAAAAATATCGCTGCAGCAGCAGATGAACCGGACGATAAACTCCGGGAAAGAATGTATGACGATATAGACCGAGTCATTTTTTTTGACAACGAAAATCTGAAAATTGAATGGAAGTTTGATATTGCCTTTCAACTTTCATGACCATGTAAAAGTCGGCTTTTTGCTGGCTTTTATGCTGTTTTTGTGTTATAATAACGCAAGGGTTAATTTTGTCGAAAGTCCGGAAACCCTTGATATATAAGGGTTTTTAAAAATTTTTGGATTCTACTTGACACAAGCAGATGACCTGGGGCGGGTGGTCATCCCCAAGGAGATTCGCCGCACCATGCGTATCCGCGAAGGCGACCCGTTGGAGATTTACACCACCCGGGAGGGGGAGGTCATTTTCAAGAAATACTCCCTGATCGGCGGGCTGGAGGATTTTGCAGCACAGTTCTGCGATGTGCTCAACCGCAGCAGCGGCTTTACCGCCGCCGTGACCGACCGGGACGCCATCATCGCCATCACCGGCTCCGGCAAGCGGGAGCTGCTGGGCAAGCCGCTGTCCGACGCCCTGGCTCAGGTCATGGAACAGCGCAGCATTTATCAGTATCAGGGTTCCGGGCGGCCGCTGCCCGTCTCCGACAGCAGCGACCGTTACACGGTGGCTGTGGCGGCGCCTATTCTCTGCGAGGGGGATGTGCTGGGCCTGGTGCTGTTTCTGTCGTCGGACGCGCAGATTCCCGGCGAGGGGGAGTACAAGCTGGCCCAAACCGTATCCGCCTTTTTGGGGCGGCATATGGAGACGTAAACAACAATGCCGGAGGCAGCCGCCTCCGGCATTGTTCTTCTTGGTTTTACTCGCCCAGCTGATCGCTGACCAGCTGCGTCAGGGATTCCACAGCCTCCTTGGCGTCGGGACCGTCGGCGATAAGGGTGATGGTGGTGCCCTTCACGATGCCCAGGGAAAGAACGCCCAGCAGACTCTTGGCATTCACCCGGCGCTCATCCTTTTCCACCCAGATGCCGCTCTTGAATTCATTGGCCTTCTGGATGAAGTAGGTGGCAGGACGGGCGTGCAGACCCACCTCATTGTTCACGGTAACTTCCTGTGTAAACATTCCATTGCACTCCTTTTATGAAGCATTTTCAAAAAATGCGGGGACATACTTCTCTCACACTATAATATTATACCGAATCGGCGAAAGAAAGCAATGTCCAAAGCTACAAATTCTTTAAGTAAGGTCTGAAAAAATGTTTGACCCTTTTGGCGGAATCCACAAACCGCAGTCGTTATTTCAGCTCAACGACTGTGACTCCGGCCTCGCCTTCGCCATACCGGCCCAGTCGGAAGCTCTTGACGGCCTTGTTCCGCTTGAGCATCTCGTGAACGGCCTTGCGCAGAGCACCGGTACCCTTGCCATGGATGATGGTCACGGTGCCCAGCTTGGCCATGACGGCGCTGTCGATATAGTTCTCCACCACGCTCTCGGCCTCCAGAGTCTCATAGCCCCGGATGTCCAGCTCCGAGGCGGCCCGGGATTGCAGATTCAGCTTGGCACTGCCGCCGGAGGTCGGCGCGGCGGGCTTTTTCTTGGGCTGGCCCTCCGGCAGGAGCACCTGCTGGGCCTTGACGGTCATCTTCATCTTTCCGGCCTGCAAAAGCAGGGTGCCGTCGTTGTTGACGGCCAGCACCGATGCGGCCATCTTTACGCCGGGCAGCTCCACCAGGTCCCCCACCTCAATGGGACGGCTGGGAGTATAGACAGGCTCCTGGGGCTGGTCGTGGATGTGCAGGGCGTCCTGGGCCTGGTTCAGACTGTGCCGCACGGCGGCTTTGGCGTCGTTGAGCTCCTGGAAGCTGAGCTGCTTTTGCTGCTGGCGGCGCAGCTGGTCCAGCTGGGCGAAAATTTCGTCCGCCTGGGCCTGGGCCTGACGCACAATGCGCTTGGCCTCGGCCTCGCCCTTGGTGCGGGCGTTGTCCTTGGCTTTTTCCATTTGCTCCCGGAACGTCCGGGCCTTGCGGGCGTCCTCCTCCCGCTGGCGCCACAGGCGGTCAGCCTCTGCCTGGGCCTTCTCCAGCCGCTGGCGCTTTTCCTCCAGCTGGGTCAGCACGTCCTCAAAGCGGACGGAGTCGCTGTCCATCTGGGCCTGGGCCGCCTGGATGACGGATTCGTCCAGCCCCAGCCGCCGGGAGATGGCAAAGGCATTGGATTTGCCGGGAATGCCGATTAGCAGCCGATAGGTGGGCCGCAGCGTCTGCACGTCGAACTCGCAGCTGGCATTTTCCACCCCGGCGGTGGTCATGGCGAAGGTTTTCAGCTCGGCATAGTGGGTGGTGGCGGCAATCAGGGCTCCCTGGCTGCGGGCACTTTCAATGATGGCAATGGCCAGGGCTGCGCCCTCCACCGGGTCCGTACCGGCGCCCAGCTCATCGAACAGCAGCAGGCTCTTGTCGTCCACCTCCCGCAGGATCTGCACAATATTGGACATATGGGCGGAGAAGGTGGACAGGCTCTGCTCAATGCTTTGCTCGTCGCCCACATCCGCCAGCACCCGGTGGAATACACGCACGGCGCTGCCGCTGTCGGCAGGGATATGCAGGCCGCACTGGGCCATCAGACACAGCAGGCCGATGGTTTTCAGGGTAACGGTCTTGCCGCCGGTGTTGGGGCCGGTGATGACCAGGGTGTCGAACTGCTCACCCAGCTCCACGGTGATGGGCACTGCCTTGGCCTGGTCCAGCAGCGGGTGCCGGGCCCGGCGCAGGGCCACGCCGCCCCGGCGGCGGACCTCCGGACGGCTGGCGTTCAGCTGATAGCTCAGCTGCGCCCGGGCAAAGATCACGTCCAGGTGCACCAGAATGTCATAGTCCCACAGAATATTCTCCATGGACCCGGCGCAGGCGGCGGACAGCTGCCGCAGGATGCGGTCGATCTCCTTTTTCTCCCGGGCCTCCAGCTCCTTGAGCTCGTTGTTGGCCTGCACCACGCCCATGGGCTCCACAAACAGCGTGGCCCCGGAGGAGGAGACGTCGTGTACCAGGCCAGGCATGCTGCCCTTGCACTCGGCCTTTACCGGCACCACGAACCGCCCGTCCCGCTGGGTGATCAGGGCCTCCTGCAGGACCTTGGCATAGGACGGCGACGAGATGATGCGCTGCAGGATCTGCCGCCCCTTGGAGGCGGCCAGCCGCATTTTCCGCCGGATATCCGCCAGCTCGCTGCTGGCGGTGTCGGCAATGGTCTCCTCATCCAGAATGGCGGAGCGGATCTGCTCCTCTAAGTATTTATTGGTGTGCAGGGAGGTGAACAGGCGGTCCAGCACCGTCTCCTCCCCCTGGCGCTGGGCATCGTAGTCCGCCACCCGGCGGCTGGCGGTCAGCACCCCGGCGATGTCCAGCAGCTCCCGGGTGTTCAGCATACCGCCGTGATCGGCCCGGGTCAGGGCGGCGGACACATCCTTCACCCCGGAGAAGGACGGGCTGCCGTGGAGCCCCAGCCGCTCCTTGGCGGCGTCGGTCTCGTCCAGAAGCCGCAGCACCTCCTCCGCATCGGTGGAGGGGGTCAGCTTCAGGCATCGGTCCTTGGCCGCCTGGCTGACAGCCTTGGCCGCCAGCTTTTCCAGCACCGCCGGAAGCTCCAGGGTGCGGATGGATTTTTCAAATAATTCACTCATATTTTGTTTCCTCTTGCGGAAGAATGGATTTGTAGTAGTCCAGGGTACGGAAGCTGCGCTCCAGCTGGGCGGTGACATAGGCGTCCGATGCGTGGTCCAGGGCCCGCAGTCCCGGCTGGGGCAGGGCGAAGCTGTACAGCCGCTTTGCGTCGCCGTACAGGATGTATCGCAGGGCCGCCAGCCCCGCCGCCGTCAGCGGCAGGGACAGTCCCCCCTTTTCCCGGCATTTGCCGCAGTGGACCACCCCGTGGACCACGTCCAGCATAGGGTTCTCCGGCTCCGGCGCGCCGCACAGGGCGCAGGCATCGGCCATGGGCTCGTACCCGGCCAGGGCCATGAGCCGGAGCTGGAACGCGGGCTTTACCAGCTGGGGCGGCTTGCGCAGGGCGCTGAGGGCGTACAGGGCGTTTAACAGCAGCGGCAGCACGTCGCCGCCGCAGCCGTCGGCCACTGCCTCCGTCAGCTCGGCAAAATACGCCGCCAGGCTCAGAGCCGTCAGGTCCTGCCGCAGGCCGCCGAACAGCTCGATGGTGTTTGCCGCGTCCAGCATGGTCCACTGGCCCCTTTCATACAGGGTCATCTCGGAATACGCCAGCAGCTGGCAGGCTGCGGCCACGCGGCTGCCCTTGCGCCGGGCGCCCCGGGCGATGACGGCCAGCTTCCCCCGGTCCGGGGTCAGCACGGTGAGAATCTTGTCCGCGTCCCGGGTATCGGTCTCCCGCAGCACCAGGCCGCAGGTCACAAATCGTTCCGGCTGCATCCCGCCGCCTCCTTATACAGCAAATACGCCTCCGGCGCGCCGGTGGCCCAGAACAGGTCCCATCGCCCCTCCATACGTCTCACCTCCACCTATAGTGTGCCGCGGTTTTGCCGCGTCATAAGTGGAAGGTTCTGGCCGGAGTTACTGCTCGTCGTACCCTCTGGCACGGATGAAGTTCACATTATCGCGCCAGTTTTCCTTGACCTTTACCCAGGTTTCCATGTACACCTTGGCGCCCATGAACTTCTCGATATCCCGGCGGGCCAGGGAGCTGATGCGCTTGAGCATAGCGCCGTGCTTGCCGATGATGATGCCCTTGTGGCTGGCCTTTTCGCAGTAGATGGTCACGTCCAGGTCGACGATGCCGGTGTCCTCCCGCTCGGTGAAGCGGGTGATCTCCACGGCGGTGCCGTGGGGGATCTCCTTTTCCAGGCACAGCAGCATTTTCTCCCGGACGATCTCGGCGCACACCTGGGCGTCGGGCTGGTCGGTGGTCATGCCGTCGGGGAACAGCTGGGGGCCTGCCGTGGCATAGATCTGCAGCTGGGCCATCAGGTCGTCCAAACCGTCGCCGGTGCGGGCGGAGATGGGGATAATGGCGTCAAACCCGGGATACACGGCACTGTAGGCGGCAATAACTTCCAGCAGGTCGTCCTTTTTCTCCACGGTGTCGATCTTGTTGATGCACAGCACACAGGGCAGGCCCTCCTCGGTGATGCGCTGGAGCAGGATCTTCTCCGGCTCCCCCACATGGGCGATGGGCTCCACCAGCAGCAGCGCGGCCTCCACCTGCTGCAGGCTCTCCCGCACCACCTTCACCATGTAGTCCCCCAGCCGGGACCGGGGCTTGTGCAGGCCCGGGGTGTCCAGCAGCACAAACTGGGTATCCTCCCGGTTCACCACGCCGTAGATCCGGTTGCGGGTGGTCTGGGGCTTGTCGGACACGATGGCGATCTTCTCTCCCACCAGGGCGTTGGTGAGGCTGGACTTGCCCACATTGGGCCGCCCGCAGATGGTGATCATAGCGGTTTTTGTGATGTTGTTCATAGGTGATCCTCAACTTTCTTTTGAGCAATTTTATTGTGTCAGGGTAAACTGATAAGTGACGGAGTTCTGCCACCGTTCCTCGTTTGCCAGGTCCTGCCCGATCACCTTGCCGCCCATGTGCTCATAGAAGCTGCGGGCGTTAAGATTCTCCGGGACACAGTGGCAGACAAAGGAGGCGGCCTGGTGCGCTCTGCAATACGCTTTCACGAAATCGAACGATTGCCGGCCGATCCCCTGTCTTTGGTATTCGGCGGAAATATACAGGGATTGCAGGGTGATTACATCGGCTTCGTTTATCGTCAGGTAGCCGATGTCCTGCCGGTCCTTTCGGACCAAGTACACAGAATACGCCGGATGATGGACCCTCAGCAGCTCCATTTCCCTGTGCCAGTCCCAGTCAAAGTTATCTATCATGCTGTCGGGGTAGACGCCTCGGTATGTGGTGCCCCAGATTCTTTGCCGCAGGGCGATAATGGACGGCACATCCTCTTCGGATGCCTCAATAAACAGCTTTTCCTCGGCCATGCTATCACATCTCCTTCCGGGATTTTTACTCAATTTCCACACTCCGGGGCCGGCTGCGCACGCTCCGCTGCCCGATTGCGGACAGCAAACAGGAACACCGGGCGGAGCAGGCCCAGGGATAAAACGGTGAACACGGTCAGGACGTCCCCATATTTACCGGCGCGGCTTTTATAGATCCGGTGGGCGATCAGGGTGTCCAGGATAAAGACCGCCAACAGGGCCATCAGCAGGAGGATGAACCAAAGGGTATTCAGCTCCCGGCAGACGTAGAAATAGACGCAAAGGCAGACGGACAGAAGCGTCAGAAGAGCCGACACGGCGCCCATGACCCGCCGGTCTGCCAGCTTTCCCAGCAGATACTTGCTGTAAAAGGGAATCCAGGCAGGGAATGTATGTGCGTCGCCCGCTTTTTTGCGCATGCAGGCGATGGAAAAGCCCTCCAGCACATAGCTGGCCATGATATACGCCGCCGCGGCGGCAAACACGGCGATGAAGAACAGAAAAATCGCCGATAATATACCCGAAACAATCAGAACGCCGAATCCGGCCATATGCGATACCTCCTATTTTACCCCAGCCGGTCGCCGTTTTCCACAGGCTTGTCCGGGGTAATGAGCACCACGCCGCCCTGGGAGTAGGTGCCCAGCACCAGCACCTGGGAGAAGAAGTCGGCGATCTGACGGGGCGGGAAATTCACCACCGCCAGCACCTGCTTGCCCACCAGGTCCTCCGGGGCATACTGCTGGGTGATCTGCGCGCTGGAGCGCTTCTGCCCCAGCTCCGGGCCCAGGTCCACCAGCAGCTGATAGGCGGGCCTGCGTGCCTTTTCAAAGGGCCGTGCCTCCACAATGGTGCCTACCCGGATATCCAGCTTCATGAAATCGTCAAACGCGGCCTGTTCCATATGAGCGCCTCCTGTTATCAATCGCTGTCCAGCTTCAGGACGGCCATGAAGGCCTCGGTGGGTACCTGCACCGTGCCCAGGTTCCGCATCTTCTTCTTGCCTTCCTTCTGCTTTTCCAGCAGCTTCTTCTTGCGGGTAATGTCGCCGCCGTAGCACTTGGCCAGCACATCCTTGCGCATGGCCTTCACTGTCTCCCGGGCGATGATCCGTCCGCCGATAGCCGCCTGGATGGGCACCTCAAACAGCTGGCGGGGAATGTTGTCCTTGAGCTTTTCACACAGGCGGCGGGCCCGGGGATAGGCCTTGTCCTTGTGGGCGATGAAGCTCAGGGCGTCCACGCCGTCGCCGTTGAGCAGCAGATCCACCTTCACCAGCTCACTGGGACGGTAGCCGGAGAGCTCATAGTCCAGGGAGGCATAGCCCTTGGTGTTGGCCTTCAGCGTGTCGAAAAAGTCATAGATGATCTCGTTGAGGGGCATCTGATAGTGAAGCTCTACCAGATGGGTGTCCAGATACTGCATATCCTTGAACTCGCCCCGGCGGTCCTGGCACATGGGCATGATGTTGCCCACGTACTCGTTGGGGCTGATAATGGACACCTTCACATACGGCTCCTCCGCGTGCTCGATAACCGTGGGGTCCGGATAGTTGTGGGGGTTGTCCACCTTCACCATGGTGCCGTCGGATTTGTATACATGATAGATGACGCTGGGCAGGGTGGTCACCAGGTCCAGATTGAACTCCCGCTCCAGCCGCTCCTGGATGATCTCCATGTGGAGCATGCCCAAAAAGCCGCACCGGAAGCCGAAGCCCAGGGCCACGGAGCTCTCCGGCTCGAAGGTCAGGGAGGCGTCGTTGAGCTGGAGCTTTTCCAGGGCGTCCCGCAGGTCGGGATATTTGCTGCCGTCCTCGGTGTAAATGCCGCAGTAGACCATGGACTGGGCGGGCCGGTAGCCGGGCAGAGGCTGGGCGGCGGGGTTCTCCGCGTCGGTGATGGTGTCGCCCACCTGGGTGTCCTTCACGTTCTTGATGGAGGCGGTGAAATAGCCCACCTCGCCGGCCTGGAGGGCGTCCGTGGGCTCGTTGCCCAGGGGCTTCAGATAGCCGCACTCCAGAATGGTATACTGGGCTCCGGTGGCCATCATGCGCACCGTCTGGCCCCGGCGGATGGTGCCCTGCTTGATGCGGAACAGCACCACCACACCTACATAGGGGTCGTACTGGCTGTCGAAGATCAGCGCCTGAAGGGGGGCGTTGGGGTCGCCGTCGGGGGCGGGCACGTTGCGGACCACGTCCTCCAGCACCGCCTCCACGTTAAGTCCCAGCTTGGCGGAGATCTCCGGCGCGTCCATGGCGGGCAGGCCGATGATATCCTCCCCCTCCTGCTTGGCCTTCATGGGATCGGCGGCAGGCAGATCGATCTTGTTGAATACGGGCAGGATCTCCAGCTCGTGTTCCATGGCCAGATAGGTGTTGGCCAGGGTCTGGGCCTCCACCCCCTGAGTGGCGTCCACCACCAGCACAGCGCCCTCGCAGGCGGCCAGGGACCGGGAGACCTCATAGTTGAAGTCCACATGGCCCGGGGTATCGATCAGGTTCAGAGCATAAATTTCGCCGTCCTGAGCCTTGTAAAAAAGATGGACGGCACGGGACTTGATGGTGATGCCCCGCTCCCGTTCCAGGTCCATATTGTCCAGGATCTGGTTTTCCATCTCCCGCTGAGGCACGGCGTCGCACAGCTCCAGCAGCCGGTCCGCCAGCGTGGACTTGCCGTGGTCGATGTGGGCGATAATGGAAAAGTTGCGGATATGGGATTGTTCAAACATGTATGGTTTCCTCCTTGGGGAGATGTATCGGATGATCTTTGCTTATTATACCGGATATTCCGGCAAAATGCAATTCCTGTTGCCGCCGCCGGGAAAAAGTGTTACAATAAGGTCACCAACTTTTTGAGAGGAAAGGACGAATGCCATGAAGCTGAGTTTTTTCGGCGCTGACCAGTGTGTCACCGGCAGCTGCCATTGTCTGGAGGTAGGCGGCAAGCGCATCCTCATCGACTGCGGATTGCAGCAGGGCCGGGACGAGGTGGACAACCGCTCCCTGCCCTTTGCCCCGGGCAGCATCGACTATGCGCTTATCACCCACGCTCACATCGACCACTCCGGCCGGGTGCCTATGCTCATCAAAAACGGCTTTCAGGGCCGTATTCTCACCACCCGGCTCACCGCCCAGCTCATGAGCATCATGCTCCAGGACTCCGCCCACATTCAGGAGAGCGATGCCGAGTATAAAAACCGCAAGAACCGCCGGGCCGGCCGGCCCGAGGAGGAGCCGCTGTATACCGTGGCCGATGCCCAGCGGGTGCCGGAATTCATCGACACCTGCGAGTATGGCCAGCCCGTTCACCTGTGCGATGGGGTGGACGCGGTGTTTATCGACGCAGGCCATCTGCTGGGCTCCGCCTCCATCCGCCTGACCCTCACCGAGGGAGGCCAGACGAAAACCATCGTGTTCTCCGGCGATATCGGCAACGTGGACCAGCCCATCATCCGGGATCCCCAGTTTTTCACCGGGGCGGACTATGTGGTCATGGAAAGCACCTACGGTGACCGCAACCACACAGAGGTGTGGAGCTATACCGGCCAGCTGGCCCAGATCATCGACGAGACTCTGGGCAAGGGCGGCAACGTGGTGATTCCCTCCTTTGCCGTGGGCCGCACCCAGGAGCTGCTGTATTTCATCCGGGAGATCAAGGATCAGGGCCTGGTGACCTCCGTGCCGAATTTCCCCGTGTATGTGGACAGTCCCCTGGCCAAGAGCGCCACCACCATTTTCTGCGGCGATCTGCGGGGCTATCTGGACGAGGACGCTCTGGAGCTGGTGAAGGACGGCACCCATATGTTCAATTTCCCGGGTCTGCATCTGACGGAGACCGTGGACGAGTCCAAATCTCTGAACGAGGACCATACCCCCAAAGTCATCATCTCTGCCTCCGGCATGTGCGACGCGGGCCGCATCCGCCACCATCTGAAGTATAACCTGTGGCGGGCGGACAGTGCCGTGGTGTTCGTGGGCTTCCAGTCTCCGGGCACCCTGGGCCGGACCCTGCTGGACGGGGCGACCTCCGTGAAGCTGTTCGGCGAGGACGTGGCGGTCCGGGCCAAGGTGGTGAATTTCCAGGGCCTCAGCTCCCACGCCGACCACGACCATCTGCTGGACTGGATCAGCCATTTCAAGGAGCCCCTGCCCCAGCACGTTTTCGTGGTCCACGGCGACCGGGAGGTGGCTCCGGTGTTTGCCCAGACGGTGAGCCAGCTGGGCTTCACGGCCCACGCTCCCCAGTATACCGAGGAGTATGACCTGCTGACCTGCACCCAGCTGGCAGCGGGCTATCTGCCCCAGCGCAAGACCCGCACCTTCGACGGCGCGCCCCGGGTCACCGCAGCGTATCAGAAGCTGGTGCAGCTGGGCGATTCCCTGGTGGGCCTTATCCGCCGCAGCAAGGGCCGGGACAACAAGACCCTGGCCGCCTTTGCCGAGGCGCTGCGTAAGATCCTGGACAAGTTCGAATTCTAAGCGGACGGGATGTGATATTCCATCGCTTGCAGGGGCGGGACCCGTGTGCCCCGCCCCTGTGCTTTACCGGAAAGGAGGGCGCTTATGCCCGCATTGGAGAAAAACCGCATTTACCGCGCCCATATCGACGGCTATTCCAGCGAGGGCCTGGGCATTGCCCGGATAGACGGCCAGGTGGTGTTCGTCCACGGGGCCGTCCGGGGCGAGACCTGCGACGTTCTGGTGATGAAGGTGCTGAAAAACGCCGCCTTTGGCAAGATCGCCGCCCTGGCGGAGCCGTCTCCCGCCCGGCGGCAGCCGGACTGTCCGTATTATGGCCGCTGCGGCGGCTGCGATTTCCGGCATATGTCCTATGAGGAGGAGCTGTGGGCCAAGCGTGCCCGGGTCCAGGACGCCCTGACCCGCCTCGGCGGCGCGGAGGTGACAGTGGAGGAAATTCTGGGTGCGGAGCAGCCCCTGCACTACCGCAACAAGAGCATCTATCCCATCTCCCCGGCGGGGGAGGTGGGCTTTTACCGGGCCCGCAGCCACCAGGTGGTGCATGTGGAGCACTGTCTCATCCAGAAGCCGGAGGCCGATGCCCTGGCTCAGGCGGTGCGGGACTATATCGCCCGGTTTCAGGTGGAGCCGTATAACGAGGCCACTGGCCGGGGCCTGCTGCGGCACCTGTACGTCCGCACCAGCTGCCGGGGGGAGTCCCTGACGTGCCTGCTGGTCAACGGCTCCCGCCTGCCCCATGAGCAGGAGCTGGTGGATATGCTCCGGGCTGCCGCGCCGAAAACCTGCGGCGTGGTGCTGGGGGAAAATACCCGCCGGGGAAACGCCATTTTAGGGGATCGGTACCGGACCCTCTGGGGCCGGGACTATCTGACGGATACCCTCTGCGGACTGGAGCTGCGGCTGTCGGTGCCGTCGTTTTACCAGGTGAACCACGACCAGGCCCAGCGTCTGTACGAAAAGGCCCTGGAGTACGCCGGACTCACCGGCCGGGAGCTGGCGGTGGACCTGTACTGCGGTGCGGGTACCATCACCCAGGTGCTGGCCCGCCGGGCCCGGCACGTCATCGGCGGCGAGATCGTGCCGGAGGCTATCCGGGACGCGGAGGACAGCGCCCGCCGCAACGGCGTGGAGAACGTGGAGTTCCTGTGCGGCGATGCCTCCCGGCTGGCGGCGGAGCTGCGGCAGCGGGGCCTGCGGCCCGACGTGATCTGCGTGGACCCGCCCCGGAAGGGCCTGGCGCCCGATGTGGTAGAGGCTGCCGCCTCTATGACACCCGGCCGCATTGTGTATGTATCCTGCGACCCGGCCACTCTGGCCCGGGATGTGGCCCGCTTTGCCCTCTTGGGCTATTGCCCCGTCCGCGCCTGCGCCGTGGATCTTTTCCCTGGCACGGCGAACGTGGAGACGGTTGTCTTGCTTTCCAAGGGCGAAGTCGACTCGAAAAAGATTCGGGTTGAGTTCTCTTTGGAAGATATGGATATGTCGGAGTTCCAAGATGGAGCAACCTATCCGCAGATCAAGGAGTATGTTTTGGAGCATACCGGGTTAAAGGTTTCCAACCTTTATATTTCTCAGATAAAGAGAAAATGCGGACTGGAAGTCGGCAAGAACTACAATCTGCCGAAGTCCGAGGATTCCAGACAGCCACAATGCCCACCGGAGAAGGAAAAAGCAATCCGAGAAGCATTCAAATATTTTGGGATGATCTAACATCCAGCAAAATGGAGGTTTCTTATGGATAGATTGATTTCTTGTGAGTTCAACATGGATAATGCCTGTGTGGAACTGAAATTTGCAAATGGTAGCATGATTGCGATTAACACCATCGCCGTGGAAAACGAGATTGCCGACAATATGTATCAGCGGTCAGAACTGGACTATCTGATCTACAATGATCCGATTGGAT
>OBDJ01000530.1_pt1 | contig 19223 bp, 7 predicted proteins | sample 1518041 | NCBI WGS metagenome assembly OBDJ01 (sample SAMN01760916, study PRJEB22395) | human gut metagenome
ATCTGAATACTGTACAGCAAGCCGAAAAACCTCTACAGCCGTGCCACCTCCCCTTTTTCGAGGGGAGGCAAGGACGTGGTGCGGAGCAAGGGATAGTGCGGGATTGGGAGGGTTGGTGCAAGCGAGGGATGGTGATGAGGCAATCCCTCCGTCTTGACGGCAAAAAGTTTGAGAAATTGAAAAGGCAGGCGTATCGCAAACAGAAAGCAACAAAGCAAAAGTTTGTGTCGTGCCGTCAATCCACCTCCCTTTAACAAGGGAGGCAAGAGTGTTGGTACGGGGAGAGAGGGTGTTGTGCTTTTGAGAAGGTTGTGGGGATTGAGAGGTTGGTGGGTGTAAAGCAATCCCTCCGGTAGTCGCCCGAATTTTTTTCGGGCGACAGCACCTCACCTTTGACAAGGGAGGCAAGGACGTGGTGCGGGGCAAGGGATAGTGCGGGTTTGGAAAGGTTGGTGGAGTGACAATCCCTCCGGTAGTCGCCCGAATTTTTTCGGGCGACAGCACCTCACCTTTGACAAGGGAGGCAAGGGTGGTGGTGCGAGGCGAGGGATTATTGTTCTTTTGCAATGGTTGTGGGGGATGGCAGTATTAGGTGCAACGGGAGGAGCGAGCTCCTCACCTACGGAAAGCGAGAGGGATAGTGCGGGTTTGGGAGGGCTGGTGTGGGGCGAGGGGTGTGGCAATCCCTCAGTCTTGCGACAGATAAGGTTGAGAGGATATTAAATATACTTGAATCGCTGAGCAAGGCAATTTATGATAAGAAGTAGCCTTGTCGCAATCCAGCTCCCTTTACTCAAGGGAGCCAAGAATGTGGTGCAGGGCGAAGGGATAGTGCTTGGCGATATATTTCACTTGACCGGTGTCTGTAGGGCGCCGGTTTTTTGTATTATGTGCCGCATTTGTGACCGTTCGTGCCGTTATAACAACCGTTCGTGCCAAAAAGTTGAAAATTAAAAGCGAATGAGTTATGATATAATTATAAAATTATAAGGGGAGAAGTATGCTCATCTGCGTTTACGATACCGCAAACGAGGCGGAGATACTGAAAGCGAAAATAACACAAATCGCAACGGCGGCATATCGACGAATTGCCTACAGGGTATGACAGAGGTATGAGAGCTTTGTGAATGAGTGTAAGACGGCTGACCTTATAATCGTGCTTGCCGACGGAGCGGACGGTATGGAGGGCGTTATTGCGGCAAAGAATGCCGACAGGGATACGCCTGTAATATGGCTGTCGGACGATGAGGGATTCGGGGTACACTCATACAGGCTTGGCTGTACCTATTTCCACAAGAAGCCGATACCGCTTGAAAAGCTGAAGGAGGCACTGCATAAGTGCAGGTGCATGGCATAAGCACGGGTAAATCTACAGGAGGAAAAACATGAAGAAAAAATTTGTACGGCTCATAAGTGCGGTGCTGTCTGCGGCAATGACGCTGACGGCTGTACCGTTATCGGCATTTGCTGAGGGCGAGGCACATACGCATGACGGCGAGAGCAATGTCATCACGACACCGCTTGATTTCAGAGAAAAGACAGCGGACGAAAACGGTGCCGGCTGGAGCTGGGATTATGACACAAAGACGCTGACGCTTGACGGAGTGAACATTCAGGCGACAACAGAAGAGAATATGATGAGCGTCGTAACAGTCCCCGACGGTACGGAGATAGTGCTGAACGGTAACAATACTATCGTACAGACCGATACCGGCAAAAGTGATACATATGTTCTCAGTGCCGTAAATAATAAAGAGGTCAATTGTGACGGCACAATGACAATCAGCGGCGACGGTGTGCTGAATGCAGAGAACCGCTCTACAGACAGTATGGCACGCTCTCTCGGCGGATCAATAATCCTGAACGGCGGTACAGTAAACGCAACAGGTACTGTAAAGACAAATTCGCTTGAAATACATAATGACGGTGTGCTGAACGCAAATGCGACAACTGCATCTTTTGAGGGTGTGGCTGTCAATGTCAGCGGCGGCATTACTGTTGACGGCAACGGCAGTCTTACTGCAGTAGGTTGTGCTAATGAATCTACGTTAAACAGTGCAATATTGCTTACCAGTAATTTCGACAAAATTTCCGTCAGCGAAAACGGCAGTATTACTGTGCCTGAAGGCAATGCAGCAAGAGTCGGAATATACTACAGCGGAAACAACGGCGACGGAATGGATGCCGAAATAAGCGGCGGTAAGGTCACTGCTTACGGTGCTAAGTATGGCATTTACAAAGTAAACCTTATAATGAGCGGTACAGGCTCGGTATATACTACGGGCGGTTCATACGCTATCGGTCAAACTTTACCGGCAATAGACGAGAATGAATTTGTAATAAAGGGCTCGACCGAGTTCAAGGCTTCGGAAAGTGCTGTGACAGGCGAGGTCAAGTATAACAGCGGCTATTATGAGATTGGCGGAGCAGACGCTAAGACGGTAGTTATAAAGCCTGATACTTCTCCCCGTATAATACTCGGAAAGCAGACAGGAATATTCAAGACGGAAGAGTATGAAATAATTGAAGGCATGACTGATACCAAGCTCAAGGGTACGGTTTACTTTGATATTACTCTGAAGAATATGAGCGATGAAGAGTTTGCAGACGCAAGAGGCTATTTCGGCGGCGATGAACCCGATTTATCAGCAAGCATAATCAAGACCGATTACGGCTGGGTGTGCATGGTCTGCGATACCGAGTTTTCGGTTACATACGACACTGATAATACTCTTACAATAAAGTGCGGAGATATTGTATCCAATACCGTTCAGGTAAAGTCGAATGCAAACCGTTTCAACAAGGTTACACAGGGTGACAACACAAACAGAACGGTTTTCTATACAAACACTTCGCAGGAAGAGAAGGACAATTACAAGCTTGTAAGCACCTATACGGTTGACAGTGAAAGCATAAGCTATAACTGGTACAGTACGAACAGTGCATACAGTGCAGATGAGCTCGGTGCGGCAGTATCCGGAAGCAACGGCGAATTCAAGCTTGCGGATAATATTCCTGCCGGAAATTATGTTCTGTATTGCGATATAACCTATTCAGACGGTGACAGCACAGAAACTGTTACAGAAAAATTTACATTTACATATAAAGAATGTGCGCATGAAAACGGTTATTCCGACGGTAAATGCACAAACTGCGGAGCGTTATGTGATCACAGCAATATTGATATTGACACGGGTAAGTGTAACGAGTGTGCGCATCAGTTTGTTGCTACAATCAGCACAGACGGCAATGCGCCGACAGGCTATGACACGCTCGCAGACTGCCTTAACAGTGTTACTGCCGATACCGAAAACTATGTAAAGATCTATCAGGATATCGGCGATGCATCGGCAACTGCAACTTTAGATACTATAGATGTAAAACACAATGTTATGATCGACCTTAACGGTCACAAGCTTAACAATATCAAGCTTGAGGTCAACAAAGACGTCACGCTTACATTAACCGGCACAGAGGGCAGTTATGTTGACCAGGTGTATGTTTGCAAAGGCGGATCTTTCGTAATTGACAGCGCTGCAAATGCAGGATTTAATACAATTTTTGTTGAGGCAGGTGCACAGCTTACTGTAAGCGAGGGCGCAAAAGTAACTACAGAGCAGTTGACTGTGATAGCATCAGTGGCTGATGACGGAACTACAACGACATCTGTAAAGCTTGCTACGGGAATGAAGTTAGGTGGGCTGTCATATCATAGCCAAAACAATTCCGGAGTTCTGAAATTAGGCAATCTTCTTGATGTTACCCGGCAGGCACTGCGACGTGAAGATAACGGCAATTATCTTGATCTTTATAAAGAATATGGAAGTATGGGTTATTCCGTTGCGCTTACTGTTGTAGAGCATACTGACGCTGACCACAAATACAGCAGTGGAACAGGCAAGTGCGAGGAGTGCGGAAAGCCCTGCGAGCATGGCGGTGATATAAACACGGACACCGGCATCTGCTCAATCTGCGGTGCGGTTGTGTCTGTCGCACTCTATACAGACAAGAACGGAAGCTTAAAGTATGTAGATACCGATGAGCTTGACTCTTTACTGAATGAATACAACGGAAGCGGTACGATAAAGCTGTTTAAGGATTATGATAATTCAAAAGCTCAGTATGACTTATACGGAGAACTTACAATTGACTTAAACGGACGCAGATTAAATATCCGGAGTATTACTCCTTGCAAAAACGGAAAGCTTACAATCAAAAACAGCGGCAATCCGGTTATGCTCGGTTGTAATGTATATCCGACAAACGACGCTTCCTACGCCGGCGGTACGCTTATAATAGACGGCGATGTAGTTTTAGACACTTCGATCTATGTATATGATTCGAGTACGGTTATACTGAAAGACGGTACATATCCTGCCGGACTTTACGCAAGGGACAGCAAGACATTATATGATATGCTCGGCGAGGGTAAGGCTTTCTTCAAGGCTGACGGAACTCTTTTCAACGCAAGCGTTAAGGAAATATCAAGCAGTGAAACGCTGACAGTCAAAGACCACAGCCATACCTATGTTGACGGCAAGTGCGGCTGTGGATATGTTTGCCCTCACAGCGATGTTGACAGCGAAAAGGGTAAGTGTAACGAGTGTGAATATCAGTATGCGGCTGTTATCGTAAAGGACGGGGCTGTAGCTTCTGTTTATGAAGAAAATGAGATGGGAGCGGCTTTTAAAGCGGCTGACAGTGACGCAAACACCGGCTGTACATTAAGAGTATACAAGAATTATACAGGCAGCTATACAACACTCAGCGGTAAGTTCACGCTGTGGATCGCTGAGAAAGCCAATGTAGGTACGTTAACTGTTTCGGGAGATATAACCGTTACGGGATCGGGAAAAAATAATAGTATTTATGGCGATTTCAATGTAGCGGCCGGCGGTAAGCTGACATTTGACGAAAACTGCGGCGCTATGGGAACTGTGTCGGTAGGTGCAGGTACATTTGACTGCTATAGTACATTTTCTATAACACTCAATATAAACGATGCAAGCAGTGACGTAATTCTTCACGGCGGAGCTTTCAAAACAATATGCTATAACGGCGGCGGGGACAGAGCAAACGCAGAAATACTGACTTTGTTGGCTGAGAACCGTATGTTTATGAAGTCTCCCAATCCTGAGCCGATAGACGGCTCAAAAACACAGTTGAAAGACGGTTTTGCAACACCTGTTATTGTAATACGACATGAAGATCACAGTTACGACAGCACAACGGGTAAGTGTACGATTTGCGGTAAGCGGTGCGGTCATACGGATGTTGACAGCAAAACGGGTGTATGCTCTACCTGCAAATATCAGCTTACTGCGGGCATTTCGGGCGTGGGAACAGCGAAGTATTTCGATAATATAGACGACGCTTTTGTTGCGGCATTATCGGCGGAAAACAACGGCTGTACGCTGACATTGTATAAGAACTGTGAGATTACACAGAACGTAGAAATCGGCAATACAACGGTTACTGTCGATGTGAACGGATATTCACTCGGCGGAGAGGCGGATATAAGTGTAAATAACGGTGGTGTGCTGTACCTTAAGGACAGCAGAAAAAGCACCTACTACGGATGCATAGACGCACCTTTTAGTGTAAACGGCGGTACGCTTATAAACGGTACTGCAGACGGCGGCAGTTCAGCCGCAGATGTACTCAATTTAGTCATTAACAGTGCTAAGCGTGTCGAAATATACGGCGGCATATTTGAGAATGTTTATATTGCACACGCAAGCGGTGTAGCTTTATACGGCGGAAGGTACAACACCATCTGCGGCGAGGAAAGCAACCGCACACCTGTAAACGATCTGCTTGCAAAGGGTTATGCATTTGCGACCGTACAAGAATTCACAACTCTCCCCGAAAGTATAGTTGACGGCAGTGCGGTGACACTCAGCGAAGGAATTAGAAATGTCACGGTTGTAAAGCATACTCATACATACACCGAGACAAATACGAAGTGTGCGTGCGGTGCTGTGCTTTATGCAAAGGTGACATCAGCCGACGGTACTACTAACGAATATTTTGACAGCATCGATGAAGGCTTATTATATGCCGATAAGGCTGAAAACAAGGGCTGTGTTTTCACTCTTGTAACAAGCGGTAAGATCAATAGTGAGGTTACGCTGTCAAACGGTCAGTTTACGATTGCCACTGCCACAACGAATAATAATTATGTCCTCGGTCCTTACGCAGGGAAAATAACTATTGACGGTGCGGATGTTATTGCTGAAGGCGATATGTTCATCAGGTGCAAGGTTTATGTGAAGAGCGGATCTCTTACATTACCTGAGGGCTCAAGCGCCGGATTTGATAGTATTGCTATATCAGGCGGTACCGTAACTGTCAGCGAAGGTGTCAATGCTGACAGTTATGTGGGTGCTGATAATTTATTTGTAAGCGAAGACGCAACTGATATAAAGCTTACTATAGGCGGCGGTACTTACGGCAATGTCTATCTCGGACAGCTTAAATTAAAGGACGTGCTTGCAAGCGGTGTGCGTGTGATAAGCTACGACAATCCGACAGATCCGACTGCTGAGAAAACAGCAAAGGCTTTATTATACAGCGATATAGCCGAAAAAAAATAATTTTGACTCCGAAAACAACACTGTAAGCTATTATCTGTTTACCAAGTGCGAGCATAAGAATAAGGACGGCAGTTATGCCTTTAATGAGGGCGTATGCAAATACTGTAACTCTGAGTTTGCCGCAAGCGTAAGCTATACGGTTGACGGAAGTGCAAAGACAGAGCTGTTCAGCAATATATGCGACGCTTTTGACAAGGCTAATGAGATAGGTACGGCTACAGTAACGCTGTATAAGGATATTACAGACAGCGAACGTACACAGGAGATTACCGTTATGGGCAATGTAACGCTTGAACTGAACGGTAAAACACTGGGTGGTCGTTATGGCATAGCGCGTATATCGGTATCTGACGGTGGCACGCTTACTGTAAACGGCGATGGCGATATGGATACACCTATTTACGTTAATGAAAACTCAAAATTAGTCATTAACGGCGGTGGATACTTCAATTCTGTGTCAGTTAAAAAAGGAGGCAACGCAGAAATAGGCGGCGGCACTATACAAGGTCTGTCCGTTCGCGGTAACGTAAAACTCAGCGGCGGTAAATTCAACGACATCGAGATATTTAACGGCAATCTTGAATCTGTTCTGGCTGACGGTTATGCGTATAAAAATGCTGACGGCACTTGGCTTTCGATTGATGAGCGTGAAAAAGATAGCTATTTGGGCGGTTCTAAAGGAGCGTTATCCGTAGAAGAAGCACCGATAAAGAGCGCAAGTATTGCGTGGTACGGCGGAGGAACTCCTGTTGTATACCGTAACGGAGCGAAAAATTTAGACGTCAATATTACATACGAATTGGCGGACGCTTCAAAGCAGATAACCTATTCGGACTATGTAAACGGCAATAATCGCAGTAAAGATTCTAAGCTTTCTGATAACTGGTATACGGTATTCGGTTATGAAATCGGTGATATTATAACGGAAGACGGTGAGGTTGAATATTACACTGTACTGAAGTGTGACGGATACGAATATAAGTCGAATGTGCTTAAGCTTACACTTGCAACTTGCTCGCACCCGGAGGATAGCTTTACCGAGAAAAACAACGACGGAGGGGTATTCTGCGGTATATGTGATTTATTGATAGGAGCTCAGGTAATAAAGGCTGACGGTGAGCCGTTAGGCTATGCGGATATAGAGAGTGCCATAAAGCTGGCACAGGAGAACGAGGGCAGCACTGTAAAGCTGATTTCTGAAGGAGTATCTACTTCTAATGCGTCCATTACCGTGACGGGCGGCAAGTTTACTGTTGACTTTAACGGTAAAGAGGTATACTATAATTCCGATGTCAAAGGCGGAGACGTGACTTTCACTTCTTCAACAGAACAAGCCGATGCAGAAAATCTGCTAAGCACAATCAAAGTAAACGGAGCTGACGCTAAGGTTACAATTGACGGTAAAATCAAGCTGGGAAGAGTAAGAACATTAAGCGGTACGCTTACAGTAAACAGTACCGATGGTTATATCGGCGAACTGTCAATAGAAGGCGCAAAGACTGATGTAGACGGTGCAAGAATCGGTGCACTGAGAACTTTCGGCGGTGAAGCGGTCATTAAAAATGTTACAGCTGATTCTTTAGCTATGTTTGACAACCGCTCCGGTGGAAGCGAATATAATGTCTCTATCGTAAGCGGTATGTTCGGCAGTTTCACTTGCGAAAATGGAAGCAATTATACTTTAGGTAGGGCAATTGCGAGTGGAAGCGTAGTTTCGGCCGATAGTATGAATGGCATTACTGTTTACACATACGAAGCTATTCAGACCATGACCAGTACCTATAGAATTTTTGTTGATAAGTGCAACCATAAGGACAAAAACGGCAGTTATGTGCTTGACGGTAATCCCTGTCCTTACTGCAATGAGGAAATTGTTGCAACTGTAAGCTATACTGCCGGCGGAAGCGAAAATACGGATCTGTTCAGCGATATTTATGACGCTTTTGACAAGGCGAATGAGATAGGTACGGCTACTGTAACGCTGTATAAGGATATTACGGACGATATTACAGATACGATAGCTGTTACAGGCAATGTTACGCTTGAACTTAACGGTAAAAGGCTCTCACAACCCGGTACTGATGTATGGTATTCCATAGAAGTAACGAGCGGTAAGCTGACCGTTAACGGCAGTGGCTTAATAAAACGTGTTGCCGTTCGCAACGGCAGCAATGCGGAAATCAACGGTGGTACTTTCTCTGACTTCATAATTAAAGACGGCGGTAACGCTGTAATTAAAGGCGGTCAATTCTACAGCTTACAGGTTTCAGGCGAAGGCAGAAACGTAGGACAGCTTCTTGCGGATGGCTATGCCTATTGGAATTTTATCGATTCCGGCATCTGGTCTACTATTGCAGAGCGTGAAAAGCAGGATATAACTAATGTAGAAGTAAAGGAAGCGCCGATAAAGAGCGCAACGGCGACAGTAGATAAGACTGTACTGTACCGCAACGGCGGAGGTGCACGGCAGATCTTATTTAACTTCAATGTTAATACAAGCGACGGATACACGATAAGCGATGCCAATAAGGTCACAGTCGGTTTATATGTAGGCGATACCTTAATAAGAGAGCTCGACTTCGTCGGAAATTCATATACGTTTGCAAATGCAGATGAAATTTCCGATACTGACGGCACTGTAAAGGCACATCTTGTTATCAAGTTAAACGGATACGAATATGTGACCGATGATGTCGAATTTGAAATAGCGACCTGTACGCATCCGTATGGCGCATTAACGACAGACGAGTATGATTACTATCGTTGTTCGTTATGTGATGCCAGCATAAATGCGATACTTGTTAAAACAAACGGCGACAAGGCATGCTATACCGACAATGTGCCCGAAGCATTTGAAGCGGCACAGCTTGAGGAGAACAACGGCTGTACATTAGAATTATACAGAGGTGTGAACAGAGACTGTGAGATCACACAGGGCAGCTTTACCGTTTTATTCAAGAAAACGGGAAGTGCATCTGCTGTGATCAAAGTAAGCGGCGGAAATGTCAAGATCACGGGAGATGACGGCTGTACATTATCGAAGTATCCGGGAAGCTCGGTGGGATATCTCATAGCTGTAACGGGCGGCACGGTAACGTTTGATGACATAACTATCAATGATGACAGTATCAGCGTAAGCGGCGGCAAGACTGTTATAAACGGCGGTACTTATAATAAGCTGAGCGTCAGCGGAGGTACGGTCACTATAAACAGCGGTACATTCAGCAGCATAGATGTAAGCGCAGAGGGCAAGGCACTGAAAGATCTGCTCGGCGAGAACAAGGCGTTTACGACAAGCGATGGAAAGCTGTTTGACGCAAGCAAGGTTTCGGAAAGCGATATGTCACTTACGGTAATCGACCACAGCAAGCATGAGTATGACGAAACAGGAAGGTGCGGCTGCGGTTATCAGTGTGCACACAGTGAGATCAATGCGGAAGGTGTATGCAACGAGTGCAATGCAAAGATGTATGTTGCAGTCACTGTAAAGAGTGAGACCGGAACAACGGAAAAATACTTTACAAAACTTACGGAAGCGTTTGAGTTTGCGGCAAAGAACGAAAACAAGGGCTGTACGCTGAAAATGCTCAGAGATTTCTTCGATAGAAATACTGACATTAACGTAAACGGCGGAGAACTTACTGTCGATATGAACGGCTTTGGTGTCTATTTCAATAGCTTTAACGGATCCGGAACCCAAATCACTATACGCAGTGACAGTAAGTGTACTTTTGGGGTTGAAAATGGATTTAGCATGGACGGCGGCACTGTTACTTTCTCGGGAGAGGTCAGCGTAGTTTGCCAGAATGTGAAATTAAATGCCACATATTTCTCCTCCTATGTTGAAACGCTGAAAATTGACACGCTGATTTTAGAAGACGGTGTTCTGCTTAAACAGCTGGCAAGTATCACGAATGCTAATATCGCTAATATAGACTGCTCAAGTGAAATTTATCTTTATCAAATTTTAGCGAGCGGCAGCCGTGTCGATTCTCAGCTGTACAGCGATCTGAAAGCAAACGCTTCGTCAAACTTCGATAACGTAAGAATAATAAGATGCGACCACCCGGACGGTGTGGGCAGAGATAACCGTTGCATATACTGCAATTCATTGATCGCTGCAAGCGTAAGCTATACCGAGAACGGAGCGGAAAAGACAGAATATTTTGTTAAGGAAGATCTGGGAAAGGCGTTTGCCAAGGCAAACAGCGTTGCAAGTGCAACAATAACAATGCTGATGCCTTCCGCTTATGATACAGACTACCTCCCTGTTACAGGTGATGTTACACTTATTGCAAATGGCGATAACGCCATCTTGTATAATACAGTAAAGGTCGCCGATGGCGGTAAGCTGACACTTAGAGGCAACGCCAATATTTTCGCTGTAATTGCCGAGCCGGGCTCCAGGTTGACTGCCGAAGAAGCCACAAGAATCGCATATCTCACCGTAAACGGCGGAGATGTTAAGCTCAGCGGCGGACAATATGATAACATTACGGTAAAAGATGGCAAGATAACAGATATTCTCGGCAACGGCTATGCGTATAAGAAAACAGAGGGCGGTGCATGGCTGACGCTTAAAGAACGTGAGGTGTCGGAAGCAAGCGGTGTTACCGTTGCTAAGGCACCGATAGTACAAGCAACGCTTAGCACAGAAATGAACAAGCTGTATCGCAACAGCAACGCAAATTCCACGCTGAAGTTCAACCTGTCTCTTGCTAACGGCTCGAACCTGAACGACTCGTATGTAAGTAAGAGATACGGTATAAACTCCTATGTAAGCGGAGATATAATTTATAGCAGCTTAAGCGCACTTGTAAAGGACGCTAAATTGTCGGCAGACGAAATAATTGATAAGGCAGGCGACAGCGATGTTGCCGAGATATACTTCGTAGTTACTACCGGTGACGGTTATGAAATAAAGTCGAACACTGTAAGTATAGACCTTGTTGATTGTGATCATTCTCAGGTGGTCGATCCTACAGCGGACAAGGAAACCGCAGGTAATATTACCGAGCCGACATATTGCGAGATATGCGAGAGCAAGTTCAATGCAAAGATAACAAAGGGCGACGATGTCAGGTATTATAACGATCTTGACGAGGCTGCGAAAGACGCTCAGAAGAGCGAAAACGAGGGCTGTACCTTATATCCGCTTTATAACAAGAACGGATACGGCGGTCAGTTAGTCATAACCGAAGGTAACTTCACGCTCAAGTACGCAGTTCGTACAGCGTTCTCACGTCCGATCATCATAAACGGCAAGGCAAAGCTGACGGTTACGGGACGTTGTGCGGTGACAGCGTTTGAGAATCAAGACGCATTCATAGTGCAGGGCGGTGATGTCACATTTGAGGGGCTTGCTACAGGCAGCAATGTGACCATAAACGGCGGAAATGTTACAATGGCCTCCAACAATATAAATTGCCTTACTATAAACGGCGGTAATGTATCCATTTCGTCAGGTGGGTTTGCCGAAATCGTAACTACGGTCAGTGATAAGGTGATAGCCGATTATATCGATCCCGGCTTCTGGGTACAGGACAGAGGAACAAAAGAGTGGATAGATATATACAGTCTTAATAAGGCAACGGCATCATCGACAAACGGACTTACGGTACGGGTGTGCCCGATGCAGATAATCAAGCCGATTGATACTGTATATTACACCAACGGTTATTATCCCGACGGTATACCGTCACTTCAAATAAATGCAGAGCCGTGGTATTCAGGCGAGGTTGACGCAAAAGTTGCTTATCAGTGGATCGCCATTGATGAAAACGGCTACGAAACAGAGATAGAGGGCGCTACAGACAGAAAGCTGTCGCTCGAAAATCTCACAACGGGCAGGTACTACTGCCGTCTTACCTACAGCAATGCTACAACGGCGGGAGTTTCGATGAAGTCGGACGTTGTAACGGCTACGATAACCGAATGTGAGCATTCCGGAGGAGAGGCTACCTGCACCGAAAAGGCAAAGTGTGAAATATGCGGAGCGGAGTATGGTGAACCTCTCGGTCACGACTATGTTGTAATCAAAGTAGTTGAGCCTGACTATCGCAACGAAGGCTACAGCGTATTTGAATGCACAAGATGTAAGGATTCATATATCGGAAACCGTGTTCCCGTAAAGCCTATTCCCGACGTGGAAGAAATAGCGGTTGAAAAGACAACATACAATGAAGTCGATATAAGCTGGAAGAATATAAGCGGCGTTGACGGATATTATGTCGAATGCTATGTCGGCAATCAGTGGAAGCAGATCGGCTTCAGCACGGACGGCGACAGAGTAGCGGCAAAGCTGAGCGGTCTTTCTGCAGGTCTTAAATATAAGGTAAGGATAGCGGCTTATGCAGGAAGCTTCACCGCCAAGTTCAGATGTTTCTATGTTGATACTGTTCCTTCTCCCGTATGGAATATAAATACGGTGAAGGCTACCGATGAAACGGTAAGAATAAGCTGGAGCAGAAACGCCAGAGCGGACGGCTACAAGGTAGAGTGGTACATTAATAATCAGTGGTCCGTAAAGACTGTTACCGGCAACAATAATATATCGGCGGTTATAGACAGACTTTGTGCAGGAACACGATATAAAGTAAGGGTAAGCGCATATAAGGGCGACCTTTACAGTCCGTATACATATGGCTATATCGATACGCTCCCGTCAAAAGTTACGGGTATTACGAAGACAGTAACATCTTCTTCGTTTACGCTTAAATGGGATAAGAACGAAAGTGCGGACGGTTATACCGCTCAGTACTATGCAGACGGTAAGTGGAATGAAAAGACGCTGACCGGCAATAACAAAACTACCGTTACAATAGGCTCGCTTAAGGGCTACAAAACCTACAAGGTCAGAATAAAGGCTTATAAGGGTGAGCTTGAGAGTGCATTCGACGATATTTATATCACTACCGCTCCGACAAAGGTCAGCGGTCTTAAGGTAAAGAGCGCAGTTGACTCAAAAGCAGTAGTTATATGGAATGCGGATGCGAACGCTGACGGATATAACGTAGAATATTATATCGGCGGTAAGTGGGTCAAAAAGACCATAACCGATAATAAGACAGCAAAGGCTGTGCTTGGCGGACTTACACCTTACAGCACATGTAAAGTAAGGGTAAGAGCGTATAAGGACAATCTGTACGGCGATTACAGCTATACTACGGTTACTGCAGTGCTTTCACCGGTAACCAATATCAAGGTTGTATCGGCAAAAAGCAACTCGATAACCGTTAAGTGGGGTAAAAACGCCAGTGCAGACGGATATAAGGTTGAAATTTACAAAGGCGGCAAGTGGGTCAAAAAGACGTTAAAGGGCAGTACGAATGCTACTGTCACTATTGGCGGACTCAGGGCCGGAAGCGTGTATAAGGTAAGGATTGCGTCTTATAAGGGTGCAAATACAAGCACTTATACTTATGCAAATGTGAAGACAGCCAAATAAGCTGACAGTAAAAAAAGAGAACACCGGGCGACCGGTGTTCTTTTTTGTGTATCAGATGCGTTTTTACTATAAGAACAAACTGAGCCGTAAGCAAGAGTGCTTACGGCTCAATTTGCATATTTATAACGTTAATATCCGCCGTTAACGTAACCTTAGCCGAGCTGAAACAGCCGGAACGGCGAATTTGGTGCGGCTTACTTGAAGTATCTGTTAAGCAGACCCTCGAAAGCCTTACCGTGACGGGCTTCGTCCTTAGCCATCTCGTGAACTGTGTCGTGGATAGCGTCAAGATTTAACTGCTTTGCTCTCTTAGCGAGGTCGAGCTTGCCCTGTGTAGCGCCGTGCTCTGCGGCAACTCTCTTTTCAAGGTTTTCCTTAGTCGATGCACTTACAACATCGCCTAAAAGCTCTGCAAACTTTGCAGCGTGTTCAGCCTCTTCCCAAGCTGCCTTTTCGTAGTAAAGGCCTACCTCGGGGTAACCTTCTCTGTGAGCGGCTCTTGCCATAGCGAGATACATACCTACCTCTGTGCATTCGCCCTCAAAGTTTGCCTTTAAGCCTGCGATGATCTCTTCATCCTCAACTGCCTTTGCAATGCCTACCTTGTGCTCGTCTGCAAATACAAGCTTTTCGCTTTCCTTAAGTTCTATGAACTTGCTGCCGGGAACCTTGCACTGGGGGCAGAACTCGGGAGGTGTATCTCCCTCATGAACGTAACCGCATACCGGACATACCCACTTTTTCATAGTAAATTACCTATCCTTTCATAGTGATAAAATCATTATTTTCTTATTGTTTTTAGCGAAATCAGTAACGTTTACTGATTTGTTGGTTTTATTATAACCGATACTTCGGCGTTTGTCAAGAGGTTTTTGAAAAATTTTTTGTAAAAATTAGGTTAGTTAGGACTTACTAAAAAGGGCGAGGTTTTGGAAGGGTTGGTGAGGGGCGAGTTGTGATTGTGAACGCTTAGAAGTTTTAGGGATAGAAGTTCTATCAACTTCAATCCCCACCGTCTTGACGGCAGACCGACTTAGTAATTATAAAAGTCGGATATATCGCATAAAAACGCTGTAAAATTAGGCTTGTGCCTTGCCGTCAAGCCACCTCCCCTTTTTCGAGGGGAGGCAAGGGTGATAGCGATTTGCTACATTTTGCGAAACCGGCAAAGTGTTTATAAGCCAAGTTTGGCGTTTGCAGTTTATATGCGGTTGTGATGAATTGTAGGAATATTCGTAGGGGAGTGTCTGTGTGTGCTTTTTGGTTTCGCATCCGTGCGAAACTTTGGGCACACACTTAAGGCATCCTTGCCTTGCTTGCACCTCCCGAAACATCATTGCAATTATCAAAAATCAAGTTAATATATAAAAATGAAAATTTGATTGCAATCCGCTATTGATGATTGATAGATTAAAAACGCTGAGAAAATCAATAACTACGGTGCAACGGGAGGGGCAAGCCCCTCGCCCTACGAAAAGTGGGTGGGATAGTGCGGATACAGAATCATATCGGAGAATACAGATGTTAGCATTACGAAAAGTGAGAGGAATAATGCGGTTTTGGAAGTTTAGGGCGGCGAGGGGGATTACCGTTTTCAGCCGAATAAATGCCTTTTGTGCCTTTTTATTGCAATTGCAGTGAAAAACGATTATAATTAATATGTGAGAATATGGTTATAATTACGGCTAAGAGAAAAGGAGAGCTTATGAGAAAAACAAGTGAAAAGATATTACGGGCACTGCTTGCGGTATCGGTACTTGCAACGGCTGTGCTTTCAAGCGGTTGTCTTGACGATGAGGAGGAGATTTCCGACAGCACGGCAAGCGACAACAGGCAGACGAGTGACGGCGGCAATTCGGAAAGCAGTGAAGACAGTGATAATAAATATGAGGGAAGTGTTACGGGCAGTCGTGCGTCAAAGCTGACGTTCAGCGGCTCGGACGGGATAAGCATTACGAGAAAACAGCGTGAAGCCGAAAAGCCTATGGGCGAGGACGGCACACAGACGGTATTCGTGTATATGTGCGGAAGCGACCTTGAAAGCGAGAACGGGCTTGCGAGCGGCGACATTGAGGAAATGATCGCAGGGTCAAAAAGCGAGAATGTGAAGTTCGTCATTCAGACGGGCGGTGCGGGAGCGTGGGCGGATACATACGGCATCTCTGCCGAAAAGACACAGCGTTATGTTGTAACGGGCGGAGAAATAAGCCTTATCGAAGAAAAAGAATCTGTCAATATGGGCAAGGAGGACGTACTTGTCGATTTTCTCGGCTGGGGTATAGAAAACTATGCGGCGGCTAAAATGGGGCTTATCTTCTGGAACCACGGCGGAGGAAGTATAAGCGGCGTGTGCTTCGATGAGCTTAACGAGAACGATTCGCTGTCGCTTGAGGAGATAGACACTGCGCTTACCTCAATATACGATAAGATGACGGATAAGTTTGCGTTCATCGGCTTTGACGCTTGCCTTATGGCAACGGTCGAAACGGCGAATATGCTTGTTCCGCACGCTGACTATATGTTTGCATCGGAAGAAACGGAACCGGGATACGGTTGGGATTATACCGAGATAGCAGGCTTTATGGAAAGTAATCCTACAGCGGATACAGCCGAACTCGGAAAGACGGTCGCTGACAGCTTTATGGCATCGTGCGAGGCTATCGGCGCAGGCGGCGAGGCTACGCTTTCGATAACGGATCTCAGCCGTATAGACGAGCTTGTAAAGACAGTGAATGACGCCGCCGAGGAAATGAACGATATTTCTTCTGACCCTGCACTGCTTGCGAATGCGGTAAGAAGCATCTATACCGTAAGAGCATACGGCAGTAACAACGATACAGAGGGATATACCAACATGGTGGATCTCGGCTCTATGATAGCGGCTGCGGTATCGGACGACAAGGCGGACAAGGTTATGTCGGCGCTTGAAAAGGCGGTAGTGTATAACATCTACGGCGAGGACAAGGACGGCTCAACGGGGCTTTCGACCTACTATCCGTTCGGCGTTTCAGGCTCTGCCGAGCTTGCCACATTCGGCAAGGTGTGCGTAAGCCCGTACTATATGACGTTTGTTGACAGAATCGCATACGGCGCACAAAACGGCAGTACGGACGGGTACAGCGGTGAAAAAACATGGCTTGCGGACGGTGCGGTGTACTGGAGCGACGGGGATTATTCCGACTACGAGAGCAACTGGGAGCATTACAACAACAAGACCGACAACATGGGCTTCTGCGGTGATAAGAGCAGTGTTCAGATAGATGTCGGACCTGTGCTTGACGATGAGGGAACGTTCTACTTCAATGTTACGGACGATACTATAAACAACCTTGCGAGCGTAAACTGCTCGGTTTACCGTGTTGACGAAGAAACGGGTGAGCTTATCGAATTCGGTGTTGACCAGAGTACAAAGGTAGATTTCTCATCGGGACTTGTCGAGGATAATTTCAGCGGTCAGTGGTATATGATCGAGAATAATCTTATCCCTATGTTCATAGTAGAGAAGAACGGAAACAGCTCGGTTTACACATCACCTATAAAGCTCAACGGCAAGGAAACAAATCTGCGTATAGCTATGACGCAGGACGGCAATGCGTATGACATAACGGCGCTTGGAACATGGGACGGCGTAAACGAAAACGGCGAGTCGGCAAGAAGCGTTGTTCCGCTTAAAGAGGGCGATGTCATAGTGCCGATATTCAACACCTACGACAGCGAGGGTAACTTTGCAGGCAAGGCGGAGGGCGATGAATGCACCTACAGCGGCGACAATATGATAGAGTTTGTCAATCTGCCTGCAGGCGACTACAGATACAGCTTTGTTATAAACGACATTTACGGAAATGTGTGCTATACCGGCTTCACGGTGTTTACGACCGACGATGACGGGAATGTGTTCTTTACGCCGGAGGAGTAGTAAAAACAGCAAGCTGTATCGATCACGCATTTTTCTTTTACAAAAAAACTAAGAGGAGAACCCCTATGACAAACCGGATCATCACAGATATTTCAGATTATATCTTTGTGTCAGGAGAACCTCAAAAGGTCGATGCGATTTTTCTGCCGGGCGGCTCACACCCCGAACAGCCCGAATATGCCGCAGAATTATACCGACAAGGTTTGACTGATTGGATAGTCCCGTCAGGAGGAGTAAGCGTTAAAGAGGAAAAATGGCACGGCGTCCGCTCAAAAGCGGAAATTTATAGTGGCGATTACCGGTCAGACTGCGAGTTTTTTACAGATGTACTCGTAAAAAACGGCGTTCCGCAGACTGCGATCATTGAAGAAAGCAAGTCGGGGCATACCCGTGATAACGCATTTCTCTCTCGTAAAGCCGTTGATGAAAAGGGCATAATGATAAAAAGCGGTATAATTGTTTGTAAAGCCTTTCATGCTCGCCGATGCTTAATGCTGTATCAAATGGCTTTCCCGAATGTTGATATGACGGTCTGCCCCGTACATTGCTATAACATCACCAAAGAAAACTGGTATACGACCGAAAAAGGAACCGATCGAGTGCTCGGTGAGCTTGCACGGTGCGGAAATCAGTTTGTCGGCGATCTCAAGACTTATCTTGATCTGATATGAAAATACTGTGCTGCCTTCAGTAAAAACAGCAAGCCGTATCAAGTTTCGGCTTGCTCGTTTGTGATAAAATGAATACAGTCGAAAAGATGGAAGAAAGCTGTACGGGAGAAAAACAGATGAACGGGATAAACGAATGGTATATGAATATTCAGAATATTGTTGACGACATAGACAGGTGTATCAGAAGCGGCGAGGACGAAAAGCTGACGCTCGGCAGGCTGTCGCAGACGCTTGGCTACTCGGAATACTATGTTTCAAGGAAATTCGGCGAAATATCGGGAATGAAGCTCAGGGATTATATGAGATACCGCAGGCTTGCTTTTGCGCTGAGGGAGTTGAGAGATACCGACAAGGGCATACTTGACACCGGCTTGATTTTATGTTATATTATAGATACAAAAAGAGGGAAACGACAGACGGTCGCTCCCTAAGTTGGTAAAAAATAACCGCCTTCAGTTTGCGACATAGGGGCGGTTATTTCTTTTTGTTAAAAGAAAAGATTGTGAATATCATAACTGTGAAAGCAGTAAGAAATATTCCTATCTGTGTTAAATCACTTAGCGTTATGTACACAGCTTCACCTCCTTTCAAAG
>OBDJ01000544.1_pt1 | contig 19000 bp, 8 predicted proteins | sample 1518041 | NCBI WGS metagenome assembly OBDJ01 (sample SAMN01760916, study PRJEB22395) | human gut metagenome
CTGGATTCCCCCATGCTGTTCTGCTCCGCCCGCCAGGGCATCGCCTCCTACTCCCCCGACGTGCCGGGCACGGACCTCAAGCCTCTGTTCGACACCATCCTCAGCTATATCCCCGCTCCCGAGGCGGACCTGGACCAGCCCTTCCAGATGCTGGTGTCCGCCATCGACTATAACGAGTTCGTGGGCCGCATCGCCATCGGCCGGGTGGAGCGCGGCGTCCTGAAGCAGAATCAGGAGATCGCCGTGTGCAACTATCACGACCCCGACGCCCCGGCCAAGAAGGCCAAGGCTGTGTCCATGTACGAGTTCCAGGGCCTGGGCAAGCAGCCCATCACCGAGGCCACCGCCGGCAACATCATCGCCATGTCTGGCATCGGCGACATCACCATCGGCGACACCATCTGCGCCCCCGACTGCGTGGAGCCTCTGCCCTTTGTGAAGATCTCCGCCCCCACCATGGAGATGACCTTCTCCGTCAACGACTCCCCCTTCGCCGGCCGCGAGGGCAAGTTCGTCACCTCCCGCCAGCTGCGGGACCGCCTGTTCCGGGAAACGCTGAAGGACGTGTCCCTGCGGGTCACGGAGCTTGAGGGCGCCACCGACGCCTTCAATGTGGCAGGCCGCGGCGAAATGAGCCTGTCCATCCTCATCGAGACCATGCGCCGGGAGGGCTACGAGTTCCAGGTGTCTCCCCCCCGGGTCCTGTACCGCACCATCGACGGCAAGAAGTGCGAGCCCATTGAGCGTCTGGTGGCCGACGTGCCCAGCGAATGCGTGGGCGCGGTCATCGAGAAGCTGGGCTCCCGCAAGGGCGACCTGATCGAGATGACCCCTGTGGGCAGCCGCATGAAGCTGGAGTTCCTGATCCCCGCCCGGGGCCTGTTCGGCTATCGCAACGAGTTCCTGACGGACACCCGGGGCGAGGGCATCATGGCCTCCGTGTTCGACAGCTACGCCCCCTATAAGGGCGACCTGAACCGCCGCAGCACCGGCTCCCTGGTGTCCTTTGAAACCGGCGAGTCCGTCAGCTACGGGCTGTTCAACGCCCAGGAGCGCGGCGCTCTGTTCATCGGTCCCGGCGTCAAGGTGTACGAGGGCATGATCGTGGGCGTGTCTCCCAAGCAGGAGGACATCACCGTCAACGTCTGCAAAAAGAAGCAGATGACCAATATGCGGGCCGCCGGGTCCGACGAGGCCCTGCGCCTGGTGCCTCCCCGGAAGCTGAGCCTGGAGCAGTGCCTGGAGTTCCTGGCCGACGACGAGCTGCTGGAGGTCACCCCCGAGAATCTGCGTATGCGCAAGACCATCCTCAATCACGAAAAGCGCATGAAGGCCACCCACGGCGGCAAGAAAAAGTAAATCATTGATGAAAAGAAACGGCGTCCGCCTTTGACCAAGGCGGACGCCGTGAGACTGTCAAAAATAGGATTGCCTCTGCCTTCGGAAAGGAAGATAGTTACGAAAGAAACCCATCAGGGGTGTCTTTCGTTTTCAATCATTGCATTTTCAGAACTTTCATGAAAGTTTTGAAAATGCTTTTTCAGCTTGTCAAAAAGGATTTTTGACAAGCTGACGGCGTCCGCCTTTATCCAAAGGCGGACGCCGTTTTTGCCTTTTTTGACAGGCAAAGGGGGGTCCCGCCATCCGGCGGGACCCCCTTTTGCTCAGCGCTTACCTGAGCGATCAGGCTTTCTCAGCTGTTGCGCTTTTTGCGGGACACGATGACCAGCACCACAGCCAGAGCGGCAGCGCACACCAGGACGATGATCCACATGGTGGTGTTGCTCTCGTCGCCGGTCTTGACGCCGGGCTGGGTGGGCTGATAGCCGGGATCGGCTGCGCCGCAGTCGGTGCACTTGCCATCCTTGTAGTGATGGCCGGTGGCATCGATGACCATGGTCTCCACCTCACCGCAGCCGGTGCAGGTGCGGGTCTTTTCGCCGGGCTCGGTGCAGGTGGGCTGGGTGGTGACGATCCACTCGCCGAAGGTATGCTCATGGGCGGTGCAGACCACGTCGTTGCGGTCGCGGACGCGGATGCGGGGAGCCATGGGGGTGCCGTCGGCCAGGACGAAGGTGTTGTCATAGGAGGCCAGGCCCGTGGCGGAGATCTGGCAGCCCACGGACAGGTTCGCCACATCGTAGGAGGTGGTGATATAGCCGTCGATGAACACCCGGGCGATCTTGCCCTCGCTGTCGCGGACCAGGATGGTCTGGACCAGGCCGTCGGCCATCTCATAGCCGGTGACGTAGCCGTTCAGGGTCACCAGCTGGCCCAGGACGGAGCCGTCGTTGATCTGGGTGGAGGTGACGGCTCTGGGAGTGACGGGAGTGGTCTCACCGATCTTCTCAATGGAGGAAACCTGCAGCTCGTTCTCGCCCTGATAGGTCTCCGTCACGCCGGTGACGCGGACCACGTCGCCGATCTTGAAGTCGCCGGCCACGGGGAAGCAGTTGATGCCGCCGGTCTCATCCTGAACATAGATGCAGTCGAAGAAGGCGGTGGCCTTGTCATAACCGGAGGCGTTGGAGGTCACGACACCCTCAATGGTGTACTTGTGACCGGCCTCGGTCTGGGCCTGGACCGTGGCAATGTCGGTGATCTTCACGGGGTTGATGCGGCCCAACAGGTTCTCGCAGATCTTATAGTTGGAGTAGTTCTTCTCGGAGCCGTTGTCACTGATGGTGGCCTGGACCTCGAAGTTGGACATGAAGGCCGCGCCGGACACGATGATCAGACCCTTGCCCTCCAGCTGCTCGCTGGCCATGGCCAGCAGACGGCTGTCGTTTTCGGCATAGGCGTACTTGGGCACGTTGGCGCCGCCCAGGCCGTCCTTATCCACGTCCACGGAATAGGTGGTGCTGTGGGCGTATACCACCGGGGAGACGGTGGCGGGCAGGGTGGAGGTGGGCTTGCCGTCGGCATCCACGGCATACACGGAGGCGCCGCCATAGTGGCTGAATACCTCGGTGTACAGGCGGTCATAGGGGTGAGCGGGGTCCACCTCCACGCCGTCGGTCAGGAAGCTCTGACCGTAGGTGTTGAAGTACAGACGCCACTTGTCCACGCCGTCGGCTGCGCTGCGGACATCGTCATAGGTGGCATCGTCCGCAATACGCAGGCTGGAGCCCAGGGCCTGGAGCACCTCATTCTGGGTGGCGGCCATGTGCTTGATGGCGGGATTGCTCTGGATCACGTCATAGTTCTCGTAGTTGTCGCTCCAGCCGGCCAGGATCACGGTGCCGCCGCCGGCGTTGAAGGCGGTAATGGCCGCCAGCTCCGCGGCACTGTAGGTCCGGGGATCGGTCTGGGCGTCCGCCAGGCGGCGGGAGGGGGCGGTGAGGATCAGGGCCTTGAACTTGGGATTGGAGCAGGCGGCGATCAGATCGTCGCTGGTCTTCAGCTCCACGGTGCGGACGTTGTACTTGCCCGCCAGGTTGCCGAAGTTGCCCATGGAATCCTTGTAGTTACCGGCCACATACTCGTTGTAGTGGGAGGCGTCGATGCCGATATACACCAGGTCGTCGGCGTTCAGCACGTCCAGGGTAATGTCCTTGGTGAACACATACTCCTTGCCGTCCTGCTCCAGCACCACGGTGGCGGTGACCTTATAGACCCGGGCGGTATCGAAGGAGATATCATAGCTCAGGTCCAGGGTGCCGCTGGCGGGAACGGTGCCCACGTCGGTGGCGGAGGTCAGCACCTGGCTGCCCACGGCATAGGTGATGGACTTGATCCTGGCGTCGGTGCTCTCGCTGTTGAACAGGGTGGTGGTAACGGTCATCTTCTCGCCGGTGACGGGAGTGGAGGTGCCGCAGGTCACATCGGAGATGCCCAGCTTCAGGGTCTCGCCCACCCACACGGGAGCGGTGACCGCCAGGTCGCCGTCACCCTGGGTGACGCGGATGTAGTAGTAGCTGTAGTCGGGGTCCAGGGTCACGGACAGGTCGCCGGTGGCCAGGACAGCGGGATCATCCCAGGTATAGGCGGTCTTGCCGGAGTTGACAATGACCTCCACCTTGGAGATGGAATCGCTGACGTCGGGGTCGTTGACGGTAACATGGATGTCCAGCTTCTCGGGGACCTCGGTGAGGCTGCTGCCCAGGAGCATGCCGTTGACGGTGTAGCCGATCTCCAGGTTCTTGTCCTCGGTGGCGTACATACGCATGGCGCGCAGCGCGTCGTAGATGCCCTCCTCGGAGAAGTCGTCGGTGAGGATCACGTCGCGGGCGTCGTTGGCGTTGCCCCAGCGGCCCTTGTGGTTATCCTGGTTGTTGGTGGGAGCCAGGTGCCAGCCCTTATCCAGCGCCATGGTGTAGTACTCATAGCTGGGATAATAGCCGCCGGCGCCGATCTGGCCCTCGCCGTTGCCGGCCTCCACCATGTACATGCGGCTGTCGATGACGGGATCCCAGAAGGCGAAGTCACCGAAGGTGCCGAAGGTGTTGCCGGGGTGGTTGAACTGGCTGAGGCTGTCTGCGCCCTCCTGCTGGCTCAGCAGGGCATAGTAGGCGCGCATACCGGCATAGTCGGTCTTGTTGTTCAGGGTGGTGTTGTTGCGGGAGACGATACCGGGGGTATTGAAGGTGTTGATGTGGCCGGGACCGCCGGACCAGGTCATCTCGAAGCCGGCCAGAGCCACCAGGGAGCCGGCGTTGGCCTCGTTGAAGGCGGCCACGGCGGAACGGTAGCTGTTCCAGGTCTCCTGGCTGTAGGGGGTGGCCAGGCTCATGTAATACAGAGCGCCCTCGGGGTTGGCCGCGCCGCTCTTGTCGAAGTAGTTGGAGTGGTCGGTGAAGGCCACAAACTGCACGTTGGCGCTGTCGGGCAGGTTCTTCACATAGCTCAGAGCGGACTCCAGAGAGCCTGCACCGTCGGAATACTGGGTGTGGCTGTGCAGCTGACCGAAGTACAGCTGATACCGGGACTCACCCACGGTGAAGAACCAGCTGAAGGAAGCGGATTTGCCGTCGGCGCGGGTGACGGTGACGGTAACATTGGTGCGGCCGTCGGTCATGTCGGCGGCGGGGGTGTAGGTGGCCTTGCCGCCGGCACAGACGGCGTTGACCTTCTCCCCGTTGACGGTCATTTCCACGGTGGGATTTTCACCGGCGTTGATGAGCTCAGCGGAGATGACAGGCCGCTTGTCGCTGCCGGTCTGGCTGCCCTTGAGCGGCGTCACGGCGCCGATGGAGGGCTCGTCCACCACGGTGACCACCAGGCTGCCGCTGTAGCTGGCGCCGGAGACATTGGTCACGCGGACGGTGAAGGTCACCTGATCGGACCCGGCCAGCATGGCGGCAGGCACATTGGCGGTGTAATTGCTGCCGTCGGCGGTGTAATCGGTGATGACACCGGCAGACCTGCCGTCCACCAGGATCTCCAGCTTCTGGACCGCCTTCGCATCGTCCACGGTAAAGGTCAGGGTGTAATCCTGGCCCCCCTTCACGGAGTCGGCGGAGGTAAACTTCACGGCGGGATCATTGACGATGCCGCCGTCCAGCTTCACGCTGTCGGCTACGCCATAGAAGAAGAAGGAGTAGATGGTGTAGTCCGTGACGTTGTACATGCTATAGGTCTTATAGCTGTCGCTATAATACTCCAGGAACTGGCTGTACCTGCCGTTGAACTTGGCGGTGCGGCTCTCCAGCTGATAGCCGCCCACGCCGCCGGAGCAGGGCTCCACGGTCCAGTCGGCGTCGTCGCTGGCGGTGAGGGAATAGAAGGCATTGTTGCCGGTGCCGTTGGAGCACAGATAGCCGTAGGTTTCGTTGCGGAAGCGATAGTATTCGCCGCTGCGCTCCACGGTGAACACCACGCCGCCATTGCCGGGAATGGCCTTGCCGTTGGCCACCTGGGCGGAGACGTTGTTGACGGCGGGGCTGTCGGTGTTGTCATTCTGCCCGGCCAGGACGCCCTGGGCATTCTGGTTGAACAGCACCACCTGCGCGCCCTCCTGGGGCAGACTGCCGGCGGGCTGGTCCGTCTCGTCGCCTACCAGATAGAGCTGCTGGGCAAACAGAGCCTCGTTGCTGCCGATGGTGCCGAAGGCACTCCAGTTGTTCTTCTCGGCATACCACTCCAGATAGCTGCTGCGGCCCACGTTCTTGATATAGTAGCAGCCCTCGGTGGCAGCCTGCTCCAGTGTCCAGGCGGTGTGGGCCTTGTCCAGGGGAGTGCTGGAGTATTTTTCGTCCATGGACAGCTTCTTGCCCTCGGCGGTGGAGAAGGTATAGCTGCCATCGTCGTTGACGCCCACGGTCCAGATGTCCGCCTCGGCAAAGCCGGACAGCTTCCCACCGGTGAGGGTCACATCGGTGCCCTTGTTATAGAAGCCGGTGTACTCCGTGGACAGGGCCTTCAGGTTGGCGGGGTTATAGATGACCACCTGGTCACCGTTCTTCAGGGGAGCGGTGGGATCATCAGGCTGACCGGGCTGGTCAGGCTTCTGGGTGTCTGCCACCAGATAAAGCTGCTGGGCAAACAGAGCCTCGTTGCTGCCGATGGTTCCGTAGGAGCTCCAATTGTTCTTCTCGGCGAACCACTCCAGATAGCTGCCGCGGCCCACGTTCTTGATGTAGAAGCAGTCCGCCGTGGCGGCGGCGCTGAGCTCCCAATCCACATTGGCCTTGTCCAGGGGAGTGCTGCTGTAGCTGGTGTCCATGGACAGCTTCTTGCCCTCGGCGGTGGAGAAGGTATAGGCGCCGCTCTCGGTGCGGTTCACGGTCCACAGCTCTGCATCCGTGTAGCCGGTGAGCTTGCCACCGGTCAGCTCCACATCCACGCCTGTGTTATAGAAGCCGTTGTACACGGAGGACAGAGCCTTTTTGTTGGCGGGGTTGAACACCACCACCTTGTCGCCGTTCTGCAGGGTGGTCAGATCGGTGACGATGCCGCTTTCCCGGGCGGGAACGGTGCTGAGCTTATACAGGGCCACGGGCTGCTGATTCTCGCTCTTATAATAGCGGAACCGGGTGCCGTTGGTGGCGGCTGCGTTATACTGCAGCGTGGTGTTGTTGCTGGCGATCTTCACATTACCATCAGCGAAGGTGATGGTGTTGAGCTCCGGAGTGGAGCCGGTGATGATCTTGTTCTTGCCGGAAATGTACTTTCCGCTGGCGGACTGCACGGACCAGCCGCCGGTCATGGGCGCGATGGTGAACGCGTACTTGGCGTAATCACCAACGATCTTGCCGTCGGTGATGGTCACGTCCACCTTGTTGCCCTCCTTGTCCAGGGCGGACAGGGAGCCGTCCATGATCAGGCTGCCCTTTTCATAGACGATCAGGTATTGACCGGACCAGTCCTCCTGTGCCTCGGTGACCTTTTCCCAGGTCCCGGACGCAGGCTCTGCCGCGAATACCGACACCGGCAGCAGGGAAACCAGCATGACCAGTGACAGCAGCGCAGACAGAAGTCTGGTGCGAACAGGTGTTTTCATCAGGCTATTACCTCCTTTAATTTCTCCCGGAGCTTCCCGCCCCACAGGTATTTTCATTGTAACATACGCTTCTGTCAGTTTCCAGTTTTATTTGCAGATTTGACACAAATTTTGCTAATATGTGCACAAGGCATGGATGATTGCACAAAGCCCTGCTTGACAAGGGGGGCGCAACTTGCTATGCTGGTGTCACCAATTGCCGAAAGGACCGGTATATATGAAGAAAAAAACGAAGGGGCCCGGCCCTGCCGCCTGGCTGCGGGAGAATAAATGGACGTGCATCGTGCTGGCGGCGGCGCTGGCGGTGCTGCTGGCGGCGCGGCTGCTGGCGGCTCCCGTGCCGGTGCAGTCCGACGAGCCAGAGAACCGCGCGGATTACGAAAGCGCCTCCGTGGACCAGATCCTCTCCGATTCCGCGGAGAAGGACCCTGCTTCCGACAACGGTTATCGCGGCGAGCAGCTGCTGCTGGTCACCGTCCGCTCCGGCGACTATAAGGGCCAGCAGATGCAGGTATATAACTATGTGGGGCCCCTGTATGGCGGGCCGCTGAAGGTCGGGGACCGGGCCACCGTCCTGATCTCCACCTATTCCGACGGCACCGTCAATGCCACGGTGTATGAATTCGACCGTCTGCTGCCCCTTTGCATCGTGCTGGTGCTGTTCATCGCGGCAGCGGTGGCCGTGGGCGGCCGGACGGGGATCAAATCCCTGGTGGCCCTGGCGGTGACGCTGGTGTGCCTGTTCGGCGTGCTGCTGCCGTCCCTGATGAAGGGGGCCAACACGCTGCTGATGACGTTTATCGTCTGTGCCTATGTGGCGGTGGTAAGCCTGACCATCGTAGGCGGCGTCCGGAAAAAGACCGTGTGCGCCATGCTGGGCGCAGTGGCGGGCACCGCCCTGGCCCTGCTGTTCGGCCTGCTGGCCCAGGGACTGACCCGCATCGACGGCCTGCGCATCGACGACGTGGAGCCCCTGCTGCAGCTGCGGCAGACCGGCACGCCCATCGGTCTGCGGGGCCTGCTGGTGGGCGGCATCGTCATCAGCGCCCTGGGCGCGGTGATGGACGTGACCATGGGCATTGCCTCCTCCCTGTCGGAGGTCCACGCCGCCAATCCGGAGCTGTCCCGGAGGGAGCTGTTCCGCTCCGGCATGAACATCGGCCGGGACATGGTGGGCACCATGACCAACACCCTGATCCTGGCGTTTCTGGGCAGCGGCTTTACCCTGATCCTGTACCTGTATTCTCTGGGACTGTCCTCCCGGCAGCTGCTGAGCTCGGCCTATGTATCCCTGGAGGTGGTCAGCGGCATAGCCAGCAGCGTGGGCGTGATCCTGTCCATCCCGCTGACGGCGCTGATCACGGCAGAGGTCTTTACCCGGGAGAAGAAATCCGAAAAGAGCGCATAAGCATAGAAGGGTTCCCGCCCCCGACAGGCGGCGGACGGACAAAATTTAAGTTAAATTACAGCTTCGGGGCGTATACTTACCGTATACGCCCCCGGATGCGTTGGGGGAAAACGAAGGGAGGTGCCCGGTGAAGGCGCTGGTAAAGGAATTGCTGCACCTGACGGAGGCGCGGCAGCTGACAGAGGATGTACGCGGCGGCGTTTCGCCGGTGCTGGTCACCGGCGTGGGACCGGTCCACCGGGCCCAGGTGGAGGCGGCCCTGCACCGGGACAGCGGACGGCCCCTGTGGGTGCTGTGTGCCGACGAACGGGAGGCCCGGCGTCAGGCCGGTGACCTGGCCGTGCTTACCGGGGAGACGCCCCTGGTGCTCCCGGCCCGGGAGCTTCAGTGGCGGCCTATGGAGTCCAGCCGCCCGTGGGAAAACCAGCGGCTGGCGGCCCTGTACCGCCTGGCGGACAGCCCCGTGGTGGTCACTACCCCGGACGCGCTGGTGCAGCGGTGCATCCCGCCCCGGGTGCTGGAGCGGACGGCAGTGACCCTGGCCGTGGGCCAGCAGTGGGACCTGAACGCCCTGACCCGGCGGCTGGCCGGAGCCGGATATACCCGCTGTGACCAGGTGGAGGGCCCGGGACAGTTTGCCCTGCGGGGCGGCATCCTGGACGTGTTCTCCCCGGGCATGGAGCAGCCGGTGCGCTGCGAATTTTTCGACGACGAGATCGACTCCCTGGGCATATTTGACGCAGCCACCCAGCGCCGGGTGGAAAACCGCCGGGAGGCCCTGCTGCTTCCGGCGGCGGAGGTGCTGCCGGCCTGGCAGGAAGGCCAGGCGGAGCAGGCGGCCCTGCGGCTGGAGGCCGCGGTGAAGCGCCTTGCCCGGAGGCAGGACACCCAGGCCCTGCGGGAGCTGCTGACCGCCGATGCCGCCCGTCTGCGCCAGGGCATGGCCCCCAACGGCCCGGACCGGTGCCTGGCGGCGGTGTATCCGGAAAAGACCACGGCCCTGGACTATCTGCCCGAAAACGCCCTGGTATGCGTGGAGGAAAGCGGCCGGACGGCGGAGGCCCTGCGGGGCTGGCTGTGGCAGCTGAAGGAGGACGTGTCCGCCGGAATGGAGGCGGGCTTTCTGGCCGGTGAGCTGGCGGATTTTGCCGCCTCGGAGCCGGAGCTGGCCCTGGGGCTGGAAAAGCATCCGGTGGTGCAGCTGGACGGCCTCACCACCGGGCGGCAGCTGCTGCAGCCCCGGGACCTTCTCCAGCTGACGGCCAAGCAGCTGTCCAGCTACGGCGGCTCCCTGGAGCTGGCCTGCACGGACCTGACCCACTATCTCACGTCGGGCTACCGGGTGATGGTGCTGTGCGGCGGCGAGGTCCGGGCCCGGAACCTCCGCCGGATGCTGGCGGACCGGAAAATCCCCGCCGCCGTGGACCTGTCCGGGGAAAAGTCCCCGGAAAAGGGCACGGTGCTCATTGCCGTGGGAGCCCTGTCCGCCGGGTGCGAATATCCGGAGGGGCGGCTGGCGGTGCTGACGGAGGGGCAGCTGACCACGCCCCTGTCCGGCCGGACCAAAAAGCCCCGGCCCAGGCGGGACAGCAATCAGCAGAAGCTCCAGTCCTACACGGACCTGACCCCCGGGGACCTGGTGGTCCACGCCCATCACGGCATCGGCCGGTTCGTGGCCATGCTGCGCATGCCGGTGGACGGGGTGGAAAAGGACTATATCAAGATCGCCTATGCCGGGCAGGACGTGCTGTACGTTCCGGCCACGTCTCTGGACCTGGTCAGCAAGTACATCGGCCCCGGCGAGGACAACGAGCGCACCAAGCTCAATAAGCTGGGGGGCACCGAGTGGGCCAAGACCACCCGCAAGGCCAAGGCCGCCGCCAAGGATCTGGCCGAGGGCCTGATCCGGCTGTATGCCCAGCGCCAGCGGCTGGCAGGCCATGCCTTCTCGCCGGACAGCCCCTGGCAGCAGGAGTTTGAGGACGCCTTCCCCTACACGGAGACCGACGACCAGCTCCAGGCCATCCGGGACATCAAGGCCGATATGGAGCAGCCCCGGCCCATGGACCGGCTGCTGTGCGGCGACGTGGGCTACGGCAAGACCGAGGTGGCCCTGCGGGCGGTGATGAAGTGCATTCTGGACGGCAAGCAGGCTGCCATTCTGGTACCCACCACCGTCCTGGCCCAGCAGCACTATGCCACGGCGGTGAACCGGTTCCGGTCCTTCCCGGTGAACATCGAGGTGCTCTCCCGGTTCCGGACCCCCGCCCAGGTGCGGGACATTCTGGCCCGGACCCAGGCGGGAAAGGTGGACCTGCTGATCGGCACCCACAAGCTTCTGCAGAAGGACCTGCAATTTCACGACCTGGGGCTGCTGGTCATCGACGAGGAGCAGCGCTTCGGCGTTACCCACAAGGAAAAGCTCCGGGAGCGGGCCCGGCAGGTGGACACCCTGACCCTGTCCGCCACCCCCATTCCCCGGACTCTGAATATGGCCCTGTCCGGCATCCGGGACATGAGCACCATCGAGGAGCCGCCCCACGACCGCCAGCCGGTGCAGACCTATGTGATGGAGCACGAGTGGCCCGTCATTGCCGAGGCCATCCGCCGGGAGCTGAGCCGGGGCGGCCAGGTATATTACCTGCACAACCGGGTGGAGAACATCGAGTCCACCGCCGGACGCCTGCGGCAGTGGCTGGGGGAGGATGCGGCCATCGGCATTGCCCACGGCAAAATGGCCGAGCGGGAGCTGAGCTCCGTCATGCAGCAGATGGCCGACGGCGAGATCCAGGTGCTGGTGTGCACCACCATCATCGAAACCGGCATCGACATCCCCAACGTCAACACCCTGATCATCGAGGACGCGGACCGGCTGGGCCTGTCCCAGCTGCACCAGATCCGGGGCCGCATCGGCCGCAGCGCCCGCCGGGCCTATGCGTATCTGACCTACCGCCCCGGCAAGGTGCTGACGGAGGTGGCCTCCAAGCGGCTGTCCGCCATCCGGGAGTACGTCACCTTCGGCTCCGGCTTCCGCATTGCCATGCGGGATCTGGAGATCCGCGGGGCGGGGAACCTGCTGGGCCCGGAGCAGTCCGGCTATCTGATGAGTGTGGGCTACGACATGTATCTGCGGCTGCTGAACGACGCGGTGCTGGAGCAGCAGGGGAGGGGAAAGGACATCCGCCCCGACTGCTCGGCGGACCTGGCCACCTCCGCCCACATTCCGGAGCGGTATGTGCCCTCCGCCCACCAGCGCATGGACCTGTACCGCCGCATGGCGGCCATCCGCACCACGGAGGAGGCGTCGGACCTGGTGGACGAGCTGACGGACCGCTACGGCGACCCGCCCAAGCCGGTGATGGCCCTGCTGGACGTGGCCCTGCTGCGGGCCGCCGCCGCCGAGGTGTTCATCACCGATATCACCCAGAGGGCCGGTGTGGTGGCCTTCACCTTTGACAGCCGCGTGGATGTACCCAGCCTGATGGCCGTGTGCTCCATGCCCGGCTACCGCAATCGCCTGCGTCTGTCCGCCGGGGAGCCTCCCCGGCTCCGGCTGCACTTGGCCCCCGGGGAGGACGCCCTCTCCGCTGCCGGGAAGCTGACGGAGGAGCTGCGGCTGAAAAAAGAAGAGCTGGGCAAAGCTGCCCGGGAAGGAGATAACTTATGAAAAAAGCATGGATCCGTCTGGCCGCCTCGGTGGTCCTGTCCGCACTGCTGGTGGTGGGTATTTCCGCCAGCGGTATCCTTACCAACGGCCACCGCACCGACGGCCTGTTCTATCAGGCCAGCGGCATCCGGCCCGATGCCGAGCTGCTGACCGTCAACGGAGAGACCATTGACGCCGAGGAGTATCTGTATTGGCTGGCCTATGACTGCGAGTATCTGGCGTACAACGTTCAGGACCTTGACTTTGACGCGGAGCTGTCCGAGGGGATGACCTACGGGGCCTATGCCAAGCAGGACGCCCTGGAGACCGTGAAGCTGTACGCCGTGGTCCGCCAGTGGGCCAAGCGGGGGAATGTGACCCTGTCCGACGCCGACCGGGAGGCCCTGGAAAACCAGCGCCAGCAGTATATCACCTATTACGGCAGCCAGGAGGCCTACAGCAAGCAGATCCAGGGCATGGGCGTGTCGGAGGCCATGTTCGACGCCATCAGCCGGGGCTATTACCTGTATGCCGGGGTGCGTCAGGCGTTCTGTACCCCCGGCAGCGCTCTGTACCCTGCCCAGGAGGACATTGACGCCCTGGCCCGGCAGGGGGGCTATGCCACCAGTCTGCTGCTGTACTGGCCCCTGGACGGCCAGGATGACGACAACACCCGCCTGGCGGCCGAGAGCTTTGCCCAGCAGCTGCGGGACGCCCAGGACGTTACCGCCGCATATCTGGACCTGGCGGGCCAGCTGGGCATGGAGGACGTGACGGAGGCCGGCGTCACAGCCTCCGCCGGGGACATGGGCGAGACCCTGGCCGCCGCCGTGTCGGCGCTGGAGCCCGGCCAGGTCAGCGATGTCATCGACACCGGCAGCGCCCTGTATGTGGCCGTGGGCAAGGAGCTGGACCAGTCCGCCGTGGTCAATGCCCTGTTTGAAACGCAAATCAAGGCCGCCGTGGCCGACGCAAAGGTGGAATACAACACCCGCCTGTTCAACAAGCTGGACCCCGGCGCCTTTTATACCAGGCTCCAGGAGGCCCGTTCGGCTCTCTCCTGAGGAAAACAGTTTGTTAATTTTTAGTCAAACTAACAAACGAACCGGGTTATTTCCTGTTCAGTCCTACGATTTTTCAGCGCGGAGCAATTCTGGGGGTTGACTATTCGACCGAAAATGACTACGATATAGGTACAGAGTAGAACCCCAAAACCAAATGTAGGAGGAAAATTCCATCATGAAAGATCTGTATGTCGTCAATTGCTGCCGTACCGCTATCGGCTCCTTCGGTGGTTCCCTGAAGAACACCCCCGCCGCCGAGATGGGCGCCGTGGTGGTGAAGGAGGCCCTCAAGCGTGCCAATATCGCCCCCGAAAACGTGGATGAGGTTATGTTCGGCTGCATCCTGACCGCTGCCCAGGGCCAGAACGTTGCCCGCCAGGTGGCCATCAAGGCCGGTATCCCCTATTCCGTTCCCGCTTACACCGTGGGCATGGTCTGCGGCTCCGGCATGAAGTCTGTCATCGAGGGCGCCCGCTCCATCCTGGCCGGCGATTCCGACGTGGTGGTCTGCGGCGGTACCGAGAACATGAGCGCCGCTCCCTTTGCCTCCATGGACGCCCGCTGGGGCGCTCGCATGGGCGACAAGAAGCTGGTGGACACCATGATCAAGGACGGCCTGTGGGACGCCTATAACAACTATCACATGGGCACCACCGCCGAGAACATCAACGATATCTGGGGCATCACCCGCGAGGAGCAGGACGCCTTCGCCGCCGCTTCCCAGCAGAAGACCGAGGCCGCCCAGAAGGCCGGCCGCTTCGACGACGAGATCGTCCCCGTGATGGTCAAGGTCAAGAAGGAAATGGTCCCCTTCACCAAGGATGAGTATCCCAAGGCCGGCGTCACCAAGGAAGGCATTGCCAAGCTGCGCGGCGCCTTCCCCGTCAGCCCCGAGTCCCCCAATCCCCAGGTGGTGAACACCTTCGAGCCCACCGGCATCCAGGATGCCGCTGACAAGGGCCAGCCCCGCGTCACCGCTGCCAACGCCTCCGGCATCAACGATGGCGCTGCCGCCATCGTGCTGGCTTCCGGCGAGGCTGTGGAGAAGTACGGTCTGAAGCCCATGGCCAAGCTCATCGGCTGGGGCCAGGGCGGCGTGGATCCCAAGATCATGGGCGTGGGCCCCGTGCCCGCTACCCGTCAGGCTCTGAAGAAGGCCGGCCTGACCATTGAGGACATGGACCTGGTGGAGGCCAACGAGGCCTTTGCCGCTCAGTCCATCGCCGTGGCCCGCGAGCTGCACTTTGACATGAGCAAGGTCAACGTCAACGGCGGCGCCATTGCTCTGGGTCACCCCGTGGGTGCCTCCGGCGCCCGGATCATCGTCACCCTGCTGCACGAGATGCAGAAGCGCCCCGAGGCCAAGCGCGGCCTGGCCACTCTGTGCATCGGCGGCGGCATGGGCGTTGCCACCATCTACGAGAAGTGCTGAACAGCCCAGCGGCTTAACGCAAACGAATAAAAATCTCCCCGGCAGCCGGTCTGCCGGGGAGATTTTTTTACCCGCTTCGCCTGCATGGCGGCAGCAGCGGGGCCATATACTGGGTGCTGCAGGGCAGTGTGCGCCGGTAATGGACAATGCGGCGCGATACTGTACAACGAACGAGAGACTTATCGGGAGAAAAATGTTGATTTTCCGGGTTGACAGACGAGTCTAAACGTGATAAAGTACGCAATACTGGGTCGGTGGGCCCTTATGGGTGACGAAATGCCCCAAATGTTTACAAATTTTTCAAACTTTTTATGATATAATACCCTGGGAAGTGGGTTTGAGGCCCCGCACCTGACAGGAAGGGATGCGCCGGGCCCGACGATGAAAAAGAATTTTTCCAAGTATCTAAAAAGGTAGTTTCTGCGGTAAAGGAGCGCAGTGTGCTATGTGGATGCCGTCTCTTGATCTGGCGGGGGGCCTGTGGGCCCGGGCGCGCCGGACTTTGTATACATTTTTTTCCCGGCTTAGCCGGTATGCACAGCGGTTCTGGCTGAGCCGCGCGTATTTTCCCGTACTGCTGACGGTGGCGGGGGCGTTTATGGCTGCGGGGCAGCCGGTCTATGGTGTGGTGGCCCTGGGCTGCATCGTCATCTGGCTGCTGGCCGCCTGCCCGGATCTGTTGGCTCCGGTGTGCCCGTTTTTCATGGCGTTTCTCATGTCCACCCAGTGCTACGGGCAGCTGTCGGACTTCTTGCCCTGCGCGGCCCTGGTGCCGCCGCTGGTGCTGGCGCTTCTGTGGCACTTTGCCGTGTGGCCGGTGACGCTTCGCCTGGGCCGCAGCGGCATGGGCCTGGCCCTGGTGTCCATCGCCACCCTGTTGGGCGGCTGCGACGTGATCACCCGGAAGCAGGCCGTGGAGCCTCTGTCCCTGTACTATACCCTGGGCCTGGGGGTGGGGATGCTGGTGCTGTATGTTCTGTTCCGCTCCCACCTGACAGAGAAGCGGACCTATGACCTGCACCGGCGGTTTGCCGGGATTTTCTGCGCCCTGGGCATGTGCATGGCTCTGGCGGTGCTGCTGGCCTATCTGAAGGCGTGGCTGGCAAACGGAGCCGTGGTCGGTGTGCTGTATCTGTCCTATCGGAACTTTGCCACATCCGTTCTGCTGACGGCGCTGCCTATGCCGTTTTATCTGAGCCTGAAGCACCGGGGCCATCTGGTCACCGGCGGGGTGATGGCTCTGGCCCTGGCACTGACGGGCAGCCGCAGCGCGCTGCTGTTCGGCGCGGTGATTCTGGCCCTGTGCGGCGTGTATCTGATGCGTCACGGCGTCATCAGCCGCCGGTGCCTGACGGCCCTGGCCGTGGCCGCCGGGATCGCTGTTCTGGCGGCGGGCCCCGTGGTGCTGCAATGGGTGCTCCATAGCCGTATGGGCGAGGACATCCAGGACAGCAACTCCGACCGGCTCCAGTTTCTGGCCCGGGCGGTGGATGATTTCCTGCGGCATCCGGTATTCGGCATCGGCCTGTGCAGCACCCGGAACGCCGATGTATTCAGCGGCGTGGAGGGCAGCATGGTGTTCTACCACAACAGCGTGGCCCAGGTCATGGGCAGCATGGGCCTGGTGGGCATCGTAGCCTACGGACGGCTGCTCCACGACCGCATTGCTCTGCTGCGGGAGGGCGGCCGCGACCCGTTCATGCAGGCGCTGGCCGTGTCGTATCTGGGCATGGTGCTGATCTCCCTGTGCAATCCCGGCGAGTTCTGCCCCTTCCCCAATGCTGCCATGATGGTGATGCTGTTTGCTCAGGCGGAGGAGGCCGTGGGAGACGTGGCTGTCCCTGTGCGGCAGCTGCTGGTGCGTCATCTGGGCGCTCCCGCAGGGTTCCTGCAGTTTTGAAAACGTAGTTATAACATAGTAAGATGCGGTGCAGTCCCTTTTCGGAGACTGCACCGCATTTTACTTTACACATTATTCGCCGTTGTCCCGCAGGTATTGCAGCCGCCGGAAGCTGCGCCGGGCCAGCAGAAAGCCCACAACCGCCAGCAGCAGGCACGCTGCTCCCAGCAGGAAGGTCCGGGCGTCCAGGGCCGCATGTTCGCATAGGAAGGAGAAAATGCGGTACGCCCCCATGACCAGCAGAATACCCAGCACCAGCAGGGCCACCAGCACGGTCATATCCGTGCACTCGTCGATCCGTTTCATATGCCCCTCCTCAGTCCGTTACCGCCACGTCCAGGCCGAACTCCTCCGGCAGGAACCGGGGGCACACGTTGCCGCTGGTGCAGATGGTGGAGGCGGCCAGCCGGGTGCCGATCTCGCAGGATTCGGCCAGCGTCTTGCCATAGGTCAGGCCGATGGTAGCTCCGGCAAAGAAGGCGTCTCCCGCGCCGGTGGTGTCCTTCACATCCACCTTGCGGCCTGGACAGGCCCCCTGGTCCCCGTCACAGCTGGCGTACACGGCCCCCTGGGCCCCCATGGTAACGATCATCCGGGGAATGCGGGCGCTGCGGATTTTCAGGGCCAGGATCTTTTGCAGCTCCTCCGGGGTCTTTTCGCTGTAATCGTCGGAGAACAGAATGCCCATCTCCTGCTGGTTGCACACAAAGCAGCTGGTCTGCTGCAAGAAGTCCCGGCGCTCCACGGCAATGCTCATGTTGGACACCACGGCGTATACGTCCTTTTGGTACTTCCTGGCGTACTGGAACACCCGCTTGACGATCTCCTTGTCCATGTCGATCTCCAGGGCGATGCTGTCGGCGTCCCGGAAGATCTCGTCCCCCTTTTCGTCCAGCAGGGCGATCAGGGGCCGCAGGTCCGGGCGCTTGCTGATGGCGGCGCACACGTCCCCCTGGTTGTCGAACACCGCCAGCCAGGTGCCCATGCCGTCGGGAGTGGGCAGTACATAGTCGGTGTTCACCTTGTGATTTTTCAGCTGGCGTACCACGTCGGAGCCCAGGCCGGTGTCATCCACCAGGCTCACAAACGTGGGGCGCAGCTCCACGTTGGCGATGTCCTCCACCACGTTGCGGCTGACGCCGCCGGGGACCTGCTCCACCCGGCCCACATTGCGCCCGCCGGGGATATAGGTGGACGTGGGGTATCCCTTGATGTCCACAAAAACGGCGCCCAGCACCACGATTCCCATAAAAACGTCCTCCTGCGACTATATTTTCTTCATTATACCGCCTGGGGACCGTTTGGGCAAGCCCTTTCGGCGCATTTGTCTTGACGGGCCCCGGCTCCGGCGGCATAATAGAGGCAGCATAAAAAAATTTTTCCCCTTTTCCGCGAAACCGCCGAGATTTTTTGACGGGATGACAGGCAGAAGCAACTCGAAAGGAGAATGTCACCATGGAGGACCGCGACATCGTGACCCTGTACTGGCAGCGGGATGAGGAGGCCATCCGCCAGACGGACCGGCAATATGGCCGGTATCTGTCGGCCATCGCCTTCCACATCCTGGCGGACCGGGAGGACAGCCGGGAGACCGTCAACGACACCTATCTGCGGGCATGGGGCTCCATGCCGCCCCACCGGCCCCGGGTGCTGTCCACCTATCTGGGCCATATCACCCGGCAGCTGTCCATCGACCGCTGGCGGGCCCGGGGCCGGGTGAAGCGGTCGGCCTACGCCGTGTCCCTGGAGGAGCTGGGGGACTGCGTATCCGGCCGGGACACGCCGGAGGAGGCCCTGGACCTGCGGGAGCTGGGCCGGGCCGTGGGCGACTATCTCCGGACGCTGCCGCTTCCCGCCCGCCGGGCGTTTCTCTGCCGCTATTACTATGCCGACTCCCTGGCGGAGACGGCCCGGGTCTGCGGCATCAGCGTACCGGCGGTCAAGAGTCAGCTGTACCGCACCCGCCAGGGGCTGCGGACATATCTGGAAAAGGAGGGCTTTGACGTATGAACCCGGAACAGCTCAGCGACGCCATGAATGAATTGCCCCAGGAGCTTTTGGAGGAGACCCAGGCCGCCCGGTCTCGGCGGAGGCCGCGGTGGAAGCCGC
>OBDJ01000601.1_pt1 | contig 17365 bp, 15 predicted proteins | sample 1518041 | NCBI WGS metagenome assembly OBDJ01 (sample SAMN01760916, study PRJEB22395) | human gut metagenome
CTCTAACTCGGAGACTTTTTCTTGTCTACTTTGCCCCTCGCCATAGGCTATTTTTCCCCCCGGCAGAGCCGGGGGTTGTCTTTGATGGCCAAATCAAAGGGGCATGTGCCTTAATGGCACATACCCCTTTTGTCAGCAACCCTTGTCCGGCAACTGCCATAGTATTTGTTTTTCAAAACCTGTTTTATGGGCAGCTGCCCCTTGGCGTCCCGTTTTTTTACATATTGCGGATTTCCTCCAGGAGGGCGTCCAGGCTCTCCCGGTCCAGGGTCTTTTCCTCGGATTCCGGGGTTTCCGGCTCCTCTGGTGCGGCAGACTCCGCCTCCGGGGCAGGGGTCTCCGGCTCCACAGGGGCGGACTCCACCTCCGGGGCAGGGGTCTCCGGCTCCACAGGGGCAGGCTCCGACTCGGCGAGTGCCGGGTCCGGGGCTTCCGGCTGAGCAGGCTCCGGGACCTCCGGGAGTTCCGAGGGCTCCGGCGAAATCTCCGGCTCCGGGGCTTCCGAGGGCTCCGGCGGAATCTCCGGCTCCGGGACTTCCGGTTGGGCGGACGCCGCAGGCGCAGGCTCCTGTGCGGATTCCTCCGGTTGGGCAGTCGGTTCGTGTTCAGGCTCCGGCTGGGGCTCCTGAGGCTCCGGCTGCTCCATCCGGGCCAGACGATCCAGGATACGGCGGCGGCTGCGGGAAATGCCAACGGACCGCCCGATAAAGAACAGCGCCACCAGCAAAACCACCAGCTGCAAAGCCAGGATGGCGTACAGCGGCACCCAGCGCCCCGTCAGCAGGGGCAGATCCACCGGTGCACACAGCGCCGTCCACAGGGATTGGAAGGGACCGGGCTGCTGATCGTCAGGCTCCGGCACGGGGGCCTCCGGCTCCGGTTCTCCGATCTGGGGCAGGGTCCCGGCAAAGCCAGGCATCCGCACCACATGGACCGTATAGTCCCGGGTGGTGCCGTCTTCAGCGGTGCAGGTAACGGTCAGCACATTGTCGCCCTGCTTCAGGGCGGCGTCCGGCTGGGTAACACCCAGGGCCTTGCTGTCCTTGGCGGTGGCGGAAAGGGAGAGCTTGGTGGTCTCATAGGGGACATACACGGCATATTCCGTGATATTGGGTGCAAAGGCCGGAGTCAGCTTCCCCTCGGAGGGAGTCAGATCCGCCAGATCCGCATCGCTGCTGAGGGTCGCCGCGGGGTCTGGCTGGCGGGTAACGGAAATGGTATAGCGGCGGGTGGCGCCGTTGGCGGCGGTGACGGTGAGGACCACCGTGTTGACGCCCACGGACAGCTGGTTGCCGCTGACGGATACATTGGCGCCGCCGTCCGCCGCACTGTAATCCAGAGGCAGGCGGGACACATCATAGGGCACGGTGACGCTGTATTCCGTTGTGCCGGCGGAAAAGGACGGCGACAGGGCGTAGCTCCCGCAGGAAAGGCCGGACAGATTGGCGTTGCCGGAAGGGGGCGAGGCCACGCTGGCCGACCAGGAGGCATCGTTGAGATTCTGGTCACTATTGCCGTCGCTGGTCACGATATCGGTGATGGTGGCGCTGACCTTGGTCCCGGCAGCCACGCCGGACTTCACCCGGAACGTGACGGCCAGAACGGCGGAGCTGCCGCTGATGGGGTTGTTAAGAGACTGGTCATAGGCCAGCAGGTTGCCGCCGCTCATGTCCACGGACCAGCTGTCACCGATGAGTTGGCGGGTGCCGGTGAGGGTCAGGGCACTGCTGTCGTAGTGCAGCACAGCGGTGATGCCCTGGATATTGGAGCCGCTGACGGAAAAGGTGACGGTGACGCTGTCGCCGGCCCGGACGCTGCCGGAGCCGGAGAAGCTGGCCCCGGCGGCCTCCGCTGTCACCGGCAGCAGACACCACAGCAGCAGTGCTGCCAGAAAGCCCGCCAGGGCAGATGAGATATTCTTTCGCATGGCATGGTCCCTCATACTCAGTTGGGTTGTATGGCACCCCGGCCCAGCAGGTACGCCTGAAGCCGGACCATATCGGTGATGGTGACCTGACCGTCGCCGTTGAGGTCCGCCGCCTGAAGGGCCGCGCCGGTCAGGGATGTCTTGCCCAGCAGGTGAGCCTGGAGCCGAACCATATCGGTAATGGTGACCCGGCCGTCGCCGCTGAGGTCGCCGGTGACCACGGTGGTCAGGGTCTGGATGGTCTGGCCGTCCCTGGCGTAGGTGACGGTCATGCCGGTGCCCACCAGGCTGTCGCCCTGAACCGGCAGAGTAATGTAATCGCTGGGGGACAGGTTTGCCAGCAGCTGGCGGGCAGTGGTGCCCATGGGGATGGCCCGCAGATAGCTGTCGGCGATGCGGTAGGCCCCGGTGGTGATCTCCTTGGGGACGGACTCCACGGCCTTGGCCGCATACTGAGCGGTAAAGGTCACGTTGCCGGAGATGGTCATGCCGTTGGTGTAGCCCTGCCAGCCGGTGAAGGTGTAGGTATACTGGCTGTCGGCGGGGCGGACCGGGGTTCCGGCGGGCTTGGGGATGGCCTGCCCGGCGGCCAGCTTCCCCTGGGCATACACGGAGCCGTCATAGTTCAGGAACTGATAGGTATACTGCCCCTGATAGTGGGCATAGAGGGTGATGTTGCTGGCCCCGGTGGTGCTGTTGGCGGTGATCTGCTGGCCGCCCTCCGGCTGGGTGAACCAGCCCACAAAGGCGCAGCCCTCCTTCACCGGGGTGGGCAGGGTTCCGTATTTCTGACCGGCGGAGACCAGGCGGGTGCTCTCGGAGCAGGTGCCGCCGCAGGGATCGAAGGACACCACATAGGAGCCGTCGGTGACATAGAACCGGGATTCCAGGCGATAGTTGTCCCCAGCGGTATTCTCCGCCGCGATGACCAGGGTATAGCCTCCCACCCCCAGCCGGGAGAAGGCCACGGCGTCGTCCAGCCGGGACAGGTCATAGCTCTTGGCGTTGGGCGCAGCTGTGGCGGGGGTAATGGCATTGGAGCCGTTGGATCTCTGGATGGATACCGTCACCCGGCGGATATCATAGGCGTTGCGCAGGGTGCCCCGGAAGGGAAAGCCCGTCTGCCCCACCGTCAGGGTGGAGTTTACCGTGGGATAGGACGCGCCGTCCAGGGTCCAGCCCGCCCCGGCCAGGGCCAGCTGCCACTGCATGGCCGTATCCGCCAGGATCAGGCGGCCGCCTGCGGCGTTGGAGGAAACGGACAGATAGCTGCCCGTGCCCCGGTTTTGCAGGGAGAAGCCGCTGTTGTATACGGCGGCCTTCCACAGCTGACCGTTATCCGTGGAGGCTTTGGCCAGAGTAACGCCGCTTTTCCCGGCGGTCAGCCGCAGGCCGTTTTCCTGGCAGGTGATGGTATAGTATCCGCTGGCATGATAATCCAGGCGGAACTGCTGGTTTTTGCCGCTGCCCACGGCGTTCAGGGTCAGGCCCGAGGAGCCAGGGGTGGCGGTCAGATTACTGTTGGCAGAGGAGCGCAGCTGATACACGCCCTCCCCCACCGTGGCATCCTTGAAGCCGTAATCCGCCAGCATGACCTGGGCCTTGGCGGGCTCGTTGATCCGCAGGCGGGCGTATACGCCCAGCTGCACGTCGCCGGAGTTGCCGTCGTAATACTTCAGCACCTTGCCGGTGACGCCGTACTTGTCGGCGGTGGGGCCGGTCATAACGCCGTAGGAGTCTGACTGAGGCTCCCGCACGGCGCCGCTTTCGTTGTAAATGGCCTCGATGAGCTGGGCCTCAGGCTGATTGGCAAAGCCGCCCAGAGCGTCGAAGGCCCGCATAATGACGCCGGTGGCGCCGCCCCGTCCATCGCTGCTGGAAAAGCCCGAGGAGCCGCCCACGCCGTGCTGCACGGCACGGGACCAGAACACGTTGCGCAGGGCGATGCTGTAGTTATCCATGTCAAAGCCGGGAACAGCGGACTCAATGGACCGGACGATGGGGTCATAGTAGCTGCGGCGGACATAGTTCCGCTGCACCCGCAGGAAGCCGTCGCTGTCCTCGTTGGCCAGGGCCCGCCAGGTGGCGTCGAAATTGGAGCCGTAGCCCCCGTCGGCGTCATAGGCGGCAGAGAGCCGGTTGCCGATGGAGCGGTAGTATGTATCCGAGGAGGACTGGCACCACCGGAAAAAGGCCCGGGGAATGTCGCTGCGGCTGGAGAACTGATACGCACCGTAGGACTTGCCGCCGGCGTCGCCGGAGCCGGAGGAAATGACCCCCGGACCGCTGGCCTCAAAGCGCTGGCTCAGTGTGCCCAGCAGCTGCTCCTCCTGGTCATCGGCGGCGGTGGCCGATGTGAACACCGGCAGGATCACCGGAATGGCCGCCACCAGCAGCGCCAGGCAAAGCAAAATACTCGTCCCTCTACGCATGGTTTTCATCGTATCACCCCGTTGCAAAGCATGTAATCGAAAAACACAATACTGTGTCGTATTCAGGAATAGTATAGCACCTTTTTTCAGGGGTGTCCACCGAAAACGGTCGATTTTCCCAACTAATTAGCATATGAAGCGCGTGAAGTTCTTGGAGTATAAAAAAGCGGAAAATCCGTCTCATAAACGTTATCCCGATCGCCCCTTTCTCCGGCTTTCTCCTGCCCGGCCGTTATTTTTTGTTTATAATCCATTGCATTGTCCGCTAATATGCCGTATAATGCCCCTATCTAACGAAACAGGAGGGCTTTGCCATGCGCCCTGATGGAACCCGCGTAAAGGACCTGCCGCCGCTGGTGGCGGCCATTCCCTATATCATGCCCAAGCGCTACGACGCCTGGAACTCCGTCACCGAAAACATCGATGAGGAGATCATCAAGGACTTCATCCGCACCCACCGCCGGGCCGGGGTGCGGATGAACCATATGAGCGTCATCATCTCCGCCTATTACAAGGCGGTGCTGCGCAATCCCAAGCTGAACTACTTTGTCATGAACGGCCGCATTTACCGCCGCAACCACTTCTGCGTGTCCTTCGTGATCCTGAAAAAACAGGCCAACGGGGTAGTCAACGAGACCACGCTGAAGGTGTATCTGGACGAGAACGACACAGTGTTTACCGTGAATCAGAAAATTGCCGACGCAATTGCCGCCAATCGGGCGGAGCACCAGTCCAACAGCACCGACAAGTTCGCCAAGTTCATGTTCTCCGTGCCGGGTCTGCCGAAATTCGTCGTGTGGCTGGCCTATCATCTGGACCGCCACGGTCTGCTGCCCCGGAAGATCATCGAGCTGTCCCCCTTCCACACCAGCATGTTCATCACGAATCTGGCCTCCATCAAGACCAGCTATATCCACCACCATTGTTATGAATTCGGCACCACCAGCGTGTTTGTGTGCATGGGCAAGCCCGTGCCAAACTATATATCCGGCGACCTGACCCGAAAGATGATGCCCATCGGCGTGGTCATGGACGAGCGTATCTGCACCGGGTACGAATATGCCGCCTTCTGCAACGATTTCCGCCGTTATATGCGTCTGCCGCAGATGCTGGAATACCCCTTCTGCCAGGAGGAGCCGGAAAAGAAGCCCGCCGCCGAGACCGCCGCTGTATAACTGAAAATGCTCTGCCCATGGGGCAGAGCATTTTCAGTTATACTCCTATGGGATCGTCGTCGGAGTCGTCGTGGACCGGCGCGCCGCCGTTGGCGGGCAGCGGGGCGATGAGGGTGCGGTACAGCCGCCGGAAGAACACCAGGGTCACCAGCAGGGAGGCGATCTCCGCCAGGGGATAGCTCCACCAGACCAGATCATCGTTGCCGATGGAATGGCCGTAGCGGGCCAGGACATAGGCAATGGGCACCAGAAACACCAGCTGCCGGATGATGGAGGTGGTCATGGAGTACACCGCTTTGCCCAGGGCCTGGAAGGAGCTGCCCAGGGCGATGCAGGCGCCGGCCATGCAAAAGCTCAGGGAGATGATCCGCAGGGCGGGGACGCCCACCTGCAGCATGGTGTCCGTGGCGTCGAAAATTTTCAGCAGGCTCCCGGGAATGGCCCAGAAGATGATCACGCCCAGCACCATGATGCAGGAGGCGTAGATGGTGCTGCGCTTGATGGTTTCCACCATCCGCAGCCGGTTCTGGGCCCCGTAGTTATACGCCACGATGGGCACCACGCCGTTGTTCAGGCCGAACACCGGCATAAAGATGAAGCTGTTGAGCTTGAAGTAAATGCCGAAGGCCGTGGCTGCCGTCTCCTTGGCGGAGTGATAGGCAATGAGGATCTTGTTCATGCAGAAGGTCATCACCGAGCCGATGGCCACCATGATGACGCTGGGCAGGCCGATGGCATAGATATTCCCCACCAGCCGCCAATTGGGCCGGAAGCCCCGGAACTGCAAATGGATTTCCTTGTTCTTCTTCAGGTTGAAGATCAGTGCCAGAATACAGCCGCAGAACTGTCCGATGACCGTGGCCACTGCCGCGCCGGTAACGCCCATGTCGAACACAAAGATGAAGATGGGGTCCAGCACAATATTCACGATAGCGCCCAGTCCCTGGGTATACATGGACAGGATGGACCGGCCGGTGCCCTGTAAAAGCCGCTCAAACATGATCTCGCCGAACAGCCCCAGGGAGCCGCAGCAGCAGATCAGCAGATAGTCAATGCCGTTGTCGATGATGTAGTCGATTTGGGTCTGGGACCGGAAGAAGGGCCCCGCAAACAGCAGCGCCAGCACGGCGCTGATGACAAAGCCCACCACCGCCAGGAATACGCCGTTGATGGCCACGGCGTTGGCCCGCTGCTGGTCCTTGGCCCCCAGAGCCCGGCCCATCAAGGCGTTGACGCCCACGGCGGTGCCGGTGGCCAGGCCGATCATCAGGTTCTGGGCCGGAAACGCCAGGGACACGGCGGTCAGCGCTTGCTCACACACCCGGGACACGAACACGCTGTCCACAATGTTGTATAGGGCCTGCACCAGCATAGACGCGATGATGGGCAGGGACATGTTGATGATGAGCTTGGAAATGGGCATGGTGCCCAATTTGTTCTCTTTTTCCATGGGACTGCTTTCCCCTCCTTACGAATCTGTTCACAAGATAGTATTGTATCATAGCGCCGCGCAAAAGAAAACCCTCCGAAAGCTACATTTTCCGCAGCTTATCGGAGGATTTTTTATTGATTTCGGAAACTTATTTCGCGCTTCGAGACAATCCGCTCACTGCGTCACCAGATAGCTGCCGCTCTCGGGCGCATAGCCGGCCATAGTCACCACGCGCGTGGCCCGGTCATAGCCGGTGGGCAGCGCCGATGCGTCCGCATCGGGCATGACATACACCCGGTCGAAGCAGGACGCCAGCAGCTCCGCCGTGACGCCGTTGTCCGCCGACGGAGTCTCCCGCAGCACCACGGACAGCACCGTGCCCTCCGGCAGCTGCTTTTCCAAAGCCTGGGCAAAGTCCTTCAGCACCACCGTCTTGTCGGCAGGCAGCTCCAGAGCCGACTGATCGCCGCTGATGGGATACAGGAACCAATCCAGCAGAATCTCGTCAAAGCCCATCTGGGCGCACTCCTTGGCCAGGTCCGTGATATACCGCAGGGTCCCCGGCTTGGAGGGGTCCAGCCACCGGCGGCCGGAGCCGTCCCGGTACAGGGTCCCGTCGGCAGCACACAGGGCCGCCTGCTCCTGCTGAGCGTCGGCAAAGGCGTTGTCGCAGAAGCACGCCATCCGCGCCACGGCATAGCAGTTGCTGTCCAGTATGGTCTGGAGGTTCCGGCTGGTGGACAGTCCGCCGGTGAGAATGCCTTCCGGCAAGGCCACCGCCGTGTGATACGCCACGGACCCGTCATACATCTTCACGTTGACGGCCACAGCCTCCCGGTCCGTCAGCAGATAGCCGGGGTCGCTGCCCAGGCAGCCGTATGGCAGCTCCCAGGCGTGGATGGCCTCCACCTTCTGCCGCTGGGGCTCCTCCCGGGTGATGTCCACATCATCCGGCACAGGCGTGGAGTCCGGCTGGGGCTTCTCCGGCTCCTTCCGGGACCAGGGCAGCTCCAGATGGGCCTTGCCCTCGTCATCATACACCACATACTCCTGGGTCAGCAGATAGGCCACCGCCGCCAGCAGGATCAGCACCAGCACAACGACCAGCGCCACCTTGCCCCGGGTATTCCGCCCCCGGTAGCGATGATATCCTTTTGTGGTCATGGCGCGCACCTCCGTTCATGCAAATGCTTCAGGGCTGGATGCTGTCCAGCTGACCCACCCGGCGGGCATGGCGGCCGCCCTCAAACTCGGTGTTCAGAAACACCTCCACAATACGCTTGGCCAGGTTGGGGCCGGTGATGCCCGCACCCAGGGCCAGCACGTTGGCATCGTTGTGACGGCGGGTCATCTCGGCAGACAGGGAATCGGTGCAGTGGGCGCAGCGGATACCCTTGACCTTGTTGGCGGCAATGGAGATGCCAATGCCGGTAGTACAGATGACGATACCCTTCTCGCATGCGCCGGAGGCCACCAGCCGGGCCACCTTTTCGCCATAAATGGGATAGTCCACGCTTTCGGTGGAGAAGCAGCCCACATCCTCAAAGTCGATGTCGTGCTCCTCCAGCCAGATGAGAATGTCCTGCTTCAGCAGATAGCCGCCGTGATCGCAGCCAATGGCAATTTTCATGATGCTATGCTCCTCTCGGGTGGTTCACAGGGCCTGAAACCGCGGCTTGCCCTGTTCAAATGTGGTAAAATAGCGGAAGCCGCATTCCCGCAGCAGCTCCTGGCGCTGCCGGATGAAGCAGCCCACGTCCCCGGGCCGGTGGGCGTCACTGCCCAGGGTGACGATCTCGCCCCCCAGGCGGCGGTACAGCCGCAGAATCTCCGGCCCCGGCAGGGGCTCGTTTCCCCGGTTGGTATTGCACTCGATGCCCACCCCCTTGGGGATCACAGTGCGGAGGACTTCCTCCACCCGATCCATATGGCGGCGGAATGTCATATGCTCCCCGTGGTGCTCGTTGATATACCGCAGCGGCAGGGTCAGATGACCCAGCACCTGAAACTGTCCCCACCGGGCCAGCTCCAGAACGCTGTCCAGATAGCTGTCGATGACACTATCATAATACGCTTCGTCGCCTTTTTCAATATAGTACAGGTCCATGTTGCCAAACTTTTTTCCGCCCAGGTGCACGGACCCGATGACAAAATCCACCGGTGCACCGTCCATCATATGGACGGCCCGGTCAAAGCCGTACTGAGCGTCGCCCAACTCCGCCCCCAGCCGCAGGGTGATCCGGCCCCCCCACAGGGCCTGGGCCTCCCGGAACTGGCGCCGGGCCTCGTCCCAGTCAAAATCCCACCGGGGACGGAAATCATCCCAGTACAGGGTGTCCACATGGTCGGTGATACACAGCTCATTAAGGCCCTGCCGGACGGCGGCCTCCGCCGCCTGGGCCATGGTCTGGTGTCCGTCCGGGGAACAGGTGGAATGTACGTGATAATCGGCAAGGTACATGGCTTACTTCTTCTTTCCGAAAAAGCTGCGGTGCTTTTCGTAATTGCCCTCGCCCAGAGTCTCGCTGAACCTCTTCAGGGCTTCCTTCTGCTCCCGGTTCAGGTCCCGGGGCGTCTCAATGGTAACGGTGACATACTGGTCGCCCCGGCCCCGGCTGTTAAGCACCGGGATGCCCTTGCCCCGCAGCCGGAACACAGTGCCGGTCTGGGTGCCCTCGGGGATGGTATACTTCACCCGCCCGTCGATGGTGGGGATCTCCAGCTCCGCGCCCAGCACCGCCTGGGTGAAGGTGATGGGTGCCTCGCAGAACACGGACGTTCCCTCCCGCCGGAAGATCTCGTGGGGCCGCACCATCACGGTGATCAGCAGGTCGCCGCTGGGGCCGCCGTTGGACCCGGCATGACCCTGGCCCCGCAGGGAGATGGTCTGCCCGTTGTCGATACCGGCGGGGATGGTCACCTGGATGGTCCGGCGCTTGCGGATGCGTCCGCTGCCCCGGCAATCAGGACAGGGCTGGTGGATGATCTTGCCGGTGCCCCGGCACTTCTGGCAGGGTCCCTGGCTCTGCATGACGCCGAAGGGCGTCCGCTGGGCCTGGGTCACGGTGCCGGTGCCGTGGCAATCGGGGCACACCTCCGGCGTGGTGCCGTGGGCGCAGCCGTTGCCCTTACAGGTGGGGCAGGGCTCGCTGCGGTCCACCGTCACGGATTTTTCGCAGCCGAAGGCCGCCTCCGTGAAGTCTACGGAGACGCTGGCCCGGATGCTCTCGCCCCGGCGGGGGCCGTTGCGCCGCTGCTGGCCGCCGCCGCAGCCGCCGCCAAAGAAGCTGCCGAAAATATCGCCCAGGTCGCCGAAGTCGAAGCCCCCTGCGCCGTATGCGCCGCCCTGGCCCGCGCCATAGTTGGGGTCCACCCCGGCAAAGCCGAACTGGTCGTATTTCTGGCGCTTTTCGGGGTTGGACAGCACCTCGTTGGCCTCGTTGATCTCCTTGAACTTCTCCTCGGCCGCCTTGTCGCCGGGGTTCATGTCCGGGTGATACTTCCGGGCCAGCTTTTTGTATGCTTTTTTGATCTCGTCCTCGCTGGCGCCCTTTTCCACGCCCAGGACCTCATAATAATCGCGTTTGTCTTCCATAAAGGCCCGCTCCCTTCTCTGGGTCTTTTATCCCGGAACACCACAGGAAGGGACAGGAAGCCCTGCCCCTTTCCGGTGGTATATTTTCACTTACTTATTCTTGTCGTCGTCATCCACGACCTTGTAGTCGGCGTCGTAATACTGGCCGCCCTGGTCGCCGGTGGGACCGCCCTGGGCGCCGGCCTGACCGGCATCACTCTGGGGCGCCTGCTGCTGATACAGCTTCTCACTCATCTTGTAGAACAGCTGGGTCAGTTCCTCGGTGGCGGCCTTGATGGCGTCGGTGTCCTCGCCCTTCAGAGTCTCCTTCAGCTTGTCGATACCGGCCTGGATGGGGGCCTTCTCGCTCTCAGGCAGCTTGTCGCCCACCTCGCTGAGGGTCTTTTCGGACTGATAGACCATCTGGTCGGCCTGGTTGCGGACCTCTACCTTCTCCTTGACCTTGGCGTCCTCGGCGGCATACTGCTCGGCCTCCTTCACGGCCTTCTCAATGTCGTCCTTGCTCATGTTGGAGGAGGAGGTGATGGTGATGTGCTGCTCGGTGCCGGTGCCCAGGTCCTTGGCGGACACGTTGACGATGCCGTTGGCGTCGATGTCGAAGGTCACCTCGATCTGGGGCACGCCGCGGCGGGCCGGAGCGATGCCGTCCAGGTGGAAGCGTCCCAGGCTCTTATTGGCGGCAGCCATCTCGCGCTCACCCTGGAGCACGTTGACCTCCACGGAGGTCTGGTTATCGGCAGCAGTGGAGAAGATCTGGCTCTTCTTCACAGGGATGGTGGTGTTGCGCTCGATCAGGCGGGTGCACACGCCGCCCATGGTCTCGATGCCCAGAGACAGCGGGGTCACGTCCAGCAGCAGCAGACCCTTTACATCGCCGGTCAGCACGCCGGCCTGCAGGGCCGCGCCCATGGCCACGCACTCATCGGGGTTGATGCCCTTGAAGGGCTCGCTGCCGGTGAAGTTCTTCACGGCCTCCACCACGGCGGGGATACGGCTGGAGCCGCCCACCATCAGGACCTTGGACAGGTCGGAGGGCTTCAGACCGGCGTCGGACATGGCCTGACGCACGGGGCCCATGGTGGCGTCCACCAGATGGCCGGTGAGCTCGTTGAACTTGGCCCGGGTCAGGGTCACGTCCAGGTGCTTGGGGCCGGTGGCGTCGGCGGTGATATAGGGCAGGTTGATGTTGCTGGTGGTAACGCCGGACAGCTCGATCTTGGCCTTCTCGGCGGCCTCCTTCAGGCGCTGCATGGCCACCTTGTCGCCGGACAGGTCGATGCCCTCGGTGCGCTTGAACTCGCTGACCAGATACTTCATGATGCACTGGTCAAAATCATCGCCGCCCAGGCGGTTGTTGCCGGCGGTGGCCAGAACCTCGATCACGCCGTCGTCGATCTCCAGAATGGACACATCGAAGGTGCCGCCGCCCAGGTCGTACACCATGATCTTCTGGGCCTGCTCCTTGTCCACGCCATAGGCCAGGGCCGCGGCAGTGGGCTCGTTGATGATACGCTTCACATCCAGACCCGCAATCTTGCCGGCGTCCTTGGTGGCCTGACGCTGAGCGTCGGTAAAGTAGGCGGGCACGGTGATAACGGCCTCGGTGACGGGGCTGCCCAGATAGGCCTCGGCGTCGCTCTTGAGCTTCTGCAGGATCATGGCGCTGATCTCCTGGGGCGTGTAGGCCTTCCCGTCGATGCTCACCCGGTGATCGGAGCCCATCTCGCGCTTGATGGAGGAGATGGTGCGGTCGGGGTTGGTGATGGCCTGGCGCTTGGCCACCTGGCCAACCATGCGCTCGCCGGTCTTGGAAAATGCCACCACGGACGGGGTGGTGCGGTTGCCCTCTGCGTTGGGGATAACAACTGCCTCGCCGCCCTCCATGACGGCTACGCAGGAATTGGTGGTGCCAAGGTCGATACCGATAACTTTAGACATAATAATTGCCTCCTGAATATATGAAATAAAATTTTAGTCTGTCAAAAAAGCAGGATGATCTCCGTCATCAGTCCGCCGGATTCTCCGGCACGATGATGGCGGCGATGATATACGCCAGCAGTCCGCTGCCGCCCAGCAGGCTGAACACCACCCAGGCCAGACGGACCAGCGTGGGGTCAATGCCGAAATATTCCGCGATTCCCGCGCACACGCCGGAGATCATCCGGTTGTCGCGGCTCTTATACAGTCTTTTTCCGTTCATAGCACAAGCTCCTTTCAGTTGGCTACCTTCACCATGGCGAACCGCAGGACCTTGTCGTCCATGGCATATCCCTGCTGGAATACCTCCACCACGGTGTTTTCTCCGGCGCTCTCGTCCTCCACATGCATCACGGCGTTGTGGCGGGCAGGGTCAAAGGGCTGGCCCAGCGCTTCAATTTGCTGCACCCCCAGCTTTTCCAGCACGGTCATGAACTGCCTGCAGATCATTTCCATACCCTGGCGGTGGGGGTCGCCCTCTTCAAACTGGGAAAGGCCCCGCTCCAGATTATCCAGCACCTCCAGGAAGGGCTTCACGGTGTCGGCCTTGGCGTCGCCGTACAGGCTCTCCTTTTCCTTGGCGGTGCGTTTGCGGTAGTTGTCGTACTCCGCCGCCAAACGCAGATATTTGTCGCTGGCGTCAGACACCATCTTGGCCAGCTGCTCCATTTTTTCCATCTGATCCCGGGTAACGGTGAAGGTCTCCTCCGCCGTTTCCGGAGACGGCTCCTGCTGGGGCTGGGTCTCCGGGGTGTCCGTGTTTTCCTGTTCCTGTTTGTTTTCCTGATTCACATTCTCGCTCATGTTTCCTGGTCCTCCTTGGGGGGCAGCTGGTTCTTCCCGAACATGCGGCCCAAGCTCTCTGCAAAGTAGCTCAGGCGCGCCGCCACGGTGGCGTAGTCCATCCGGGTGGGTCCGACCACGCCCACCAGTCCCCGCATATTGTCTCCGATGTCATAGCTGGCCACCACCACGCTGCTGTCCCGCAGGGCCTCGCTGAGATTTTCCGGGCCGATGAGGATCTGCACCGGGCCGCCCTCCGTGGGCGCCGGCAGCTGCTCTTTATTGTCCACCATAAAGGTCATCAGGTCGTGGGCCTTGTCCGCGTCCCGGTATTCCGGGAACCGCAGGAATTCCTTGGCCCCGCTGGGAAAGACCTCCTGGCTGTTTGCTTCCTTCAATAGCCGCCCGGCGTATTCCACCACCTGGTTCAGCGGCAGGAACCACTGGCCGGGCACCTGCTCGGACAGGCTCATGAGCCGTCCGTTCATATCCTCCGGGCCGATCCCCGTGAAGTGGGTGTTCAGCAGATGGCTCATGTCCGGCAGGCCGCCGTCGGCCACCGGCAATTGCAGCGGCAGCAGCTGGCTTTTCACCTGGCTGTCCGACAGCATCACCACGGCAATGAAGCTGTTGGCGTCCACCGGAATCAGCTCGAACCGCCGCACAGTGGCGGCTGTCTTGTGATCCGCCACGGTATAGGCCGGATAACCCACAAAGGAGGACACCATCTGGCCTGCCCGGGCCATGAGCTGATCCGTCCCTGCCAGCTTCTCCGCCAGAGAGGCGTTGAGCTTATCCTCCTCCTCCCGGCTCAGGGCGCGATGCTCCATCAGCTCGTTGACGTACAGCCGATAGCCCTTGGCGGAGGGGACCCGCCCGGCGGAGGTGTGCGGCTGCTCCAGATAGCCCATTTCCGTCAGATCCGCCAGCTCATTGCGAATGGTGGCAGAGCTGATCTTTCCGGGCATCCGCTGGGCAATGGCCTTGGAGCCCACCGGCTCCGCCGCCGCCACATATTCTTCCACGACGATCTTCAGTATTTGCTTTTTTCGATCGGTCATTTCCATATTGTTTCTCCGTTAGCACTCCAACTTCCTGAGTGCTAAACGCAGTTTACCACCCCCCCGCCGCCCTTGTCAAGTGGAAGGCTTTGAATTATTTGTAAACAAACGCATCGAGAAGCCGGTTCGCTGCATGGATAATAGGCTCTTTTGAGGGCGTAACGCCCGAAAGTCCATATGCCGCAATGGATTCCGGACACAACAAAGCGAGGACTTCAAGATTTCTCTTAAAGCCCTCGCTTTGTAATTGCCCCCAGGTTTTGTTGTCCGTGCGCACTCCTGTATATCGCAAGGAAAGGAATGTATGCAAGGGAAACCTTAGTCGGGTTTCCCCTGCATGTTAAATCGCCCGCCCGCAGGCGACCACTTTTGCAGAGCAAAAGTGCTGCTCCAAAAAGAAAGACACCCCTACGGGTGTCTTTCTTTTTGGAGCAGGGTACGGGAATCGAACCCGCCTCCTCGGCTTGGGAAGCCGATGTACTACCGATGTACTAACCCTGCGCATCTGTTACCCGCTGATTATACCAAACTCCCTGCCGTTTTGCAACCGCTTTTTTCGTCGAACCCGGAAAATATACGCCGCCCAGGCTGGGATGGGCAGTTCCGGTCCGGGCGGCGTATATTCAAATGACGTAGTTGTCCCCCTGGGGGGTGTCCATCAGGTCCGCCAGAGTGACACCGGAAAAATAGTCCCGGGTCATCCGGTAGTATCCCTCCCACACCGGGAGGGTGCGGCACTCGGCGGACCGGGCGCAGAGACCAGCCCCGTCCTTCAGGCAGCTTACCGGGGCCAGGTTCCCCTCGGAGCACTGCAGGATGTCCCACAGGGTGCACGTTTCCGGCTCCCGGGCCAGGCGGTAGCCGCCGCCGATGCCGTGGACGCTCTCAATGAATCCGGCAGTCTTCAGCGCAGGCATCAGCTTCTCGATGTATTTCAGGGAGATATTCTGCCGCGCTGCCACCTCCTTCATAGGGATGTAGCCGCCGCTGCGGTGCTCTGCCAGGTCCAAAAGGATCCGGATGGAGTACCGTCCTTTTGTCGAGATCATGCTATCTGCCTCCTTCTTGTCCCTTCATTATACCCCCAGTCCGGTGGGTAACGCAAATAATTTTTGGCATATTCCGGTATTTTTTGTCGCGTCATTTGCATATTCATGACAAATATGGTATACTGCTGAAAAATCCACAGAAACGAGGCGTACCTATGGACAAATATAAGATCATCCAGGTGAAGGAAAGCGTTTTCGCCGACAACGACCGGGAGGCAGACCGGGTCCGGCAGCAGCTGAAAAAGCAGGGCACCTTCCTGCTGAATCTGATGTCCTCTCCGGGCAGCGGCAAGACTACCACCCTGCTGCGGACCGTGGAGGGCCTGAAGGATCAGCTGCGCATGGGCGTTATGGAGGCGGACATCGACTCCGACGTGGACGCCGCCGCCATGGCCAACGCCGGGGTCCGGTCCATCCAGCTGCACACCGGCGGCATGTGCCACCTGGACGCCGGGATGACCGAGCAGGGACTGCGGGAGCTGGGCACCGATGACCTGGACCTGGTGGTGCTGGAGAACGTGGGCAACCTGGTGTGCCCCGCGGAGTTCGACACCGGCGCGGTGAAAAACGCCATGATCCTTTCCGTGCCCGAGGGCCACGACAAGCCCCTGAAGTACCCCCTGATCTTCACAGTGTGCGACGCGCTGATTATCAACAAGATCGACGTGCTGCCGTATTTCGACTTCGATATGGACAAGGTGGTGGAGTACGCTCACCGGCGCAATCCCAACCTGAAGATTTTCCCCATCTCCGCCAAGTCCGGCCTGGGCGTGGATGCCTGGCGTCAGTGGCTGCTGGAGGAGACGGAGGCCTGGAAAAAAGGATAACGTCATGAAGCATATTTTTTCCCAACTGTTTTACGAGGTGGAGAAGCGCCGGGACACGGTGCTGGTGACACTGATCGCCGACCGGGGCAGCGCCCCCCGGAAGGCCGGAGCACAGATGCTGGTGGGAGCCGAAGGCCGCCTGGTGGGTACCATCGGCGGCGGCGCGGTGGAGGGGCGCAGCATCCAACTGTGCCGGGAGCTGCTGGACCAGCGCCGCTCCTGCATCCGGGAGTTTCCCCTGCACCAGGCCCCGGAGCGGGATATCGGCATGGTCTGCGGCGGCGACGTCACGGCCCATTTCCAGTTCATTCCGGCGGAGGATCCCCTGTGGAACGACACCGCCAGCCGGGCCCTGGCTCTGCTGGAGCAGCACACCGCCGGGTGGCTGGTGCTGGCGGAGGACGGCTCCGCTCCGGCGCTGTTGGATAAGGAAACCGTCGCTGCCGGCAGTCTGCCGGAGGATATTGCCCAGACCCTGCGGACCCCGGGCTTTTCCATGGCAGCGGGATACATCTCCCTGCCTCTGCCTATCGGTCAGCGGGCGCTGCTGTTCGGCGCGGGACACATTTCTCAGGCCCTGTGCCCTCTGCTGACCACGGTGGACTTCCGCCCGGTGGTATTCGACGACCGGCCGGAGCTGGCCAACACCTCCCTGCTCCCCACGGCGGAGCAGGTGATCTGCGGGGATTTCACCCGCATCAGCGACTATCTCACTGTGACGGAGGAGGACTTTGTGGTCATCATGACCAGCGGCCATATGCGGGACTTCCAGGTGGAGGACCAGGTGCTGCGGGGGCCCTTCGCCTATGTGGGAGTCATCGGCTCCCGTCGCAAAACCGCGTCGGTGAACCAGCGGCTCCGGGAGGCGGGCGTTCCGGAGGAGGCCATCGCCCTGGTGCACACCCCCATCGGCACCCCCATCCTGGCGGTGACGCCGGAGGAGATCGCCGTCAGCATCGCCGGAGAGATGATCCAGGTCCGGGCGCAGCGCCGGGGGCCCACTCCCCACGGCTGCCCCATGCACGGGTGATCCCGACTACGGGTCATTCCTGAATCAAAACCTCCGGCTAAGCCGGAGGTTTGACCAGGCCCTATAAGGGCCCATTA
>OBDJ01000622.1_pt1 | contig 16989 bp, 14 predicted proteins | sample 1518041 | NCBI WGS metagenome assembly OBDJ01 (sample SAMN01760916, study PRJEB22395) | human gut metagenome
GGTGGGGTTTGACGCTCCGGCCCGTTCCACACGGCGCTGTTCCGGAGTACCGGCTGCCGGGGAATGGTCCCAGTGCGGCACCAGAATATGGGTAAACGGCAAGGAAATGAAAAATCCCCAGACTTACAAACTGGCAGGCCAGCGGCGTTACGAAAAGCATACATGGAATTCGCCCGCAAATGAAATACCCTTTGACAACGAGGAATTCTGGTGGGCCCGGCCTCCTGTTCCCTTTCAAGTGAAGGCCGGGGAAAACAAAATCCTGATAGAACAACCGTACACAGGAGAATTCCAGTCGTGGGGAGTTAGCTTCATTCCGGTGAAAAAAGCGGGAGACCGCTGGATTGCCGACCCAAGCTATTATGCCAAACCCAGGAGAGAGAAACAGGATGACGTCTCTCCGGTGCCATCAAAGTAAGCGACAAGGAACACTCCCGGCGGAGCTTCCCGTCCATTGTTCCAAAGGTCATTTTCCCCCGCTCATCAGGACGAGGGAACAGGGGAAACAGCGTTTGAGGAATACGTAAACGCTCCGCGCCATCATGTAAACCGCGGGAACCAGGCACCACCACGCCCAGGCAGGCCAGGGGGAGGGAAAACAGCTCTCTACGCCCATCAGGGCTATCAGAACAAAAATATGGGAACAATACACGAAAAAGCTGCCGGACGCCCACCGGGCCAGCTTTTCCGACCAGCCGGGGCTGACGGCTTTTACAATAATTCCGAAGCTGAGGAAGGCCAGAACGATCAATCCTGAAAAAGAGCCGTCCGCAATCAGGAAAGAGTCCGTACAGCTTGCCCAGACAAGAACCACGGAGGCTAAAAGAATGGAACCATGCACGGCAAGGGGCATGTTGCCCCAGCGGTTCAGACAGCCCGGTGCGGCGGACGCCAGCATAACGCCGAGCGCAAAATCACCAAACATGTACGGACTGGGCCATGCCAGGGAGTCGTCCCACCGGTGCAGAAACAGGCAAAACAGGCCAAAGGCGTAAAGAGCTGGACGGAAACGGGAGAGCAAAAACGCAGCCAGGGTAAACATCATCAAGTCTCTCAGGAACCACATTGGGGTCAGCATGGGACATGTTCCCAGCCCAAACACGGAAGCCAGCGAACCAGGGGAAAGAGGCATGCCCGCCGCCAGCCGCCCACGTTCCGGCCCCCTGTTCATCAAGGCCGGAGGCGGAAAAATCCCCCGCCAGCAGGAAAAACGTCGCCAGCGCCGGACCAATCAGCCATTGGTTGGGAGGAAACCCCATGGAAGGAACGTGCTGCATGATAACCACCAGCGTCGCCAGCAGCCGAGCAATCTCCACCCAAGGCAAACGAGGGTGAATTTCTTTACCGGACGCAGGGGAGACGGTCATGACAGCCCCATTCTGGATGATTGCTTTAAAAAAGCACTATTTTTTATTGATTTTATAGACGAAAAGCGGCCTTATCAGGCCTTCACAGGCATCGTATTATGGAAAATACCTGAAAATGATTTTTTTCTCATATTTTCATTTACGGCTTTATATTTCCATATGGGAAACAGCATTTCTTTCTGCACGCATTCCGAGCGCAGAGGCTGCATCAATACACGCTCCTGCACTGGATATTCTCTGATTTTGCCGAAACAGCTGCTGCCACACCACCTGCATTGATAAATGGTGAAATGCATCTGCCATATTGCAGGTTCTCCCGAATGGTTCTCCCATTGCAATTCCGTATTTTCCATTCATCAATGCCGTATGTCGCGAACGCCTCCCCTTCCCTGCCCGATGGTTCGTAAAATCATCAGCGGCTCCTTTGGGGAATCAGGGCTGAAGCTGCCGCAAGGACCTGAAGGCCCACAAAAAGGAAAAACCAGAACCAGCCACCTTCCACAAAACCGTAGGAGTGCAGGCCAATCCCCATGAGGTTGACACCGAACCACCCCCAGGCTGCTACGATATTTCCGAGCGAGGCAAGAACGAGGAAGCCTTGACAGGAACAGACGTGTAAAAGGCGGGCATGGAGGGTGCAGGAGCACCAAAGGAGTGTCATTAAGGCACCGTTTTCTTTAGGGTCCCATCCCCAAAACCGTCCCCAGCTCATGTCAGCCCAGATGCCGCCGAGCATTGTCCCCAGAAAACAAAAGAAGAGCGCCACGAGAAGGATGCGATAGACTCCGCAGGACCCGGCTTTCAGCCCCTTTTCACCCTGTCCGAAGCCGAAGAAACGGGCCACCAGATGATATGAGGCTAAAAACCCGGCAAAAAAAACACTTCCGTAGCCTATCATGATGGTCATTACGTGCATGGTGAGCCAGAAATTCGAATTGAGAACGGCACGCATCATGCCCATGGTATCGCCGCTGTAGGGCAAATTCATGGCTACCAGCAGTGAGAGAAGGCCGGAAGCGCAGGCGACCGCGGCAACAGGAAGCTGACGGCGGAGAATATAAAGCGTCCCGCCGAATAATGAGGCTACCACGCCCGCAAAGACGACTGAGGAATACAAATTGGTAACCGGGGGGCGCGATTGAATGTACATGCGGGCCGCAATGCCGAATAAATGCCATAATACCGCCATACACAGAAAGACCGTCGCAAAATGCAGCAATGCCTTCCGCCGCTTGAGAAACAGAGAGACTACGAAACAAACCAACGACATGCCGTAGAGAAGGAAGCCTCCAAAGAAGGGTTCGAGAGCATTGATGCAATGCTCGAAATGCAGTTTGAAAGAATCCATGGGCAGTATTGACTCCAATTCCCCGGAAAGTTGACGCAGAGTCTCTGCAGCAGTAGATTCATCTCCGGCAGCATAGGCATCGCAGGCTGCGGCATAGGCTTTCAGGGCGGTCCGCCCGGCGGGACTGAGATTTTTTTCGAGCAGAGCAGCAGCCGGAGTCAGGTAGCTTCCCTCATGTGGGATTACTCGCAGGGCCACATTCGGGTCCGCTTCTTCTACCTGCACAAGAGCCTGGAGGAATTGAAAATAGCGATTGGCACGGTAGAGCCGGTCAAGCGAGGGATGGCGTTTTTCGCGTTCAGCGGCTTCAAGCTCTGCTGAAGCTTCAACCATAGCTTCATGCCATGCATCAAGCGTCCCCAAACAGCCCGATGTCCCCTCCAGGCGGAGAGCGAGCGCAACGCCGGCCTGCTCATAAACGGCGAGTGCGCCCAGTATGGCTTCCGCGGCATGGGCCTGATGAGAATTGCCCCGCAGAGAGCCGCGCAGCAGGCCAGCCTTCTCAACTGCATCGGCATAGGAAAAATAACGGCCTCGTCCGCCAAGGAATTCGACCATATCCCTGTTATCCGAACGCAGAAAAGGTTCGCCGGCCATTTTTGCCGGGCAGGCGTTTAATGCCAGCAACCACTTCACCGGCCCGGTCCGAGAGCCTCCAAGATTCACCGACGTGCGGCCGCTTGCCAATTTAAGGGAATCCGCCGCTGCGCTTGAAACCGGCATCACTCGTCCTGCCTTCAGGCATGGCAGCGCTCCAGGTGAGGGCGCCCCTATGCCGTCAAATGAGGAAAAAGAATCCCCCAACCTCTGAAACAGAGGCGATAATGCAATCACAAGAGCAACGAAAAACGCCGTAAATAAAATAATTTTACACTGCATGTTTTTTTCGGGCACGCAGGGTTGAGAGAAAAATCAGCAGCATGCCCGCAAATACGCCGGGCACCGATATCCACGGAAAAAAGCGCACCGGATTACGTACGGCTGTGATTACACTCGTGCGGCCCCCATTGGCGTAACTGTTCTGGTAAAAAATCCAGCCTCCAAAGGAGACCGGAGCATTCATGCGAATAACCGTTTCCGTGCTTTCCCCGCCGCGCATGAAGCAAACCTCGCTTGAAAAGCTGCTGGGGATATCGCTTCCCGTCCATGTCCGGGCATCAAATTTTTTCAGCTTTACTGAAAAACCAAGGGGGATATTTTTCCTTCCATTCCCTCCGCCTGCCAGTATTTCGTGTGAGACCTCACCTGCATCCAGAACGAGTATTCCCTCCGTACGCAGAAAATACTGCAACGCCCCCGCCAAAATCAGCACTACCAGAAAGGCATGCGTGAGGCTCACTCCCACGCCGCGCAGTGTGAAGCGCGCACGCCGGAAAACAGACGCCGAAATATTCAGTACGGCCAATGCCCCTACGCCGGCGCCGCCAATCAGAGGAATCATCCCGAAGGAAAGGCAGCCCCAGCTTTCAAAATACCTGGCCTGCACAGCGGAAACATCGATAGACCGCGCCTCAAGAGTGCCGAGAAAAATGAGCAACACGGCATAAGCCATCAGCGCGCACGCGAGACGGGGAGATGCCATCCACTGCAAAATTTTCTTCATCAGCAGATCCTGAATGAAAAAGGGCCGCACGCCTCTGCCGCTCCAGCCGGGAAACGGAAGCATAGGGTCGTGCGGCCTGCTTCGTGATGAATAAGGACGGAATAATTATTTTTTGTCCGTGAAGGCAGCTTCCACTTCAGAGATCATCTTGTTCAGAGAAATGATGCCGCCGCCGGAAAGATACCATACCTGCGGGTCAAGCAGGATGATGGCGCCGTTTTTAGCCGCCTTCGTTTTGTTCACAAGCACATTGTTGAGGACATTCGGATTTTTGGCCGAACGGCCGATAGCAACCGAACGGTCCACCACAAAGATGATATCGGGATTGAGCATGGCAACGTATTCATAAGTCACCTGCTGCCCATGAACCCCCACCTTGATGTTTTTATCGGCCTGGGCCACCCCCAGGGCATCGTGCACCAACCCGAAGCGGGAACCCGAACCGTAAGCGCTTACCTTGCCGTCGTTCGTGAGGAGAACGAGAGCTTTCTTGCCGCTGGCCTGGGCCTTGTCTTTCGTACGGGTTACGGCTTCATCAATGTTTTTGACGGCTTCGGCTGCCTTTTCGGGCACGCCGAACACATCACCCAGAAGCCTGATGTTTTTCTTGGCTTCCCCCAGCTGATCCTTGGCCAGAATATCGACCAGGTAAACGGGGGCGATGGAGGAAAGTTTCTGATAATAATCCTGCTGACGTCCTGAAATAATAATCAAGTCCGGCTTGAACGCATTGATGGTTTCAATATTGAATTCCTTGACCGTTCCAAGATCCGTATATTGTTCTCCGGAGAATTTGGAGAGGTAAGGAGGAAGGAATTTTTTGGGTAAAGCCAGCGCGGGAGTGACGCCCAGTTCGCTGATGGTCTCAAGCGAACCGTAGTCCAGCACGGCGACACGTTTCGGATTGACCGGAAGCTCGACCGTGCCCAGCGTGTGCGTGGCGGTGATCGTTTTGGCTTCATCTGCCGCGGCCATGGAAAGACCGGGAAGAATCAATGCGGCCAGAAATGCGGTGATTGTTGTTCTCATATTATTTGTTATTGTTTGTTGTTTTTGGAATTTAAGGAAATTCTATTCATAGTATACGCATATCTTTTTATCACCATAGGGTTCTATGGCGATATCCATACCGTAAATATCACGCAGCACATCTGTCCGGATGATATCTTCTGTCGGCCCTTGATGGCACAGGACTCCGTCCCTGAATGCCACCACGTAATCCGCATAGAAAGAGACAAAGTTAATATCATGAATTACGATGCAGATCGTCTTGCCCTGCTCCCGCACCAGGGAACGCAGCAGTTTCATAATGCGCGCCGCACGATGCATATCAAGGTTGTTCAAAGGTTCATCGAGAAAGATGTACTTCGTGTCCTGTGCAATGGCCATGGCAATATAGGCCATCTGCCGCTGGCCGCCCGAAAGTTCATCAAGGTAGCAATGGCGCAAATCGGCAATCTCGGTAAGTTCCAAAGCCTTTTCGATTTGCAGAAAATCCTGATTTTCCAGGCGGCCGCGGGAATGAGGGAAACGTCCGAAGCGAACCAGTTCCTCGACCGTGAGCCGCGCCGGAGTATGGAGGGTTTGCCCCAGGATGGTGAGGGTTTTGGCTAGCTCCCGGGAATCCCATTTCCTGAGTTCCCTGCCATCAATGGATACAGAGCCTTCTGTGGGTTCCAGAAGGCGGCTGATAATGTTGAGCATCGTGCTCTTTCCGGCGCCATTGCTGCCGATAAAGGCCACCATCCGATCAGAGGGAAGCCTCGTGCTGACGTGCCTGAGCACGAAGGTTTCACGGTATTTTTTGGAAATGTCTCGTATCTCAATCATATACGTTTAATTTTCATGATCAGGTAGATAAAGTAAACCCCGCCAACGAAATTGATGATTACGCTCAGGGGCACGGAGAAGTTGAGCCACCGTTCGGTAAGCAGCATGCCGAAAGTCAATGCAGCTACGCCCACGAGAGCCGTGCCGGGCATGAGGACAATGTGGCGGTAGGTCGGGAATATGAAGCGGGCAATGCTCACGATGAGAATGCCCAGGAAAGTCACCGGCCCTACGAGCACCGTCGAGGCCGAGGCCAGAATAGAGACGATCATCAGGGAGCGCAGCACCACCCATTTGTAGTTCACGCCCAACGTAATGGCCGTGGAGCGGCCCAGCGTAAGCACATCGAGCTTCCTGAGGTCGCAAACCAGCCAGATGACCGTCGCGGCGATCACAAGCCCCGCCGTAAACAGCAGTTCTTCATTAATGCGATTGAAACTGGCGAAAAGACGCCCCTCAAGTATGGCAAATTCACTCGGATCTATCAGCACCTGCATGAAGTTCGACAAGCCTCCGAAGGTTATGCCGAAGATCATGCCTACCAACACCACAAAATAAATATTGCCGCCATTCTGTCCACGGAACATGTAGAAAAAAATACCCGTAGATACGCAGACCATCAACAACAGGGCTCCCATGAAACAGAGCGGGCTCTGCATGGTCGTCAACTGTGTGCTGCCCACAAAGTAGAGCACGAGCGTCTGCAGTAATACGTAGAGGTTATCCAGCCCCATTACGCTGGGCGTGAGGATATAGTTGGTTGTAATCGTCTGGAAGACGACTGAAGACAGCCCCACGGCCGTTCCTACCAGCACCAGCGCAATAACGATGGGAATGCGGCGGGCCATGTTAAAGTCCCACGTTTCGGGGGGCATCCCCCGAAAGACATATACGAGCGCCAGCCCCACGCAGAGCAGACCCAGAATCAGGAAGGCCGGGAACGCGCGACGCCGGCCGGCAGCATTGCGGAAGGCATCATCTTTTTGATGTTGAATGGAATCAGGCATACGTTTTTCTATGGAAGAGCATGGCCAGAAATACAGCACCGCCGACCACGCTCAGGATAACGCCGATGGGGATTTCGAAGGGGGCGATAAGCATGCGCCCTGCCACGTCGCAAACAAGAACAAGCATGGCCCCCAGCCAAGCCGTATCAGACAAGATTTTCTTCACGGCATCCCCCCGGAAAATGCTCACGATATTGGGCACGATCAATCCGATGAAGGGGAGGTAGCCTACCTCCACAATCGTGATTGAGCTGATGATGGATACAATCACCAGTCCCATGTGCATGATGCTTGCGTGGTTCAGCCCCAACGCCACCGCGGCATCGCGCCCCATGCCGGCAATCGTAAAGAGATCGGCATAAACATAGGCCAGCAGCATCAACGGGATGCTGGCATAGAGCAATTCATAATTACCCTCAATGACAAGGGAGAAACTCCCCTGCAGCCATGACGCCATATTCTGTACAATATCAAACTGGTAGGCATAAAAAACGGCTCCGGCATTCCCCACGCCGCCCAGCATGATGCCTATCAGGGGCACCAGAATGACATTCTGGTGCCGCACACGCGCAATCACCGCCAGAAAGCATGAGGTGCCTATCAGAGCAATCACAAAGGCGGCCCCCACGCGCCAAATGGGAGAGGCTCCGGGCAGATAAAGAATGGCGATCATTACCCCAAAGCGGCACCACTCCATCGTGCCTGCCGTAGTCGGCGACACAAAGCGGTTATTGGTGATGCGCTGCATGATCAAGCCGCTGATGGCCAGGCTGCTGCCTACCACGAGAATGCTGCAGAGGCGCGGAATGCGGCTTTGCAGCATGATCTCCCACCAGAACTGCAGCTGCTCGCCATCCATCCGCCACAGGTCGGACAAGGACACTTGAGCCGCCCCGATAAAGAGCGAATAAAAGGCAAGGCCAAGCAGAAAGCTCCACTGAATGATTCTGAATGCCATTTTCTCAGGCTTTCAACACGGCTGCATCAAGTTCCATTTCAAACAACAGATTGTCCCGGCACACATCGGCCTGTATGCCGATGCAGGGCATGATGGCGAGGCCGCGGCGCAGAGCTATTTTTTCGTAGTGAGAGGCATAATCCTTGTCTTTGAAATAGGCTACGGAACGGACGACATCCTTCCAGCCCATGCCGCGTGATTTCAGGATGGCTTCAATCACGTCCAGCGAAAGCTCTGTTTGTTTGTCGATATCGCCGAGATGTACGGATTCTCCGCCAGGGGAAATGCTGGCCGTGCCGGAGACGATGACTTGCCGGAAGAGAGGGTGGTCCACTTCTACCGCACGGCTGAATGAGCTGCGGTAATCCTGAGCCGAACATTGCAGAGGCGAAGGGATATCTTTTACTGTCACACGGTCGCCCTTAGGCCGAATGGCAAATACGCGGGCCGACAAGGCCGCATTTTCCCGATTGCCGGAACCAATCCCCGTACTGGCCGGAACCAGACGATCAAACACGCCGCGGCTTTCAAAAAATGTGTCGCGGGCGCGGTTGAACTCTTCATACCAGTCCAGCAGGCGGTTATTGTAAAACCATGTGCGGACCACATGGGAAAAATCCATACCGGCCCGGTTCAGCGCTTCTTCCATCTGCCGGAATACATCCAATGTCTGCTCGGTTCGTCCGGCTGTCCGGTCACGGGGCGACAAACCGCCCAAAACGGCATACTCGGCATATTCATCCTCATAAAAAACGCCGGCGGAGCGGCCATTGAACTCAATCGCCCGGGCATTTACCCCCTCCACCGCGCAAATTTGCATACCTCGATAGAAGGATGCGCCCGTTTTCGTACCCAAAAAGGCAGTCATCCCCGCCCCGGGCACCGGGGAGATATCCAGATCAGCGCTGCCATACACTTCCGGGCCAATCCACCGGAGACCGTTTTTTTCAGCTTTTTGGAGTAATTCGGCATGCTCGGCCAACTGCCCAGGTTCGCTTCCGGCGAGCGTAACGAATTGCAGAGATGCGCCTTCTCCGCCCAGCGGGAGCGACTTGACGGAAACACCTTTGTTTTTTTCCAAGTTGCAGGTCATGAGTATATTAGTTTTTTTAAAGTGATTTCAGGAATTGAATCAGTTGGCCGCGCTCTTTGGCGGAGAGATGGCGGAACATTTCACGGGAGAATTCGCTTTCGCCGAAATGCCACAGGATAGCCTCTTCAAAGTCGCGGGCGCGCAGATCATGGAACATATCGGTATGGTTGGCGGTTTTGTGCATCAGCCCCCTTCCCCAAAGGGGCGGCGTACGCCAGAAACGAGAACGCCCGCGGTTGATTTCCCCCATATCGTGACGCAGCATATCCGTATAGGGGCGGATGGTCTGGTTTGCATAACCGGGAAGCGGCTTATATTCCCCCGTTGTCCATTCAGGCTTGTGGCAACCGGCACACCCCAGTTTATTGAAGAGTTCCTGTCCGCGGCGCACGTCAGGCTTGTCCAGGTTGCGGGCGGCAGGCACGGCCAGCCCGCGATGCCAGACCATGAAATCTTCATACTGCTGCATTGAGAGTTCCTCTTCCAGCGGGCCTTCAAGACCGCTTACATCAATGCCAAGTTCCTTCTGTTTTTCGAGCCATTCGGGCGTCATGTAGATGTTCGGACGGTTTTTGCGCGTTACATTCGTCACGTTCCAAAGCGCATTGGCGCCAGGACCGTTTTCCAGTGTGGCGCGCGAGCAGTCCCACGTGAACTTGCCGAGGCGCCGGGTGCCGTCGGGCTCGTCAATCCATTTGCCAGGAACCCCCTTCACCGGGCCTGTCATGCTCTGCTGGCGCCTGTGTTCGGCAATAATATCCTCGTCACGGATGGCATCAAGCAGCCCCGTTCCGTAAATGCCGATTGTTGATTCGATTGACACGCGGTAATCGGACGGAAGCGGAAGCAACGGCTCAATCACATCTGCCGTGGGATAAGTCAACGTGCCCTCCGTCGGCTTGCCCGCATTGTAGGGCGTTCCGTCCGGATATTTGTTTCCGTACTGGTCAACAAAATCATGCCATTCTATTTTCACACCCTTGGCATAAGGTACAAAAGGAGGAACCGCTTTCGTCTGCAGCATGCCCGTGTACCCCTTAACCGGGGTGCCATCGGGATTATGTACAAAGGCCAGATAACCGTTGCCGTACTGCCTGTCAAAATTGCCGGTGCGCTGTCCGCGGCCATAACCGGGGTGGCAGGCCAGACAGGATGATTTAATGTAAGTGGGGCCGAGACCGCCGAAGCGATTGCGCTTCACGGGTACGAAGTTCCCTTCAAAAATAATTTCGCCCGCCTTGAAACGATTCGTCAGGCCGGCTTCAGTAATTGCCGGCGATTCCTGCTCAAACGCTTTACTGGTGGCATTAAACACCGTTCCCTTTTCACCGCCCAGATAGTAAGCCGGTCCGGGATCGCCATCTTTCGTCCTGAGCGCGGGGGGCGTGAAATCACGGCCGCGGTTCACATGGCAGCTCACGCATGAAGCTGTCATGTATTCGGCTTTGATATTGTCAAATTTTGATGCACTCCCCTGGGCCGGATTAATCAGTGCGCGTCCGGAAATGCGGGGATGTCCCAAAACGCCGGCATTCCTTGCCGTGTCCGGGATAAAAGATTGTTCAGGAGCCGCATCCCCAGAACCTCCGGAATTCACTATTGCCCAGGCGGCCGCTCCCGCTCCGAGCACCAGGACAGCCGCAGGTTTTGCAAATTGTCGATACTCCATGTGCATTGATGATTGGCAGGCTTTCCAGAAATACGGCCCGTGGTACACGTCTCCGTCAGCCGGCCGACAATATGATATTGCAGCCCAGGGCCTTGCCGACCCTGGGCAATGCGGGTTAAATTACTTCACAAGAAGTTCCTGAACCTTGTCGAGGTTTTCGGAAAGTTCCTTGCAACTGTCGATGATTGCCTTGAGCTGCTCCTTTTTGTCGAGATTTTTCACCAGGGGCCCCTGTATGGCGTCAAGGCTCTTGAATACCTTGGCGATAGAACCTTTCACAGCCTGGTCAACCTTCGCGGACTTGGCGGCTACGAGAGGGGAAATCACATTGTAGGATTTTTCTACGCTCTGTACGTTGTGGCGAGAGTCCACCAGAGAAGTGTAGCTGTAAAGGGATTCACAGTCGGCGGCGTCAGCCGTTTCGTAGGGCTTGCCCACCTTTGAATCGGCTATTTCGTCAATAATGTCCTTGCTGCCGTCGATGATTTCATCAAGCACTTCCGAGTTTGACTCGTAGCGGCTGCCTGCCTGGCCAGCTTTTTTGAATTCCCCCGCATAGGACTTGCCGGGTTCTATTTCAGCTTCTTCAAGAATCTTGGCCTTCTCTTCGCTGATCTTGTCAGAACCCGCCCACCAGGCTTCAAGCGTGATGGAATCCTCAGCAATCACCTCGGCCACAGCGGCAAGGTAGGAAAGCTGTCCGGGCGTCAGATCGGCGGCCTTGCGGGGCTGCCCATCTCGGAACAGCAGGTATTCGGCAGCATGGAAACCGCGCGTTTCCGCGCCGAGGGAATTGCGTACGTAGGCGGCGTCAATCGTTACGCTCTTGCTGTCCGCGTTTTTGGCGACGGCATCAAGATTCGTGGTATCCAGGGGCCAGGAGTCCAGCTTCGGGTCAAGGTTGGCGAAAGCAGCCGGGCCAAAGAGGAAGGATTCCGAAAGTTCCCACGGCACGCGCGTTTCAAGAAGAAGCTTCCCTGCTTCAGCAACCTTGGCATCGGTAGGAGCAGCCTTCAGCTCTTTAGCGGCCTTGGCGAATTTGAGAGCGTTATCACTCATCGTCTTGTAGGTGGGAATGACAAGCTCATCCGCGTAGGCGGCAATCGCCGCGCTCGTTTTGTCCACCTTGGGGGAAGCGGCCTTGGCCGCCTGAGCCTGGCTACCGAAAGCCAGGATTGTACTTCCGGCGCAAAAGCCGGCCAGCAACATGCGTTTGTATGCGTTCATGGTTTTTTATTGATAATGAAAACATCCGTATCCTCCTCAGGGAGGCATCCTCCAATCCGGCAGGATTTCATGGCATATCCGCCATTTTTTCCCGCCGGAGCGGAAAATAATAATCCGGCCAAACGATGTCAATTAAAAATTAGTTTAAACTAACTTTGCAACAAAAAACCCTCTTGTGGCCGCATGCCGGAACATCCGGCATGTTATTGATTCGGAAATATTTTCTGTTTCCGAATGCGCCCAGGAGCCGCCTTTCACCAAATTCCGAGTTTCTCCGCGACAAGGCTCCTTACCTCGCCAAAAGATTTCACTACGGGCGGATTTTCCGTATGGCCTCCAAGAAACTTCTCCATCCAGATCATATGGTACCAGCGGCCGAATTTGTATCCGCACCGATGAAATTTCCCTGCAAATTGATACCCCAAACGTTTATGGAACTGGACGCTGTCCCGTGTAAGATAGGGGTCCTCAGCTTCACAGGGATAAGCAATGCACGCGTTTAAATTCAAAATATTCTGCATGGAGAGAATCTTTTCCAGAGCTGCATACAGTTCCCTTCCCGTTCCCATTTTTTTCATGTCTTCCCGCACGTATACCGTCGTTTCCACAGCCCAGCGATACGCTGCGCGGTCCTTGAACACTCCTGCATAGGCATAACCGGAAATATCCCCTGCCCTTTCCGCAACCAAATAGGGGTATTTTCCCAGTATGTGATCTATTCTTTTTTCAAACTCCGTCACTGCAGGCACTTCATATTCAAACGTGACAGCTGTCTTTTCCACATACGGAGCGTAAATTTCCAGCAGCTTGGCCGCATCCCGCCTCGTTGCAATTCTGATTCTGCTGCTTTTCATTTCGGTTGACTGTGCTGGGCCCCTGAGCCGGAAGCGCTGCCGATCATTCTAATATTTCACAAGCGATTGTCAATTTGAGGCCGCCCAAGCACCCGCCATTTCCGGGAAATATCATCCGCCGCATGTTTTCCGCCGTTCCCGTTCATGAACGGGAAGAAACGGGGTCAATATTCATTTCAAAATCAGAGTAAAAACCGCATTTTTTACCTTGTCCGGTACCCCGTGTCCATTTATGGAAAGCCCTCCCGAAAAAGTGAAAAAAGGCCGGAGTCCATAGAGAATCCGGTCTTTTGGAAAGGATAGGATGCCACTTCGCGGCGAAATCCGTCTCAGGAGTAAAAACCGATGTCCGGTTCCCGGTCCCGCCGCCTGCGTTTAAAATACGGATTGCGGTAGCGGTGGATGCATTTGCCGGAACTCCCAGGGGTATAATGAAGAGGGGCCGCCTCCTTGACGGCTTCACGGCTCAATATCTCCACAAAATCCTTCAAGGACATTTCCAGATCTGCATCGTGGCATGCCAGCGCGGCGGACAGGCGCACTTTGCCGTTGTCATAGTCCACATACATGGCGAACAGCGTGGTCTGGTACAGGTGCCACGGTTCCCCGCCCATTTTTCCGGACTGGTGTTGGCTGATGGCCTCCAACAGCCACGTCAGCGCATGTTCCAGTTCCAGATTGTCCAAAACATCCCGTATAAGAGATGTTTCGCGGCCGAAAACGGCCACGCTTTCCTGTTGTCTTGCCCTGTTGATTTTCATGTCTTGGTTCTCCTTTCCGGTTTCCCTTGTTAAGCAGAACGGCGGATAATTCTGCCGCTCCAATTGTTTTGGACACTTTTTTTCAACAGGTTGTTCAATCTGAATTCTCAACTGTGTCAGCCATGACCACTTTCCCAATGTACGGGAGTTCCCGGTAATGCCCATCCAGGTCCATTCCAAACCCCACCAGGAAATCGTTTCCCTGCGTAAAAGCCACGTAATCAGCCTCAAAAGGCACTTTCCGGCAACAGTGCTTGTCCACGGCTACAGCAGTGAGGACTTCCTTCACCCCTCTTCTTTTCAATTCCCGGCAAACTTCATCCAGCGTAGCACCCGTATCCAGAACGTCATCCACCACCAGAACAGGCACATCGGGCTGGAAATCCCCGCAATCCCCCTCCCACGCCACGGAACCGGAATTTCTCATTCCGGCATAACTGGAAATTTTGACGGCTTTCACCGCAGGCCGGGATTTCAAATGCTTCTCCAACATCGCAGCGAAAGGAAGAGCGCCGTTCAGCAGCAGCAATAAAATATAGGGTTTTCCTGCCATGGCCCTGTCAATGGATGCGGCCAGTTCCCTGACGCGCGCGCAGATGGCATCCTCTGCAATCAAAGGAGTGATGGTGTAAGTCATGGAAACGGAGTATGATAATGTTTCCTGTAAGAAAATCAATCCTTAAAGAAGGATGAACGGAGACAAAACATTCCCGGCCGGGCTCCAGCAAATTTTACAAGAAGCAGGACTGGTCTTCATAGTCAGGAGGCAACAAAAAAGCGCTCTCAAGATTGTTTCTCCGCCCCGATCGGCAGAGAATGCGGAGGCGCATTTAACGGTGGCTTCCCGCCGGACCGCATGGTAAAGTAAGGCAGAAATGACTGATTCCCCTTCCAAGCGCCTTTTTATTCTGGATGGAATGGCCCTGGCTTACAGAGCCCACTTCGCCTTTTTCTCCAATCCCATCCGCAATTCCAAGGGAGTCAATACTTCCGCCGTGTACGGCTTCGCCAATACGCTGCTGGGCATTCTGGAGCACGAACGCCCCACGCACATCGCGGCCTGTTTCGACACTTCCGCTCCCACGGCGCGCCATAAGCTTTACCCTGCCTATAAAGCCAACCGGGAATCCATGCCGGAAGAGTTGAGCGACCAAATGCCCCTGATTTTCAGATTGCTGGAAGCCATGAATATTCCCATTCTGCGCTATGAAGGCTATGAGGCGGACGATACGATAGGCACGCTGGCACGCATCGCGGACGGTACGGAGGGATTCCAGACCTACATGGTTTCCCAGGACAAGGACCTGGGCCAGCTTATTTCCTCCACCTGCTTTCTGTGGAAACCCGGCAAAAGGGGCAATGACCACGAAGTGATTGACCTGGCAAAGCTCAAGGAGCAATGGGGCATTGAACGTGCGGACCAGGTAGTTGATATTCTGGCCCTGATGGGCGACAGCTCCGACAATATTCCGGGGCTTCCCGGCGTGGGGGAAAAGACGGCCAAACTGTTGATCGGAGAGTTCGGCTCCGTGGAAAACCTGCTGTCTAATACGGATAAGCTGAAAGGGAAGCGCAAACAGATTGTGGAGGAAAACGGGGCCATGGCGACCCTTTCCAAGCAACTGGCCACCATTGACCGGAACGTTCCCCTGACGGTGACCCTGCCTGAATTGGTTAAAAGAGAACCCAGTCCGGAAGAACTGCAGGCCCTTCTCCAGGAGTTGGAATTCCGGTCCATGCAGGCCAAGCTGTTCGGGAAAAAAGCGCCGGAGCCCAGAAAAGCCCCCCTCCCGGCAGACGATTTGTTTGCTCCCGCCCCCCGGACGGAACAGCCTTCGTCGGCGAAACCCTCCGCCCCTGTGTCGGGAGTACGGCAGAACGGTTCGGGACAAATGGATTTATTTGAGGAACGCCATTTGAAAACGGTAGATGATTTCAGGCACGAATATATTATTGCAGATACGCCGGAAGCCCGTTCCGCCATGGCAGCCGAGCTGGAAAAGTATGATTCCTGGTGCTTCGACACGGAAACGACGGGCCTGAATCCCCTCATGGACAACCTGCTGGGCGTCGCCTTTTGCGCTGAACCGCACAAGGCATGGTACATGCCTGTCTCCGGTCCGGCGGATCTGGAAGCAGTCAGGCCGCTCCTGGAAGGCCCCGCAGAGAAGATAGGGCATCACCTGAAATTTGACCTGGAGGTTTTGCGAGCCAACGGCATCCATGTCAAAGGCCCCTTTTTCGATACATTGCTGGCTCATGCCCTGATCGCTCCAGGCATGAAGCACGGAATGGACGTTCTGGCGGAAAATTTGCTGCAATATTCCACGATTAAACTGAAGGACATTGCCGCTCCAGGAGCAAAAAAACGGGAACTGGACACCAGCGGCGTTCCCGTGGAAGTAATGGGCAAATATTCGGCGGAGGATGCGGATATCACCCTCCAGCTTTCCGCCGTCCTGAAAAGGCAGGTCAAGGAAAGCGGCATGGAAAAACTGTTCCGTACCGTGGAACTGCCCCTGCTTCCCGTGCTGGCGGACATGGAGTTTTCCGGCATCCGCGTGCTTCCGGAATCCCTGGAGAAGGCTTCCGTCAAGGTAGGAGCCATCATTGACGGCCTACGGGAAAGAATTGAAGAAGCCGCAGGCCATCCCCTGAATCTGAATTCCCCCAAGCAGCTCGGAGATTTCCTGTTCGGAGAACTGGAGCTGGTGAAGAAGCCCAAGAAGACGAAGACGGGCCAGTTCGTGACGGATGAAGACACCCTTTCCGCTCTGGCCCCCCAGCATCCCATTGTAGCGGATATCCTGGCCTACCGGGAGAATATGAAGCTGAAGAGCACATATCTGGATGCGCTGCCCAGGTATATCTGCCCGCGGGATGAACGCATCCATACCCAATTCCACCAGATGCTGACCGCAACCGGGAGGCTTGCCTCCCACGATCCCAATCTTCAGAATATTCCGGTAAGGACGGAACAGGGGCGCCTGATCCGCACCGCCTTTGTCCCCGCCTCAGAGGAATACACCATGCTGTCTGCGGATTATTCCCAGATTGAACTGCGCATCATGGCGGCTCTTTCAGGAGACCCCGCCATGTGCGGAGCATTCAGGGAAGGACGGGACATCCATACGGAAACGGCCGCCCGTGTGTACGGCATTCCCCGCGACCAGGTGGACGCCGTTATGCGCCGTGCGGCCAAAACGGTGAATTTCGGCATTATTTACGGCATTTCCGCCTTCGGTCTCTCCCAGAGGCTGGGCTGCCCCCGC
>OBDJ01000627.1_pt1 | contig 16810 bp, 8 predicted proteins | sample 1518041 | NCBI WGS metagenome assembly OBDJ01 (sample SAMN01760916, study PRJEB22395) | human gut metagenome
AAGCTGCCACATCGTTGTAGGATACAGAAGATTTCCCCTTGATCTGCCATTCAGCGGTAAAGGACGAATAGTTGACCTCGATACTGCGCTGGAGATAAAACGGGGTGTTGAAGGTCTCATACATAAACTGCTGGATGTACTCTTTGTCGATCCAGGTAGCTCCCAGACGCACCTCAATCTCCGACGCATCCAGGTCTTTGGGCTGGGCGGCGGTAAGAGCTTCCACATTGACTGCATAAACCGGGTCCTGCTGTGCTGCCCGCTGTGCCTGACGCAGCTTTCGGCGTACATTGCCAGAGAGGTATTCATCAGCAGTCACATAATGGGGCGTTCTGTCCTGCTCCAACTGTCCCGGTACACGGAAGATTACGCCTTGCAGCTCTCCGGCCAGTTCTTCTTTTGTTTTTCCGGTAAGCTGGCTCATATAGTCCATATCCACGCAGGCTTTTTCCGAGATGGACACCGCCAGTGCTTCACTTGCCGTATCCACCACAGCCACCGCCTGATGGGGCTTGATGGTCCGCTTGGTGAACATATCTGCCTTACGTTCCAGTTTACCGTCCTCGTCGATGACTTCCAGCGCACAGAGCAGGTAATAGGAAGAATCGTCTGCATAGGCCAGACGGTTTGCACGGTCATTGATGAGACCGTATTTGGCAGAAAAGCTGTCATAGAGGCTGTTCAGTTCCGCCTGCTTCTCCCGAATGGTGCTGTCCGGAACCGCTGCATCCATCTGAAGGTCGATCAGTTCCTGCACACAATCACGCAGTCCCACAAGACCTTTCACGCGGGCTTCGGCGGTGGCGTTGAGGTCAGGGCGCACCATACGGCTGTTTTCCCGGTAGTACACCTGCCCGTCTACAATGGCATAGGAATAGTTCTTCACATTGGGGTCGGCAGGAATGGAGGTGTCAATGGCTTCGCCTTCGCCCAGCTCCGGCAGCTCAGCCTCCTGGTAGGTGCCGCGAATGTACTTCACGGCATCGTGCAGCTGATCGGCCAGTTCCAGCCCCTCAATGGGGTTCACGGTGTAGTCCATACCATGTGCAGTGCTTACCGGCTCCTGTCTGCCTAGCACCATTTCCGGGTGGTCGATAAAATACCGGTTGATGGCAAACCCGTCCTCCGTCTGTCCGGTCTGGGTCCATTCCGGCACGATGTCCAGCGGGCGATCCCGCTTTTGGAGAAAGATGATGTCGGATACCACCTCGGCACCGGCATTCTTTTTGAACGCGTCATTAGGCAGACGGATGACTCCCAGCAGCTCGGCACGTTGAGCAAGATACCGGCGCACGGTGGAATCCTTGGCGTCCATCGTATAGCGGCTGGTGACAAAGGCCACCACGCCACCGGGACGAACCTGATCCAGAGCCTTGGCGAAAAAGTAGTTGTGAATGCTGAAATTCAGCTTGTCATAGGCTTTATCCCGAACCTGATACTGGCCAAACGGTACATTACCCACCGCCAGATCGTAGAAATCCCGCCTGTCGGTGGTCTCAAACCCTGCCACGGTGATGTCGGCCTTGGGGTAGAGCTGCTGGGCAATACGCCCGCTGATGGAATCCAGCTCCACGCCGTAAAGACGGCTGTTTCGCATTTCCTCCGGCAGCATACCGAAGAAATTGCCTACACCACAGGACGGCTCCAGGATGTTGCCGGTCTCAAATCCCATGCGGCCCACAGCCTCGTAAATCGCTTTGATGACCGTAGGGCTGGTGTAGTGCGCGTTGAGGGTGGAACCTCTGGCAGCAGCGTATTCCTCCGGGGTCAGCAGTTCCTTCAGCTGGGCATATTCCTTGCTCCAGCTTTCCTTGTCGGGGTCAAAGGCATCGGCAAGGCCGCCCCAGCCCACATACCGAGAAAGGATTTTCTGCTGTTCCGGCGTTGCCTGCTCGGTGGTTTCCTCCAGGTATTTCAGCAGCTTGATTGCCTCGACATTGGCCTGGAACTTAGCCTTGGGGCCGCCTTCGCCCAGGTGATCGTCAGTGATACGGAAATTCTCGGCGGTGCGACGCAGATTGGCCTTGTATTCCTCATAAGAGGCTTCCTCGGCAGCTTTGACATTGGGGAAGGTCTGCCACTCGCCGTTTACCTGAATGGAAACGGGGTGTTCGTCCAGTACCTCATCCAGAGTCTTTTCCGGCTCGACAGCAGGCGTGGGCGGCTCCGGCTCATTGGTTCGCAGGGTCTGAACAACCACATCATAGGGCAGATTGTTCTTATCGCCCGGATAGACAGCCACAGTCTCGGCTTGGAAGGCCGGGGTTTCGGCAGCCGGTTCGGGGCGTTCCTGCTCAAAACCGTCCAACTGACGGGCATACATCCCGCGCAGCAAAGGCGCAACCTCGCTCCACTGGAAGAACAGCATGGCCAGACGCTTTTCATCTGCATCCAGCACTTCCAGCTCGATACCTTCCGGCATCGTGCGGTAATCGGCGGTCTCGCCGGTCTCCAGCTCCATCGTTTCCACGATGTTGGGATAGGCCCGGCTCAGCCACAAGGCTACCTCCTGGTTACTCTTGCCGTTGCGAAGAAGCTCGGAAAGCTCCGCCTTGTCCGCCTCACCAATCAGGCCATGGGCCAGCACATCCCGAAGGTCCTGGTCCACCGTATCCAGATTTGCAGGCAGGAATTCGGTATAGAAGTCGTTGCGGTTATCCTCCCGCAAAAGCTGCTCAAACCGTTCCCGGCTCTCAGCCCGGTAGATGGGATAGCTCATGCCGGTGGGCAGCAGCTGCACCGTGTCATCCCGCAGCTCTGTGATCTGATGGGGCCGGTCATCCAGATAGACAATATCACCCACATTGTAAGGAGGAACCGCTGGATCGTAGGAGGTTCGCTCCCGGAGTGTGCCACGAGCCGCAGCGTATTCCTCATCTGAAACCAGAACACGCAAATTATGGGGAGAAGGCTGTTCCGGCTCATCTGCCGGGACGCTCTCTCTGGATATGGCCTCCACATCCGCCATAACACGCTGGATGAATGGGTCATTATCCAGTTTTTCCTCATCCACCAGTTCACCATTCACAATGCCGCGCTCGGCCAAAGCCTCCCGAATGGCGATGGGGTCGATGTTGTCGAACCGGTCCTGTTCCGCTTCGGTGTAGAACCGGTCCTCCTTGATAAGCTGAGCGATCCGGCGCTGTACCTTGGGCCAGGGCAGCACCGTTCCTTCGGGGCTTTCCGGGCGAACCGAAAACGGGGTTTTGCCATCGCCGCCGTCAAACTCATGGGCCAGCCATGCAGCGGTATCTTTTTCCCGCCCATGTTTCTCCATGTAACGGACAACGGCGTGTTTACTTTCGATTTTGCCGTTCCAGTCCTGGATAGCCTTGTCGATGTCATTGTCCGTGAGAGGGTGCAGCAGCTCATGGAGCTTGGGATAGGTCTCGTCGATGATTTCTCGATGAAGGCGCTGGCGGAACTCCGGTGTGTCGGAATAGAGGCGGAGCAGCTCCATGTTGCCAGATCCCAGGACAGCACGGCGAATAGCGGCATTGCCCTCGATCACGGCGTTCTCATGGTCACTGTGACCGCAGGCATTGCGATATGGCACATCTTCCATAACAGCGGCAAGTACAATGGGCTTGTATTGCTCATGCAGTTCTCGAATCGTAGGGGCTGCGGCTGCTTCGGTCTCCTGAAATACTCTGGTCCCGTCTGCGCCAAACTCCGCTTCCTGGGCATTGATGTGCTGTTCCGCCTCATGGTCGATAGAGGGCATGGAATACTCCTGCCGCTCCCTGCCGCCCTTCGGGACAGCGGAAATGGTCACATCATGCTTATCCCGCAGCTGTTCCACAACCTGCTCCAGCCGGTTTGCCGGAAAGCCGCACATTTCCACACGGCCACCGCCGGGGATAGCGCGGGTCGTGAGATTGAGGTCCAGTTCCGCAGCAGCAGTTTTGGCGTCCTCACCGTACAGCTCAAAAAAATCCCCCATTTGGTAGAGGATTATATCATCCGGGTGGCGCTCCTTGACGCCGTTGTATTCCCACACAGCCGGGTCCGGCTGCTGGGCTTGCAGGGCATCTTCTTCCGCCAGGGCCTTTTCTGCCTGGATTTTGTCATACTCCGCCTGTTCCTGTTCTGTGAGATAGCGTCCCTTCTGGATCAGGTCGGTAATCCGTTTGGCGACTTTCTCCCAGGTGAAATGCACATCCGGGCAGCCGTCTTTTTTGTAGTGCAGACCTTTTCCGTCGTGGCTTTCATCGCTTTTCATTGCACCGGACAGGGCATGGGAGTGACCGCCAATACCATACTTATGTTTGAGAAAATCCACCTTTTCCTTATCCGTATGGGGTTCCTGGAAAAAGGTGAAAACTCGGCCCTTACCGCCCTCAAATCCGCTGCCTCTGGTCATGGCGGCGTCGATCTCGTCCTCAGAGATAAACTGCTTGACCGAAGGTACTTCCGTCAACTGAGAGGTAAAGGTGGTGCGAGGCAAGGACAGATCTTGCAGGTTCTCCCAAATTTCTTTGGGTTTATGGTAGTGGAAGCGCAGCAAATCCCGATCCTGCTGGTAGGCCGTCCAGAAGGCAGCATATTCTTCCGCAAGGTTCTGGCGAAACTCCGGGCTTTTCAGCTGTTCGGTGAGCCATGCAGATTCCTCCGGGAAACCGCGCCCCGGATTGTTGGAAAGGATGGGCAGATACCCAGCTTCTCTGGCTTCCTCGCTGAAATCGTGGTACAGATTCCAGAACTTTTCCGCGAGGAGGGAGCGTTCATAGCCCGCAGCCTCAGCCAGCTCCACATTGGTGGCAAACTGGCCGTCCTGCAAAAGCTGGCCGATACGCTCAGCGGCACTCTCCCAGGAAATGACCTGGGCGGACTTATCGTAACGGGCAGTTTTGCCGTGGGAAAGATGGATTCCATCCTCGGCATACCATGCAGTGATGCTGCCAATCCCGTTGCCGCCATGGTACAGGGTTTTCAGGGTGTCTGCGATCTCGGTGGTGGACTTCTGCTCCTCAAAGGCCGCGACAATGCGCTCTCTCTGGCGATAGGTGTTGCCGCCCAGCCGCAGCACATGGTCGATGTCAGCCTGGGCAAAAGAAAAAGCAGAGGATGTTTTCACATTCTCTGCTTCATCTATGATTCTGATTTGTTCTGCTTCGGAGAGGAAGAAACTCAGCTGTGAATAAGCTCCGCCATCAGAATCTCCTCGGCCTGTGCTTTGCAGGTGTTCATCAGGCCCACCCAGCGCATCGGGTCGCTGGCTTTCAGCTGCTCCGTCGCGCCCGCGTCTTTCGCCAGCTGGGGCATCATCTGCTCCAGACGGCTCTGCGCTGTCTCGTCGATCTCGATGAGGTGCGGGTACAGCTTCTCGGTCAGCAGCAGCTGATTGTAAATCAGGGGCCGGTGTTCCTTCAGGTACGCTTTCCGCATCCTGCCGTACTTGCCCAGGGGCTTCTCCGGCTGTTCGGTCAGCTTCAGGTCGGGAATCTGATAATCTCCGTTCATCGTGTAAGTCAGGCTGTTCTCCATGTGTAACGCTCCTTTCCGCGAGTTGCTCGCGCTCATAGATCTGGATGGTGACGCCGATCTGCCGCAAAACCTGCTGGTTAATCTGGCTGACCGCCGCGCCCAACGCCCCAACCGTGGCCGGGGTATTGAAATCGAAAATCGGCATGAAGTCCTCATGCTGGAAATATTGTTCCGTATCCAGCCCACAGCGAGACATCAGGGCATAGGCGATACTGACGGTGGCGGCGGACTTAAATTGGACTTCGATGTTGTAATCATCGTACTCCGCCAGGAACGAACCGTCAACGATATAGCGGAAATCTCTCTGATGATCGTCCCAATACTCACTCGCCAGCTTTCCGGCTACATCCGTGAGCTGCTGGGCGAGATTGTCACCGGCAACGCCGTAGTTTTGCTCCAGCATGGCCGACACAGGCCCAATGTGCTGTTCTTCCAGCTGCCACAACCAGGGTGTACGGGAATGTTCACGGGTGCCGGTATCGGAAATATCGAACACATAGCGCAGGCGAAGCTTGTCGCCGGAATCGTCCACCAGGGCAATACCCTTGGAGCCACGGCGCACATACCGTCCCATTTTTTCATTCCACAGGTCATACTCGGCGCAGGCGGTGGCATCCGGGCGCTGGGCGTAAATCATCATTTGCTCGTGGAATGGGTATTTATAAAGGCGGGCGGCGGGGGTGAGAAAAGCCGTCCACTCCTTCCAGCTGCCTACAAGCTGGGTCGATACCTGTTCGGCCATCTGCCGGTAAAATTCAGCTTTGGATGGCATGGTTTTCTGTCCTCCCTTCATGTTGAATAGAAATGGGACGGCATATCAGGCCGTCCCATCAGGTCTTTATGTGTGTTTTTTACTCGTCGAAATCTGGGTACAGCTCCAGTTCGGCAAACTCGGTGTCGTTCATAGCTTGGAGTTTACCCAGGGCGCTGTCCGTCAGTTCCCGCAGCTCGGCTTCCTCCGGCGAAAGCTCACCGCGCATCTCCGTCAGAGCGTCGATCAGCCCGGTGCGGCTGCCGGTGTTGTAGATGCAAAGAAGGTTCGTTTCCTCAAAGGTGAAGTTGTTCATATCAAAGCTCCCTTTCCGCGCTCTTTTTTTGCGCTGTCTTTTTGTGTTCCGTCTTGGGCTGGCTTTTCAGCTGCTCCATTACGGACTTTTTCTTTTCCCGTTCCTCTCGATGGACGGCTGCTGCCAAGTCCATAAGAGAAATGGGCTGACCACTGCGGGCCTGTTGTTCCAGCTGGGCCACTGTCGGCTCCTTTGGGCCGTTATTGATGATACCGTCGATCATGCCGTAATCATCTTCCACCGTCATTTCCGCATTTCTCAGCGAATTTTCCGGCAAGAAACCTTGCACCTGGGTGAAACCAACACTGTCGCAGTAATGACAGGATACCTGACCATTCTGCTTGATGGCAACGATGTCACTGACGCTCATAGACGGGCTGTGAAAATCCACCGGCTTTTGCAGATTGAACTGCTCATACAGCCTTTCCAGCTGCTCCATAGTGCTGCCGGAACCGTCCAGAGGGGCGGTATAGATAAGGTCATAGTTACTCCGCTCTACGGACAGATTGTGCGATTGCAGCCAATCCAGATTCATAAAACGCACATTCTGCGGGTCATCCTTGCTCACCTGATAAATAGCAAAACAATTTCCCTCATGGGAAAGAAACGCCTGTTCCCGTTCCAACTGCCGATCCTGTCGTTCCAAAACTTTTTCGTGAAAGTCCGGGCTTTGCTCCCATTCCTCGCGGGACACAGCAAAGATACCGTCATGGGCGTCCAGGTCGGCAGTGTCAAAGGCCATTTCCGGGTTTTCACCCTCCTGGACGATATAAACGGTCAGGTCTCGCTCCATCAGCTCATAGGCTCGCTCTTTGGAGAGGGGCAGAAGGTCACCGTCCAGGTAGCCGCATTTCTCCAGATCATCCTGAGTCAGTGCCGGGTCCGGCATGGGATACTCGTCCAACGCCTGCTCCTGGGCATCCGGCAGCTGGGTGGCGGCAGCTTCTGTGGTCTGCTGGCTGACCTGTTCCTGCATCTGGTGGTAAGCCGCCTCCTGCAAAGTCTCGATCATGGACAGCGGCGCATACTTGATGGACTTGCCGCCCATCCCCAGGTCCTCGCAGATATGGCTAACCGCTGTGGAACGGCCCATATCCGGCCCGTCCAACTGGCCGCCGTCCATCTGCTTCATGGTTGCCACATCGTAGAGCGTGTAGTCCCAGCCGGTGTCGCAGGGCTGAACATGAAGGTAGCTGGTATCATCCAGCACCAACAGGGCCTCCCGGTACTCGGCGCTGGGCTGGACACTTTCGGTATTTTCCGGCTCGGTCAGCTGTTCCGGTTCAGTCATCGGCACCAGCTGATCCAAGCGTCCCATAAGCTCGGCAGCTTTTTGGGTGGTTTCATCCGGTTCATCCTCGTTCACGATATTCTGGAGCCATTCGCGTACACCGCTGGCATCTCCGCTTCGGAGTGTGGCAGTCAGTTCGTGCAGTGCGTCCTCACGGCTATCTGCATTGTTCCGATACTCATAAGGGTCATAATCGAAAGTGAACTGGTCGATGTCTGCTGCCAGCTGCTCGATAGAGTCCTGCTGCGGTTCCGTGGCGGCAGTCAGGTCAATGCCGCGCTCCTTGCAGATTTCCTTGTAGTTGCGCTCGATGTCGTTAATCAGCTCGCAGGAAGTCTTGTTGATGGTCTCCAGACTGGCCCGCAGCTCCTTCAGCTCCTTGTCCTTCGACCAGGAAGCGATGTAGCCAAAACTGTTCTCGCCGGTCTGGATGCCGAAATACTGGCAAACCGCATAAGAAATGCTCTCGGCCTCCACTTCCTCGGTGTTGCGGTTCTTGGCGGCCTGTTTCACCGCCGTCAGATCTTCCTCCACTTCCAACCGCCACTCAAACCGATTCCCGTCCACATAGCGCCAGCCTTCCTCGGCGGCGGCCTGTTCCGCCTCTGCTTCGGTGGCGAAGTCCAGACGGAAGTCATGCTTGGTGCCGCCCTCGCTCACCATCACGATCTTCCAGGTCGGCTCCGCTTCGTACTTTTTGGGGTCGTGGAGCTTACTGTGCGCGGTCTCATGGACAGCGGCGGAAACAGTCTGCACCTCGCTCATGCCTTCCCGGATGGCGATCCGCTGCTGGTCAGAGGAGAAATAGCCGTCCATGTTCTCGGCCATCGGCTCAAACTCGATGGGAACCGGAGCCGAGCGGCGCAGAGCTTCCATGAAAGCCTCATAGTGCGGCACCGTCCCGGACAGGCTGGAGGCCAGCTCTGGCAGGGGCTTTCCGTCCGTCTGGCTCACATCGAACACCTTCACCGGACGGAACATGGGGATTTCAATTTCTTTTTCCTCCATGACCGCCTTGCCATCCGCGTCCAGGATGGGTGCATGAGTATCCGGGTCGCGCTTCATTTCCTCGATCTTCTTTTTGTAGGGCGTGGGGGCAATGATGGTGATACCATGCTCACCCTTTTTCACATGGCGCTCAAACTGATTTTTCCACTTGTTGAACCCGGCCACCAGGGTGGCGTCCGGGCGCTGCATATAGATGAGCATGGTGTTGTTGACGGAGTAGCGGTGGAACTTGGACATGACGGACAGATAGCGCATATACTTCTCGCTCTCAAACAGTTCCTTGATACCCTGTTCAATGCCCGCTGTGATCTCTTGTAACCGTTCTCGATTGGTGGTCTTATCAGCCATGAATTTCACTCTCCTTTCCAATTTGGCTATTTCTGATTGATGTTCGGCAATCCACAGCTTTTGCTCCTCCGGGCTGTTCTCCAGAAAAAAATCCAGCAGATAGCCCACATAGTCCTTTTTCTGGATTGCCTCCATGAATCGGGGATGTGGATTTTCCTCCGGTGTTTTGGGTGTGTAGTCCGTTTCCCACTTGCGGAGCAAATGAAAGTAGTCGGCCAGGACACGAAAGGCATGGTCTCGGTCCTCCTTGAATTTCTGCGCCTCGGATTTCTGGCGGACATGGCGTCGCCGGGGAGGGGCCTGACTGTCATAAGCCAGGCCAAAATCCTGGGCCAGCTTCTCGGCGGCCTCTTTGGGGGACAGATTGTAGAGCCTCGCTGTGAAGTCAATCACATCGCCGGTGGCTCCGCAGCCAAAGCAATAAAAATATTCCTCGTTCAGCTTCATGCTGGGATTTTTGTCATCGTGGAAGGGACAACAGGCCATGCCGCTCCGGTTGACCTCGATTCCGTACATCTGCGCTGCTTCTCGGACGGTGATGGACTGCTTGACAGCCTCAAAGACACTTTCAGCCATGCTTACTCATTGCCTTTCTTGGGGGTGGGCGGCCTGTATCCGGCAGCCTTGGCCAGTTCACTGGCTGCCTTACGGCGCTCGGCGCTGTAAGGTTCCCGGACGGACACACAGCGTTTGGGAACGAGAAAGGTCTGGCGGTCCTTTTTCACAATCTGGTCCGGGTATTTCTCTGCCAGTCGCCGCAGCTTCTCCAGCAGCCGGGGGTCATGGGTATAGACCTCGGCGGTGGCTTCGGCCTGGTTGTAGAGGATGATGGTTTCCTGTTCATAGCGTGAGAGCTTCATCGTTTGCCACCTTTCTGCTGGTCAAACTCCAGCTTGAAGTTGGCGTACTGCCCATCATCCGCCAACACCACAGTGGCATCGTAGGTCTTGCCGGTTTTCTCGGAGTACAAGCCCCTCACATGAGCGCGGCCATCTTTGAGCAGTGCCGTTACGATGGCTTTGGTAGGTTGCTTGTGCTTCATCTCCCACCACTTGTTGTTTTTCCAAATTGCAAATTTGCAAGATTCTGTCTGACAGAAGAAGCCTTTTTGCATTTCTGCAACCTCTCCGCCACAGCGGGGGCATTTGCCCACCACTTCGTGGGAAGGGCTGAACAAATACTCCGTTCCCTTGATAGCTTGATAGGTTCCCACAAGTTCTTTGAGCATGGCACTAATCCCAGCCATGAAATCCTCCGGGGCCAGCTCGCCACGCTCGATCTCACCCAGCCGGTACTCCCACTCAGCAGTCAGAAGGGGCGATTGCAGCTGCTCCGGCAACACGGTGATAAGGGATACCGCGTCATGGGATGGCATGAGCTGCACGGTTTTCTTGCTCTTTTTGCGCTCCAAAAAGCCGGTGGAAACCAGCTTTTCCAGAATCCCGGCGCGGGTGGCCGGGGTCCCCAGGCCCTTGCGCTCGGCATCCTCCGGCATATCGTCCTTCCCGGCAGTCTCCATTGCGGAGAGTAGCGTATCTTCGGTGAAGTGCTTGGGCGGGGTGGTCTTGCCCTCCTTGACGGTAGCACCAGAAAGGGGCAGCGTCTGACCTTCAGACAGCTCAGGCAGAGCCTTGTCCTCGGGTTCTTTGTCCTGCTCCACATTCTTCAGCCCTGCGCGATAGGCAGCGTCCAGCGCCCGCCAGCCGTAATTTTTCACTGTGCGGCCTTTGGCAGTAAACTCCGCTCCGGCGCACTCGACAACAACGGCGGTTTCCGCAAAGGTATAGGGCTGGGCCACGGCGCACAGCAGGCGCAGAGCCACCAACTCCAGCACCGCCTTTTCGCCCACCGGCAGGCCGGACAGGTCCGCGCCCTGGAGGTTGCGGGTAGGGATCACTGCATGATGGTCGGTCACTTTCTTGTCGTTGACAATCTGGGCGGCATTGCAGGCAATCTCCATGCCATTGGAAAAGGGCATCGCCCCGGCAGTGAGCTGGACCAGCTCCGGTAGACTCGCCGCCATATCCGAAGTCAGATAGCGGCTGTCCGTCCGAGGGTAGGTACAGAGCTTCTTTTCATACAAATTTTGCAGGTAGTCCAGGGTTTGCTGGGCGGTGAACCCCAGCAGCCGGTTGGCGTCCCGTTGGAGGGTGGTCAGGTCATAGAGGGCGGGCGGCTTCTCGGATTTGTTTTTGCGCCCCACTTTTTTCACTGTGGCAGCCGCACCTTGGCAGGCCGTTTTCAGCTGTTGGGCGGCAGCCTTGTCTGCCATGCGCTCCCCGGAAACGGTGAAACCGGGCAGCTCCAGTGTGACCGTGTAGAATGGCACCGGCTTGAAGGTGTCGATCTCGGCTTCTCGCTGGACAATGAGGGCCAGCGTCGGGGACATGACACGTCCGATGTTGAGGGTCCGGTGGTACAGCACGGAAAACAGCCGGGTGGCATTGATACCCACCAGCCAGTCCGCTTTGGCGCGGCAGAGGGCCGCATCCCGCAGGCCGTCATAGTCTGCACCGGGGCGCAGGTTTGCAAAGCCCTCCCGGATGGCGGAATCCTCCATTGAGGAAATCCAGAGCCGCTTCATGGGCTTCTGGCAGCCCGCCAGCTCATAGACGCTGCGGAAGATCAGCTCCCCCTCGCGTCCGGCGTCGCAGGCGTTTACCACTTCGGTCACATCCGGGGCGTTCATCAGCTGCTTCAGCACATCAAACTGTTTCTTCTTGTCCTTGCTCACCACCATCTGCCAGGGTTCCGGCAGAATGGGCAGATCGTCATAGCGCCACTTGGCGTAGTCCGGGTTATAAGCGTCGGCGTCGGCCAGACCAGCCAGATGGCCCACACACCAGCTGACCCGCCAGCCGCCGCCCTCCAGATAGCCGTCCTTGCGGGCGGTGGCCCCAATCACGGCGGCCAGACTTTGGGCAACGGACGGTTTCTCAGCGATCACCAGCTTCATGGTTTTTCATCCTCCTTTCCCGCAGCCATGCGGTCAGCTGCCGGTGGCAGAATCCCACGCAGGGCTGACCGTCACGGTAATTTCCGCAGCCATAACAGGGGTGGCCGGGAGATAAAGTAGGAGGACGGGAAGTTTCCTTCCCGCCCTCCGGCCTGCGTGTCATCATGCGTTCATAGGGACTGTCTGTGAAACGGGTCATTTCACACTGTCCTCATCATCTTCTTCTGTGCTGCCCCCGTCAGCGTCCGGCTCGTCCGACTCCTCATCCTCGGTTTCCCATTCCTCGGAATCCTCCTCGCCATAATCATAATCGTCCAGACTGTCATTGCCCTTGGTCTTAGACTTGTTCTTAACGAGCTTCAAGTAGGCAAATACGCCACCGCCTCCCAGCAGAGCCAGCAAAAGGACCAGCGCAGCCGGGTTCAATCCGGCAGGCTTCTCTTTTTCCGGCTCCGATGTTTCTGCCGGAGGTTCCGGTGCTTTGCCCGTACATTTACTCTTATCAGTTGCGCAGACCGGGCAGGCCGTATTGACTGCCCCTGCTTCACATTTTGTCGTGCAGCTACACACAGCAGCCGGCTCCTCTTTGACATTTTCATCTTCCATCAGTGCCATCAAATCTGCTTCATCCACCTGGTTCAGAAAGTGAACAGCAGTCTTTTTATCCTCATTAGCCCTGTCGATCAAAATGTAAAAATAGTTGCCAGCCTTGGTGGTAACGGTAATGAGCTGCTTATTGCCACCAAAATCATCCACCAGAGCGGCATTGCCATCTGGTGTAAGTGCCGGTGCCGGTTCTGTTTCTTCCACAATCACATTGCTGTCATTGGTAGAATCCTCTGCCGGTGCCGCCGGAGCCCGTTCTGACCCCTGTGCGAAAGCAGGGATCGTAAAGCCAAATGCCACAACCATTGTCAGGCAAAGGGCGGAAAGTGTTTTGCAAATTCTTTTATTCTTCATAAGCGGTAGCCTCCTGATTATTTGATTCCGGCAGTGCCGTATCTCTGCCATGGTTCATTCCACCGGAAAGCATAGCGTTCAGCTGTGCTGGAGTCATGCGTAGCGCACGAACCATCTGAACGATTTCCAGATTCTCTGCCTCCGTTTTCTGTGCTTCCAGGGTCTTGAGCTTTTCCTGATATTCCGCAATCTTCTCACGGGTTTTCTCAATTTCCTGGTCGATACGTTCAATTTTGTTTTTTGCCATAACCGTTCACTCCTTTCCACAAAGTCTGTTACCAGTTCATCAGGCCGTAGCCCTTAATACTTTGATAATTCAGGTCATAACTTTTGATCTTGCAGGCATCGCCGGAATTTCCCTCCACCGTATAAACACGGCTGCCATCCGTACCGATCACGATACCCACATGGTCTGCTGTCCCATCCAAATCCCAATCAAAGAAAATTGCATCTCCGGGAGCCAGATTGTTATAGCCTCTTGCACCCCATTGTCCATGAGACTGGAACCACGGAACGCCCTGCCACTCACAGCCTGCAAAGCGCGGTTCACTTTTTCCAGCCTGGTTATAACACCAGGATACAAAGCAGGCGCACCACTCCACGCGGCTGTCAAAGCCATACCAGCTCCAATAAGGATAGCCGCCCACATTGCCGACCTGACGCTTGGCCAACTCCACCAACTGCGGATTTCCGGGACGGGTTCCATTTACGAACTGTACACCGGTCAAGTCCTCGGAATTACTCATGTCAGGGGAACCGCCGCCAAACAACAGCGGCTTATTGCCCATGGTCTGTCGGTAGACCTGATACATTTCCATCTGCTCCGGGGTCAGAATCTCCGACGCCACAGCGGAAATGGGCTTGCTGGTGAGTTTCACATTCAAAATGTAATACTCATAGGGGACTTCTTCTGAGGTGGTCTCGCCGGTCTCCGGGTCGGTGGAGGTCTCCGTGCGGTAGCGAATCTCCACTTCCTCAGTAAGCGTCAGCTGATACTGTGCTGCAAACACACGCGCCAGCTCTGCCTGAGCGCTCTGCCGGGTGTAGCCTTGCAAAACGGCAGACAGAAATGCTGCCAGCTCATGAGGGTCATGACCGATCATACCAAGGTCATAGCGATACTCGTCATACCCTGGGTGGCTGCTTTCTATGTTGTCGATTTCCTCCTGCAACTGGGCTTCTCTGGCTGCATAATCTGCCTCCACCGCCAGCATTTCCGGGTCATCCGACGGATAGGTGGTGCCGGAGAGAACGGAACCGATGCTCTGCGCCATCATGGAGCAGGAGGACATGGTATTCATCAGCATACAGGTAATGAGGAACAAAACCCCTGCCATCAGGAAACCCTTCTTGTGACGCATGACGAATGCCCCTGCCTGCTGTACCTTTTCTTTTACCGTCCTTGCGGCTTTTCCGGTTTTGGATGCAGCCTGGGCGGTATTTCCGGCAGTCTGACCGGCGTGTTTGGCGGCGGCATACTGCTTTTTGATGGCCTGTTTTTGCTGCCAGCGGGAAAGAGGGTTGCTGGCAAACTGGGGATTTTCCTGCAAAGATTTCTGGTACAGAACATTTACATTTGCCTTTTCCAGTTGACGCTCTGCCTGGGCTGCTTTGCGGTACGGCTTCAGCTTGTGGCTGCGATAGCCCTCCCGCACCAGATAAGCGCCGGTCTCCACCGCTTCCTCGGACTTGTGGGCGCTTTCCACGCCCACATTGTCCTGCTCTGTTTCCCGGATCTCTTTGTGGAGCTTGCCTGCGACCAGATGGACAGGAGCTTCCCTGACTCCTTGAGAAACTTTGGAAGGTGGCTTTTTCTTGTCCTCAAAGGTCAGCTTCGAGGTCTTTTTTTCGGTATCCGGGTCAATGACCGTCTGCCTGACCTTTTTCTTTGGGATATTGGCCTGCGCCTTATCTGCTCTGGCCGCAGCTTTCTCCGCTTTACGGATCGGCTTTTCCAGTGCAGGATCAGACCGTTCCTCATCAGTAAAGCGCAGGCGCGGCTCTTTATTCAAACCATTCTCCCAGCATGAGGGAGGACATCATGTAGTGCAGCTCTGCATAAATGGCCATTCCCACAGGATCGTTGAACATACAGCCGGACAGGTAGGCATAAAACTGTGCCACCACATCGGACAGGATCTTCGCCTCTGTTCCTTCCAGAATCAGGCCGCCCATACCTTCTTTAGCACGAATGGCGCTCCAGACCTCTGCCAGACGGAGAAGCCCCACCTGACCGGTCTCATTCAGTTCGGCTGCCTGATCTGCCGCCGTGCGGCACTCACTTACCGCATCGGCCATGACCGTAAGCAGCTGGCTGCGCTGGGCATTTACCGCCCTGTCAAAAAATATCAGCGGGTTTTTATTCAAAATGTTGGGGTTCATAATCATTCATCCTCCTTTTTCAATTCTTGAGGTTTGGTGGTCATAATGCGGTAAAGTTCGGTGTTCTTCGGGAAGTGGTCTACAAACGGCAGGATCGTGGAGCCATAGAACAGCAGGCCCTCGCCCTCACCGGAGTGGGTCACATAGCTAAGCTGGTGCGTGGAAATGCCCAGCTGCTTGGCGAGAATCTGACGGTCTCCGCCTGCCTGGTTGAGCATATACACGAAGTCGGAGTTTTCAAAGATGTTCTCCACCTCGCGGCTGCTCAAAAGGTCTTTGACATTCTGGGTGATACCTGTCGGAATACCGCCCCATTTTCTGAATCGCTTCCAGATTTCCACCGTATAGGCGGCGGTCTGCTCCTCCTTCAAAAGCAGGTGCATCTCGTCGATGTAGTAACGGGTGGACTTGTGGGCGGCACGGTTGATGGTAACGCGGTTCCATACCTGATCCTGAACCACCAGCATACCGATTTTTTTAAGCTGCTTGCCCAGTTCCTTGATGTCATAGCAGACAATCCGGTTATCAATGTCCACATTGCTCTGATGATTGAACACATTCAACGAACCCGTTACATAGATTTCCAATGCCGTTGCAATGTACTGAGCTTCTTTTTCTTCCTGCTCCCGCAGCAAGTTATAAAGGTCCTCCAAAATCGGCATATTCTCTGGCTTTGGGTCATTGAGATATTCGTTGTAAACCAGCCGTACACAACGGTCAATAATGGTTTTCTGCACCGGCTGCAAGCCCTCCTTACCGCCCACGATCAGCTCACACAAGCTGAGGATAAAGTCAGACTTGAGTGACAGCGGGCTTTCATCATCCGAATAGTCCAGATTCAGATCCATCGGATTGATATAGTTGGTTGAAGTAGGTGAGATCTTGATGACCTGCCCATGCAGACGCTCAACAAGAGGTGCGTACTCCGCTTCCGGGTCACAGATAATGACATCATCGCTGGTAAGCAAAAAGCAGTTGGCAATTTCTCGTTTTGCGCTGAAGGACTTACCGGAACCTGGCGTACCCAGAATCAGGCCGTTGGGGTTTTTCAGCAGCTTTCTGTCCACCATAATGAGGTTGTTTGACAGAGCATTGATGCCGTAGTACAGGGCTTCTTTCCCGTTCTGGAACAGTTCCTGCGTAGTAAAGGGCACAAAGATAGCTGTGGAACTGGTGGTCAGTCCTCGCTGAATCTCGATCTGATTGAGTCCCAGGGGCAGACAGCTCATCAGTCCTTCTTCCTGCTGGAAGTCCAGCCTGGTCAGCTGACAGTTATACTTCTGGGCAATGGAGCCTGCCTGGAAAATGTTG
>OBDJ01000633.1_pt1 | contig 16654 bp, 7 predicted proteins | sample 1518041 | NCBI WGS metagenome assembly OBDJ01 (sample SAMN01760916, study PRJEB22395) | human gut metagenome
CCGACTCTAAGCTTTTCACTCATAATATCTTTCTCCTCTTTATCTTCTGCCCTAAATCTGTCAGGGCGATGTCTGTTGCACCACAAATTTTATTCTCCACATTCCATACGGTCTGTCCGTGTCTTGTAAAATAAAAATATTTTGCCATAATGCCTCCTGTAAGATGTTCTTTTTACATTATACTCCTGGCGAAATAACATGACAATAATGATTTGTGGGTTCTGTTTATGGTCAGCTCAGGAAATCAGTTAGAACATTGAAGAAAAAATGGGATTAAGATTGTTATTTTTTTCTAAAAATCAATTTTATCAGCCTGTTTCTTGCATAAATATGCTCCTTTATCCCAATTTTTCTTTCAATTCGCACAACTTTTCTGTGCCAACATGCGGACATTTTTATTTTTCTTTGTCTATATTTTAGCTATATAAATTTATTTTGAATATTTTTTTCATTTTCTTTCATCTTTTTTATTAATTTGCCTAAAACTATTGCTATTTTTTATACAAATGCAGGCTATATCATGTTGTGTTTCATTTTTATTTTTTTATTTGTCAAAAATCAGATAATTTTTTCTTTAAACAAATTCAACTGGAAATCCGCTATTTTAAAGGATATAAAGAGATTGTTTATTATTTATCAGATAATAAAGTTAAAAGATATTTATTTAACATAGTTGTCAGAATATTAACAGATTTGTGTATTGATTTTAGTACAATTTTCTGTTATCATACAGTCATGCGATTCGTAAAATAAAGAAAATGAAATTGAAAAAGAATAAGAAGATAAAAAAGTAATTCGGATATCCAATTATAGACGAACAGAAGGGAGTACATATTATGGGATTTTTAAAAGGGAAAACAGCGATTATCACAGGTGGCGGCCGTGCCGTATTAAGTGACGGAAGTTGCGGTTCTATTGGATATGGTATTGCAACGGCTTACGCAAAAGAGGGCGCAAACCTCGTGATTACCGGACGAAATCTGCAGAAATTAGAAGATGCGAAAGAAGAGTTAGAAAGGCTCTATGGCATTCAGGTACTTCCAGTGCAGGCAGATGTTAATGCAGGAACAGACAATGAAGCCGCTGTTGCAAATGTAGTAAAACAGGCTATTGACACTTTCGGACGAATTGATGTTTTAATTAATAATGCACAGGCTTCTGCTTCTGGTGTCAGTCTTGCGGACCACACAACAGAACAGTTCAATCTCGCATTATATTCTGGATTATATGCCGTATTCTATTACATGAAAGCATGCTATCCATATTTAAAAGAAACAAAGGGATCTGTTATTAATTTTGCTTCCGGCGCTGGCTTATTCGGAAATTACGGTCAATGTGCTTACGCCGCTGCCAAAGAAGGAATACGTGGACTTTCCCGTGTAGCCGCTACAGAATGGGGCGCAGACGGAATCAACGTTAACGTTGTTTGTCCCCTTGCCTGGACTGCTCAGCTTGAAAACTTTGAAAAAGCTTATCCAGAAGCATTCAAAGCAAATGTTAAGATGCCGCCAGCAGGTCATTATGGAGATGTAGAAAAAGAAATCGGTCGCGCCTGTGTACAGCTTGCTTCTCCAGATTTCAAATATATGAACGGAGAGACAATCACATTAGAAGGTGGAATGGGACAGAGACCATAAAGCACTATATATTATTTTCTCTTTCAAATAAAACTATCTCAACAAAAAAGCACCGAAAATCTATCGTTTAAGTAGATTTCCGATGCTTTTGCTGATATAATTTTCAAAATTTTATTAAGCTCCTTCGTACAAAATCTCACTTCTTGATTACTTTGATTTACTAAATATTCACGGAGTCCTCAGAGCCTTTATTTATGCGGTTTTAGAATCGAGGCGACGGGACTCGAACCCACGGCCTCTGCGTCCCGAACGCAGCGCTCTACCAAACTGAGCCACGCCTCGTTTTCACAACGAATATAATATCAAAATTCATAGATTATGTCAAGTTTTTGAGAGGGTAAGCAGAGATTAAGATTTCTTACCCTCTCTTATTTTATCGTTATATTGCTATTATGTTTCTTCGCGTTTTCAATTTTTTCGTTTTTTATTTTTATAAGAGATGAGAACGCTAAGTGCTAAGATGGCTGCTATACTTAAGAAACTATACATAAAAACCGGAGTATTATCTCCTGTTTTTGCTCCATTTCCTTTCGTGCCAGTTTCTCTATTTTTCTTTGGATTTTGATTCTTTATTTCCTTTTCTTTTAAATTAATTTTGTCATAATCACTCATCTTTGATGTCGTTGGTATCTTACTGCCATCTTTATTTTGTCCTGTAATGACCACTTCATTTTTCAGGAATTTTATAGATGGAATATCTTTCTTTACTTTTCCAATGTATATTAGTTCTACAGCATCCTCCGCTTCTATTTTTTCCAAACAGAGTTCTCGTTTTTTTGATGTTTCTATATGTAGTTCTTTTCCCTTTTTGGTTCGTATCACATCACCAGCTTTATTGGCAAACCCTTTCATTTGAACATATTTTTTCAACTCCGTTGATGGTTCTTCTGTTACTTTTACATGATTTGCCGTTCCATTACCCACATTAGTGACTGTAAGTATAAACTGAACTTCTTCTCCCGATTTATAAGTTCCATACTTTTTCTTTCCTGTATAACGTCCATTTTCTAAAATAACATTTTTCGTTTTATCTGCTTTTTTGGCTGCTAAAATATCTGGAGTACCGATTCCTACTGTATCGTTATCCGTCATCTCTGGGGTATCTTCAACATAATTTTCTTCGTTTTCTCCATTCTCATTCACTGTTTTATACTGCGCTACAAGATGTACCATATTATTTAATCCAGTGTCTCTGTTCGCTCCTGATTGTATGATTCCTTTTAAATGAATAGCGACACTATCTCCACTTTTTAGATGATCTAATACAACAGAACGACTTTCTAACTGCTTTGTTATGGATTCTGAGTCTTTTCCTATGTCTTCATCTTTCTCTGCTGTCCTAACCTGAATGGTATCTCCCATCTTTGTTGTAACCTGCCCAGTTGTAATAGTAATAGAATCTGATTTTAATATAGATAATAGTTTCTTATCTAAAGTGTCATCCACAAGCAGGTTATATAAATCTGCAGTTCCTGCATTCGTTAATGTGATCGTATAATCTACGGTATCCCCGTATTCATAAATACCTTCTTCTTTCTGACCTTCATATCTGCCTTTTACCAGTGTGACTCCCTGTGTTTTATCTGCTAATTTTGCAATCTTTGCAAGCGGAGTTCCGGGTATATTAATATAATCTTCGTCCTGCATTAATTCTGTGACTGGGATTTCTGCATATTGTTTACTTTCTTCCTGCAGTTCTTCTACGGTAAGTTTCTGAATAGCCTCGTAGGCTTCTTCTATTGCCTTTTTACTTTCTTTTGATAATGGTTCTAATTCTTTTTCCGGTACCTTTGTTCCTTCCTGATCATCCTTTTGATCATCCTTTTGGTCATCTTTTTTATCCTCTTCTTTCTCTGCTTCATCGTCTTTTGATGTTTCTTCTTTCTTTTCTGTACTAGTTTCTTCTTTTCCTGTTTCGTCCTGTTCTTTGCGTGCTTTTTCGTCTCCTTTTTTATACCTTGCTGTTAAATTTACAATATTCTCAAGTGAAAAAAGATTTCCGACATCTATGCGTACTTTTCCTTTCAAATACACATCTACAGCATCTCCTGCTGCCAGGAAATCCATCCATAACTTCTGTGATTCTTCTAACTTTGTGCGCACTTTGCGATTGTCTTTGGATGTGTAGACCTGCTCTATAAAAGAAACACTATCCTTTTCAAGAGCTTCTTCTAATTCCTTACTAAGAACATCCGTCAATCTTAAATCATATAAATTGGCACTTCCTGTATTGGTTACTGTAATCTTATAAGTTACTTCATTTCCATTCTCATAAACGCCAGAAATCTTAGCCCCTGCATCATATCTGCCTTCTTTTAAGACAACCCCAGTTGTTTTATCAGCTAGTTTTGCTGTTCTTCCTTCTGGTATTCCTGGCACTTCAATAATATCTTCATCGTCTTTTCCTGGAACTTCTTCGTCTTCATTTCCATTAAAGTACCATCCATTAACATATACTTTATTAGAAAGATCATATAAATTCGCTGTTCCAGGCAATAAATTAACGCTATAATTTAACGTAATATAATCATCTGCAAAGAGGCGGTCTGTTCCAGAACTATCCTCTCCTGTATTACATAATATCACTGTATTTTTATCTACTACTTTGGCTGTAATCTTCTTTCCTTTTGCTGTAGTGAGAACATAAAAACTATCTTTATCCACAGTTGCATCATCAAAAACAAAACCTGCACTTTCCATATCAGATACGGCTTTAAGTTCATCGCTTAATGCATCTTTTACTGTAATCCTTTTTAAAGCTGCCTCCCCGGAATTCTTTACTATAATAGAGAACTTTACTTTTTCCTTTGCATTGTATATTCCAGGTATTTTAGACCCTGACGTTATCTCTCCATTTTCAATCTGAATTCCTGTTGTTCTATCGGCAGTCTTTATTACCTTTTCCTCTGGAATTCCCGGAATATTGATATAATCCCAGTCTACGACCAGACTATTATTCTCTCCATCTACTAAGTCCTTTACTGGTACATCAACTAGATGTGGCTTATCCGCATCGTCTTCTTGTCCATTATCATCATACTGTGCCTGAACGCGAACTTCATTCTTAAGCTTCCACGCATCTTTCACATCTTCTTTTAATTTTACTTTCACATGCATCTCAACGCTGTCAGCTATTGCAAGATGATGCAGGCTTAATACAAGATTAGATGATGTTGACATCTGAGCATATACTTTATCTCCGCTTTTCGTCACAAAATAGCCCGATTCAGGAAGTACAAATGCTGCGGTTTCCATATCTGCATATTTAGAGAGTGTCTGTCCATCAAATTTCCCCTTACAATCCATATCATCTGTCACTTTGATATTGTAAAGAGAAACATTCCCTGTATTTGTTACTCTTATTGTATAATCAACGAATTCTCCTGCCTTATAGCGTCCTGTCACCTTTTTCTCTATATAACGTCCTGTTTTTTCATCAAAAGCAACTGCTTTTTTCTCTTCATTGGTTGTTTTATCTGCAAGCTTAGAAACTGCAAGTGATGGATGCATCAAAAGATTGTTTACTTTAAGATGATAACTAATCAATTCTTTACTGCTGTCTAAACCATAATGCAGCTCTGCTTCATAAATCGTATCTCCTTTAATATGATTCCATGCTCCTTTAATTTCCTCTACGATATATTTACCAATATATAATGACTTATTGCTTTCTCCTTTTCCATCTTCTCCGGTTGTAATCTTATCTACTACCTCTCCCTTTGTAACAAGAGGTTTTGTATCAGAAGCTGGTGTTCCATCTTCCTTGACATCCCACGGTGCGTAAATGTCCTGCGCCGCAGTTACTGAAAAAACAGCACCACTCACTGGCTGCCCCTCATCATCTTCTTTTTGGATAAGGAGCTTTCCTTTTTGAAGTGGATTCTCATATACTAAACTGCCTTTTTGCTTTTCTCCTGTTGACAAATTTTCAAAAATGACAGAATTCTCCTTATTGTCTGTATTTTCCGACAGTTCAAACGTCCACTCTTGCTTCGTTAATATGCACCCCTTCGGCGCTTTCTTCTCCACAATTTTATAACGACCTAAATTATCCAGAGTATTTTTAAATTCCTGCTTATTTTGATAAACCGATCTCTTATTCTCATCCACATCTTCTTCTAAAGTAAAGAGTTCTTCATATTGATTTTTAGATTGTGACCACTGTAACAGGGTAAATTCCGCTCCAGATAAATATGCTCCCGTATCTTTGCTCTTTTTGTAAACCTTTATTAAATTCTTTTCCGCCTGATAATTTGTATTTTCTAACTGTGCCTCCAGTGGTATATTTGAAGAAAGATCAAACAGAGCTTCTGATTTTAAAGTTGGAATTTTGTAAGTCCACTCTTTATTAAGGGATGGCTTCCACACATTTTTATAGACTGCAGGAATAGCAATTTCTTTAACGCAATATGGACCATCTCCATATTTATCTTTATAAAAACTATAGCTAGTTCCTGTCTTAAATACAGCAATTCCTTCTTTATTTGTTACTGCCGTATCTATTGGTTCTGCTTTATCTATACTGACATTTTCACCGCCAAATAAACCAAATGTCACTCCTTCGATTGGCTGCCCGCTATTTTGATCTGTCTTTTTTACTTTAATTATCATCCCTGCTTTAGATGCCACATAATTCGATTCTTTTTTTACTGAACCACCCTGATTATTTGCTACATTTAATGTTCCCTTATTTAAAACTGCTACACTTCCCTGACATTTTCCTGCCTCAGATACTTTCGCAGTCACAGTATTATCTGTCTGATACCAGTCCGCAACTGATTTATTAATTTTATGTAACTCTTCATCCGATTTCATCTGCACTTCTATATGCACATAATAACTGTGTCCATAAAAAGCCGCCGCTGATAACTTCGCATTTTTCGCTGCCACTTTCACTGTCGTGGCATGATCTGTCCCTTGCGTTTTTGTTATATTAAAATTAGCACTTACATCTGTATAATTCATCTGATCAGCCTGGACATTATTATTTACCGCCTCATCTGCATATACTTTCACATCTTTTACGTTCAAAAGCGATTCTACTTTATCCTCAAACTGAAATGATGTATACTTCGCCGTAGTTACATTGGACGGACTCGGAACTGGTGCAGATAAAACATAGGAAAATGTCTCCTTTCTATCAGACAACCCCAGAAATTTCTTTGCTGATTCTGAATTTTTAGAATTGATTTTTCCATGATAAATCGCTTTCTTTACTTCATCTGGTAATAATCCAATCCCTACATCTGCACGAATCGAAAGCAGTCCTGTACTGTTTGACCAATAATAGGATGTAGAATCTGCCAGTGAACTATCCGCTGGAATCCCATATCCACTTTTTACAGCATATGCCGCATTACCGCCCGTATCCTTCTGGTCACATTTGGCTACTGTCCATCGACAATTCACCGTACTTCCCGCAAAAATTCCAACTGCGGTTGTTGTCTCATCATTATTGTCAAAACCTTCACTCGTCCTTGAAGAAACATATCCTTTCGAACCAGTAATCAATCCTGTCGCATTATACTGAAGTTTTGACTGCTGCATCTGAAACATAAGTACTTTCTCAAAACCTGTTCCAAAATCAACACCCTGCTGTGCATCAATATCACAAAACTGAATTAATCCTTTGATTCCTGAAACCGGTGTTGTCGTTCCACTATAATAGAAATCCATGCGAGTCTGCACATAATCTGTACCCATAACAGATATACCAATCTTGTTCTTCTGGAATCCAATATATGGCGCTTTTAAATCCTGATTCGACAACTGCTTTCTTATCGCTGCCCTTGGAAATTTATATCCTGTTACTGTAATCTTTAAATCAATCTTATATGTTCTCTTCGTATTATAATCATACCAATTTCCAACATCTTTATATACTGCATATGGATTCACCGTAGTTTTCTGTAAATTAAATACTTTCGATGCAATACGTCCTTTCGATACGGCAGGATATAAAGTACCAAATTCACTTTCTGTTCCATTTTTCACTTTTGTAAAAGAAACTTCTCCGCCTGTTCCTCCACCAACGCTTACTGAACTGTTATTATTAAAACGGGGAGTAAAATTGTACTGTCTTCCATTTGAATAACTTTCATAAATATACTTCGATGCCGCCTGTGCATTGGCTACTGTAAGCAGATTTTTTCCTGTCACGCTTCCCACTTTTTTGCTGTTTTTTTGTAATAAAAAATAATGGCTGGTAACATCAGGCATTGTTACAGAATGGTTTGTGCTTGGATGAGTAGACATTACTACTGGTACAGACTCTTCCTCCTCGTCTTCCCTCTGCTCCGCTGTGGACTGTTCCTGATTCCTTTCTGTAGATTTTTTTGTCTGTCCCCCTTCTTTTAGTTCTGAACCTGTTAATTTCTCCTGTTGTTGCTGAGATTTATCCTGTGTTCCTGCACTTTCCGATTCCTGCTCTGTACTCTTTTCTTCTGCTTCATTATGCTGCTCCGTGGTTCCTTGCTCTGATTTTTCCTTTTCTTCCGTTGTTTCTTTAGAAATGGCTGTCGTACTCTCCTGACTTTCTGTTGTAATATTCTCTATCTGTCTGGTATCTTCCTGTTCATTTTTCATCTGGTAGAAACTCTCTTTCCCTATTCCAGAAGCAGCTACGCTTATGTTGATATTTGTAAAAAAAAGTGCAGCTACTAAAACAAAAATAAGGATTCTCCTAAAAAATATCCGCATTTTCTGCCCTCCTGAAAAATTCTATATTTCCCTGTTGCTTAAAATATCTCTCTTCTCGTTTTACACTCCTTTCATTTTTAGGAAATATTTCCATTTCATTTTAGCATTCCGCTTCTTAATTGTCAATATTTTACTTTATTTCTTTTTTATTCATCAATTATATTTTTGTACTTTCATTTCCCCATATATAACATTCCAATCCCAAAAGCAAAAAAAGAAGAGTATCTAAACATAGATGTTTAAATACCCTTCTGTTAAGCCGCATTCAAAAATACTTTCTGTTAAGTATAAATCACAATTTATGGAAATCTTATCCAAACAAAGGACATATTCTCTACAAAACAAATATACCGATTGTTGAAATAATTCTTCAAATACGCTCTAAATCGTAAATTCTATAATGGAAAAACAATATTTTATTCTAAATATTAACGGTCAATCATGCTGATAGACTCTATTGCAACAATACCACCTCGAACAACTTCCACATGATCAAACTTTCTTGTTAAAAGAGCAATAAGGTCGTTATTACGTCCCTCTGTATTTACACTCTCTAAAAGAACACTGTTAATACCGTAGTCAATCGCTTTAGCTCCAAATACCTGTGAGATACGGAAAATCTCACCCTTCTCAAATTCAGAACATTCATGAATCTTCACGAAAAGAATCTCCTTCATATGGGTTGGGGCATCGGTAATATCGTTAAGCTTAATTACCTCTACGCAGCGGTTTAACTGCTTTTTAATCTGCTCAAAAGTTGCATCGTCAGAAGAAAGGCCAATTGTCATTCTTGATACTGTAGGATCTTCTGTAACACCTACTGTAATACTTGAAATGTTATAGGACTTTCCAGACATCATTCCTGAAATACGTGCTAATACACCAATTCGGTTCTCCACATACAGAGATACCCATCTTTTTTTCTTTTCTGTATTTATCTCTCTCATCTCTGCATCCTCCTATAACATAATATCTTCAAAGCTTGCTCCACCCTTGATCATCGGCATAACCAGTTCATCTGGAGCAACCATACATTCTACAATAACTGGTTTCTTATTCTTCTCTGCGTACTCTCTCGCCTCAAGAATCGTATCTTTTAACTGATCATTACTTGTAACAAAATATCCTTTAGAACCGTAAGCTTCTGCCATCTTTACGAAATCAGGAACATACTCTGGACATACCCAGCCCGGTGTACCACATTTACCCTTGCAGGACTTATGATAGCGCAGGCAGGTAATTGTATAACGCTTCTTAAAGAAGAGTTCCTGCATCTGGCGAACCATTCCGAGACGATTATTGTTAAATACAATGTTTACTAACGGAAGTTCCTGGCATACTGCTGTTGCAAGCTCCTGCATGTTCATCTGGAATCCACCGTCACCACTGATTGATACGACAGACTTCTCTGGACATCCAATCTGTGCTCCTACGGCAGATGGAAGGCCAAATCCCATCGTACCAAGTCCTCCGCTTTGTACTAATCTATGAGTCGCATCTAACTTCAGATACTGGGAAGCCCACATCTGATGCTGTCCTACATCACTGGTAAATACTGTATCTCTGTCTGCATACACTTCATTCAAAGTCTCGATGATACGCTGTGGGTTTACTCCCTCTTCTACTTCCATATGAAGAGGATATTCTTTATCCCAGCCTTTTACCTCTGCAATCCATTCCTCATGCTTCATTGGTTCTGTATGCTCTAATATCTTTAAGATTGCTGCCTTCGCATCTGCAACAATCGGAATATCTACTGTAACATTTCTTGAAATCGCTGCGGATTCAATATCAATATGGACAATCTTAGCATTCGGTGCAAACTTCTTAATCTCACCAGTTACCCGGTCATTAAAACGGCATCCGATAGAGAACATTAAATCGCACTCATCTGCAGTCTTATTAGCAGCATAAGAACCATGCATTCCGATATTACCAATATATAAAGGATGCTCTGTGGAAATAGCTCCTCGTCCCATAACGGTCGTAATTACTGGAGCATCAATCTTTTCTGCAAGCTTTGTCATCTCTTCCTGAGCATGAGCGAGATTTACTCCCCCACCGATTAAAAACATCGGCTTTTTCGCTTCTTCTAACAGATTAATCGCCTTCTTAAGCTGTCCTACATGAACACCCTTATTTGGCTTATATCCACGGATATTTACTTCTGTTGGATAAGAAGTTGAACCCAGTTCTGCCATAACGTCTGTTGGTAAATCTACAAGAACCGGTCCTGGCTTTCCTGATCTTGCAATGTAAAATGCTTCCTTAATTCGCTGTGCTAACATCTCTCTATCACGGACCATGATAACAAACTTCGCAATATTTCTAGTCACTCCAATGATATCTACTTCCTGAAACGCATCATTACCGATCAAATGCTCTGGAACCTGGCCAGTAAAACATACTAATGGAATACTGTCATAGTTTGCTGTAGCAATTCCTGTTACTAAGTTCGTAGCACCCGGTCCACTGGTTACTAAACATACACCAACCTTGCCGGTTGCTCTGGCATAACCATCCGCTGCGTGAATCAACCCCTGCTCATGTCTTGGTAATACGAGGTCAATCCCGTGACAATCATGGAGTGCGTCTAGAAGATTGACGACCATGCCACCTGGATATGCGAAAATCGTATCCACGCCTTCCTTTTTCATTGCCGTTACAAACAGGTCATTTCCTGAAACCTTCATACTTACTCCACTCCTTCTTCTCTCATTCAATGTTGTCAATTGTCTTTTGTTCTGATTTTTAGATAACTTACATTTAAAAGTTAATAATCTTTTCTATGATATACCAAATACTTTCCTTTTGTCAATAGTGCACTAATATGTATACAATTTTGATTTACCACAGGCAAGGTAGACGCTACAAAAGCTTTTAGTCGGATTGCTCAAAAAACACAAGAAAGAACCACTTAAAAATCTACCCCATTTAGCACAACGGAACAAAATGGGGCAATTTTTTAGTGGTTCTACTCATAATCTTCTGGTAATCCGAACGCTACTTCCTCCGTAGCACCGTCTACCTTGCCTGCGGCAACTCAGAATTACTGTCGATTGTAGTTAATGAGGCATCCCTTCAAGATAATCTCTCTCTCATCATCTGTTAATTCACCCATTTTTAAAGCAAATGGTGTGAGACTTCCGTCTTTTACAACATAAGCTTCAAATTCTGCTGCCTTTGTCTCGACTGCCTTTCTTACGTCTGGCAGGAAAATGTAATCTCCGTTTGCGAATGGCAGGTCACCTTTTTCAATAAGGAATGGAAGCATACCCCAGTTAATAAGGTTGGAACGATAGCGCTTTGTAGCGTATTCATTTGCAATGTTAGCCCAGCCACCTAATACTTTCTGGCAGGATGCTGCCTGTTCTCTGGCGGAACCGTCACCTGGTTTTACAGCAAAGATTGTACTTCCGATTCCAATATTTTCATTGGTAACATCTGCATACTTAGCATGAATTGCATCAATTACTGGTGCTAATTCTGCTAATGCTTCTACTGGATTGCTGTTCGCTTCTACTGCTTCCTGTGCTGCTCTTACTTCTTTGGCACGTCCTACATAAGCAGGATCTTTTCTTGAAAGAGTAAACTCTGCAAGGCCAAGTGGATTCGAACGGTAGGAAGATGTTTCTCCTGATGGAATTAATTCATCTGTCGTTGTAACTGGATCATGGATCTCGGATACAACTTTCAGAATCATGTTTTCTGGAAGTGCGCTCATCTTTGGCCAGTCTTTGATATTTGGTCCGAACTTAATCTCTACAGATGGATTTGCCACTCCTTTGCTGTCAAATACACGATTTGCGTAAATGCTGCTGTCAAAGTGATATTTTCTTCCTGTATATTCTACATCAAGGTCTGTTGCTGGCGTAAGGTATCCTTTATTGGCTGCGGTTGCTGCGATAGAGCGGGCATCCATTAATGCTACGGAAGCAATCTGACCATTTTGTAACTTAGAACCTTCTCTGTTTGGGAAGTTTCTTGTGGAATGACGGATACTTAAGCTATTGTTAGATGGCGTATCTCCCGCACCAAAACATGGACCACAGAATGCTGTTTTTACGATAGCACCACTTTCCATAAGGGCTGCTGCTGCACCATTCTTTACTAATTCCATGTAGATTGGTGTACTTGCAGGATAAACACTTAATGTAAATTCATCCGCTCCAATAGATTTTCCTTTGATAATATCTGCTGCTGCGCATAAGTTTTCAAATCCACCACCGGCACATCCTGCGATGATTCCCTGTTCTACATAGAGCTTTCCATCGCGAACTTTATCGGTAAGTTTAAAGTCTACCTGTCCATCTAAGCTGACAAGTGCTTTCTGCTCACAGTCGTGAAGAACATCCATCAGGTTCTTATTCATATCTTCAATCGTATATGTATTACTTGGATGGAATGGCATAGCAATCATTGGACGAATCTTGCTTAAATCAATCTTAACCATTCCGTCATAGTAAGCAACTTTTGCAGGATTTAATTCTTTGTAATCTTCTACTCTTCCATGGATATCATAGAAATCTTTAATTACATCATCTGTTTTCCAGATAGAGGAAAGACAGGTTGTCTCTGTTGTCATTACGTCAACACCGATACGGAAGTCTGCACTCAGCTTCTCAACACCTGGTCCAACAAACTCCATAACTTTATTATTTACATAACCATTCTGGAATACTGCTCCGATAATCGCAAGAGCTACGTCCTGTGGACCAACACCTTTTATTGGCTCTCCTGTCATGTAGATTCCAATAACACCTGGCATATTAATATCGTAAGTCTGGTTTAAGAGCTGCTTTACAAGCTCTGGTCCGCCTTCACCCATTGCCATTGTTCCAAGTGCTCCATAACGGGTATGAGAATCAGAACCAAGAATCATTGCTCCACCGCAGGCAAGCATTTCTCTTGCGAACTGATGGATAACTGCCTGATGAGGAGGTACATAGATTCCACCGTACTTTTTCGCACAGGTAAGTCCAAACATATGGTCATCTTCGTTGATTGTTCCACCAACAGCACATAAGCTGTTATGACAGTTTGTGAGAACATATGGCATAGGGAACTTCTCTAATCCTGATGCACGTGCTGTCTGGATAATTCCTACATAAGTGATATCATGGGAAGTTAACTTATCAAAACGAATTTTTAACTTTTCCATGTTATCAGAAGTATTATGGGCTTCTAAAATACCATAAGCAATTGTTCCCTTCGCTGCTTCTTCTTTAGAAGGTGCATCCGGACCAGCCACTGCCTGCAGTCTTGCCTGGGCTTCCGGAGTATCTTCTATAATTTCTGTTCCATTTACAAGATACGCTCCTGTTTTTAACAGTTCCATCATTCTATCCTGCTATTGAAGCTTTCGCTTGAATAGCTTTTCCTTTCCTAAAATATATTATTAGTAAGATATTTGTAATGATACGAAATCCTTCAGCCTTTTCATATCGTTACGCCTGTTAATTATATTAGCATAAACGCAGGATAAAATTCAATAATCCATAAGTGGTATTAATTTTGTAAACTTCCAGGTTGCCGAGACAAAATCAGAATTCATATTATAGGATTTGGATATCATTCAGACGATTATAGCTTTCCATGAAACTGATTTTGTAGGATTTGGAATAGTCAGCCGCTGTAAATTTTCTGTAGGATTGCTCAAAAAATACGAGGAAGAACCCTTCTGGCAATCCGACTACAGATTCCTCTACAGCGGTGTCTCCTTTGCTACGCAAATCAGAATCTAATCATTTTTCAATTTTTTCAGAAACCATTTGCGGAATCCTTCTTCTACAATTTCTTTTCCAATAATATATGCTGCACAAAATAGGCTTCCTGTCTGTGTAATTTTCTGCATGTTTTCCTGTTGTGGCATATATAAGGACAGCAGAAGAGATATGAGCATAAATATACATAAGCTTGCCAGAATCTGTCCTTCCCATTTTTGGGTATTTTCAAGAAATTTCTGCCAGATATTTTGTCCAGTAAGATATTTTACGATTGTATCTCTCCAATTTTTTTTGAACCAGATATCCCCCTCCTGGCTGCCGCTATGGCAACAGGCGTATACACAATCTTCTGTTATTTTTTCTCTGCCACTCTGATTTAAACCAGACATAAACAGGATTCTTCCCTGCTTTTGCAAGAATTTTTTTGAATATTCCTGCTGATGTTTTCTCCATATGGCTATAATCTGGCTTTTTTCGACTTCTGAAAGTCCGCAATAAATGCGAATACTTTTTATCTGTTTTTCGAGAGCCACGTTTTTTAGAAGCAAAAACTGTTTTCTATCTATCACTTCTCTTTTTTCTTTCACTATTCCCGTCTGTTTTCCAATAGAAAATGCCGATTCTCTGTTCTGATTCGTAAAAAAGAAGTATTTCACACCTGTTTTCTTTAATTCCTGCATAAATCGCTGAAACTTCTCCTTTTGAAATCTGGACGGGAAATATATATCTTCAAAACCAACAGCAACGATTGGCCTTTCTCCTTCTACCGCAGTTTTTTTTAAAAAATCTGGTTGAAAATAAATTCCCTGACGGATAAAAATTTCCTGGAGAATCATATTTTCTGTATAACTTCCTCCATTTTCTTCTCTCTCTTTCTCCTCTGCCGCATATAGTCTTCCTTGTTTCTTCCTTTGTTTACCAATTGTATTCAAAGAGATTTTTCCTTTCATGCTTTCATTTTTTTCTACATACTTATCTTCTATATTCTCTGTCATTTTAACAGTTCTGTTTATACCTGTATTCTCTTTCACATTTTCAAAGAAAGGATACACCACCTGCTGTGTTACAATAGCCCGTCCTGTATTTTCTGCAAAAATTTCTCCCTGTTTATATTCTTTATATGGTAACTTTAAACTTATAACAGCGAGCGGAACTTTTTCCCCTCTTTTCAAACGCACAATGTCCCCTTTTACAAGACTATTTACCTGCACACATTGAAATATATTTTCTCGTAAAACCACTACTTTAGTTTTATATATTTCTTCCTTCTTAAATAATACTTTACTATAACGAAATGTCTTTTCCACCTTCCCAAAAAGAAATACCATAAAAGACACAAACAACACTGTTTTTACTCTTTGATCAAATTGAAACAAAACACTTACCACACATAAATATAGAAAGAAAAAGAAAAGCAGATTCTGGCACTCCTGTTTTAAACACATAAACCAAATCCGCTTCTTCTCTTTCGTTATACTATTCCTAGAACTCCTCTTCCCACGCTGCTTCTGCCTCACTTTTGCCAGCGTAAGCCCCCTTTGTATATTTGTATCATACTTCAATTCTAAATATTCAATCGTTCTATCATCCTTTTTCCTCTCCAAATTCTTCTGGCTCCTGTCCATATTCATAGCAACCCTCCCGTTTTCTCTGTATACCGAGTGATATCCCCTTAAATGGGGAATCTTCTTGCTAGAAGAAGATAAAAATCTCCCTGTTTATAAAAAAACGTAACACACTATCTCAGATTGTCTTATTAAATATATGTTAGTTTACAAGAGAAATATGCCCTTCTATGGATTCTCTTTTTGGAGTTCGTCTCCTTTTATTCTTTTTCCAAAATCTGTCCCGTCCGATAAGCATGCAGCAGCTTCTCAAGGTCACTGATCTGCTCTTTTAACTGGCGGCCAGTTTCGGTATCTATCACTCTCTCACGCTGAGCAGAAACCTCACGGATAACGGTATCAGAATGTACGTCTATCTCTTTTTCGATAACGTCTTCTGTCGAAGTAAATGTCTCATGAGAAACAAGACGCAGACCTCTTGAATTATAGATAAGGGTGTAACCGGCAATTCCTGTCGTTCCGCGGTATGCTTTCGAAAAGCCACCATCAATGATCATGACTTTACCGTTACATTTGACAGGGGATTCACCCTCTTTTACGTGAACAGGCATATGCCCATTGATAATATGACCTTTTTCGATATCTACGCCAAATTCTTTGAGGATATTATTTACAACATCTTCTCTCTCTATCAGGCGGTAATAATGGTCTTTTCTCTCAATCTGCACTTCTTTATCGGCAATGAAATACCGCTCAAATGTCGCCATCTTTTCCTTGCCATAGACTGGGGAGTTCTCATTAGACCAGATATACCACATGATATCCTTTCCATATTCATGTTCTTCTCTGTTATCCTGCTCGTAATATCCCTTTCTTGCGTAGTACTCAAGCACATCATAAAGTTCTTTGCCAGAATACTGTTTGCTGCCAATCTTAACTTTACGGAAGTTTCCCTTCTCATCAAGCGGCACACAGCCATGATAGAGAAGATTGGAATTATAACAGATCGGAAGCGCGTCGTGTAGGG
>OBDJ01000644.1_pt1 | contig 16403 bp, 10 predicted proteins | sample 1518041 | NCBI WGS metagenome assembly OBDJ01 (sample SAMN01760916, study PRJEB22395) | human gut metagenome
ATCAACCAGCTTAACCCGCTTGTCATCGTGGACGAGAGCCACCATGCCCGGTCGGAATTGAGCCTTGAAATGCTGGAAAACTTCAATCCCTGCTTTGTGCTGGATTTGACCGCCACGCCGAAAAAGGAGAGCAATATCATCTCCTATGTGGACGCGGTGCAGCTGAAAAACGAACACATGGTAAAGCTGCCCGTGATCGTCTATAACCGGGACAGCCAATCCGAGGTACTGATTGACGCGATCGACCTGCGGAACAAACTGGAAGAAATCGCAAGCGTGGAGTACGCCAAGACGGGGAAATATATCCGCCCTATCGCGCTGTTTCAGGCACAGCCGAAAGGTAAGGAGGACGCGACCACCTTTGAAAAACTGCGGGACAAACTGGTGGACGCCGGGATTCCCGCCGAGCAAATTGCCATTCGTACCGCTGATGTGAACGAACTGAAAAATGTGGAGTTGATGTCCCTAAGCTGTCCGATTCGATACATTATCACGGTCAATGCGCTGAAAGAGGGCTGGGATTGCCCCTTTGCCTATATCCTTGCGTCTCTTGCCAATAAGACAAGTCAGGTTGACGTGGAGCAGATTTTAGGACGGATTCTCCGTCTGCCCCATACGAGCCAGCACACACAGAGCGCACTCAATATGTCCTATGTGCTGACTTCTTCCAACGACTTCAACAATACTGTGGCGCATATAGTCAAGGGCTTGAACAGCGCAGGATTCAGCGATAAGGACTATCGGATCGGTGAGTCCGCAAAACCGCAGGTTCCCGAACAGCCAGCAGAACAAATCACGCTGCCTGATCAACAAGGGTGTCCTGAAATGGAACCCCCTTTGGAAACCGCCGAGGACGATTTTTCGGGGCTGGATGGGAAATCTATCGGGGCAGAGTTGGAGCGGCGCAGAGAACAGGCACAAACGCCTGAAACTGCCCCGAAAGCCGACACCATGCTGGACGCTGCCGCAGAGGTCGAAAAGGCATATACAGACGCTATCCAACAGACAGACAATGACCCGATGATGGACAATCTTCCGTGGGAGGTGCGGGATAAAGTGAAATCATTCCAAGTAAACCCGCAGTTCCGGGAGGATATTGAAACGCTGCAAATCCCGCAGTTTTTCCTGAAAGTTGAGCAATCTTTGTTTACGGACGGTTCTTTTGAACTGCTGGACAAGGAAATGCTGGCAGAGGGCTTTACCCTCAAGGGCAAGGCATACGATATTGACTTTGCCGCCGCAGACGATGAAATCCGCGAAATCGACGTGCGGGAGCAGGACGGCGGTTTGCCAAAGGTGTTCAAGATGGAGAGCGCCGAACAGCGGTACTTTAAAGAGTGGTTCAACAATCTGCCGCCGGAAAGCCGGGTACGTCAATGCAAGGAAATGATGTTCAATCAGCTTAACAAGCTGAACATGGTGGACGCCGCCGAACTGAAAGCCTACATAGACCGCATTGTGAACGATATGGATAAGGCGCAACTTGCCGCTATGGAGAAAGCCCCGCTGGGCTATGCGGCAAAGATCCGCGCCAAAATTGAAACGCTACTGGAATCCCATTATCGAGAAAACTTTGAAAGGTGGCTGGAAACGGAGCGCATCGTCTGCAAGCCCTATTTCCGTCTGCGCCCCTCTATCCATCCTGCCACATATACCGACATATATGCCCGTTCTCTGTATGCAGCAGAGGACGGTGACATGAACAAACTGGAACAGAAGTTGATTGTAGAGTTGACCGCCCTGCCGAATGTCCGCTGGTGGCACAGAAATATTGCACGTCAAGACTTTGCAATTAACGGCTTTATCAAGCACTACCCCGATATTCTGATTATGACCCAGAGCGGCAAGCTCATCTGTGCGGAAACTAAGGGCGAACATCTGAAAAATGATGACAGCCGGGAGAAAATCGCACTCGGTCAAGCGTGGCGCACAGCAGCGGGCAAGAATTTCCGCTATTACATGGTGTTTGAGAATGAGGAAAACCTCTTGCCGGGTGCGGTGAGCATGAGCCAGTTTATCGACACGGTTAAGGCATTGTAAATCAAATAACCATATATCCGTCACTTGCAGGGGGCGATAAAATCTACCCCCGATAAGAAGCAGTGCCGATTCGGGCAGCAGGAGCAATTCTGCTGCTCGTTTTCTTTTGTGTGACCCCCTGGCTCATGCGCCGCAGGGTAGTCATAAATAACAATCAGCAAGGAGGTTAATTGTCCAATGAAAAACAGTAAGCGAGGAGGTGCGCCGCCTATGAACCACATCGGGAATATCCGTATATCTGCAAGGGAGGGCTTATATGGCAAAGAAACTTGACCCTCAAGAGATAGAGCAGTCCCGCCGAAAAAAGACTCGCGCCGATAATCGGGAGGAACGCAAGGAGCGCATACATGACGGAATCCGCAAGAATCGGGAAAGCGGCGGTGTAATTATAATACCGCCACCCCCAGCCGTACAAGCGCAAGGGCAGACTCCCCGAAAAATGCGTGTTGCAGCTTATGTCCGTGTCAGCACACAGGAAGAACAGCAAGTAGGCAGTTTTGAGATGCAAATTGTCTATTTCAAATCCAAAATTGAGAGCAATCCCGATTGGGAGTTAGTAAAAATCTATCAAGATTACGGCGTAAGCGGCACTTCCACAAACAAGCGGCAGGGATTTAAGGACATGATTGATGACGCAAAAGCAGGCAAGATTGACCTAATTTTGACAAAGGGCATAAATCGCTTTGGTAGAAATACGGTTGATATTTTGAACAATTTGCGTACTCTGAACGCCTTGACTCCACCTGTCCCGGTGCGATTTGAAAGCGAAGGGCTGTCCTCTATCGGGGATGGCAGCAACAATCTACTGATAGCGGTCTTGTCAGCACTTGCAGAATTGGAATCACAGCAAAAGAGCGAAGCCATCAAAAACGGTATTCGCTGGCGCATGGCAGAGGGTATCTACCAATTCTCGGTGATAAACACGCTTGGCTACTATTGGGACCACTTCGGACGATTGCTGATCGAGCCAACAGAAGCAAAGATTGTTGAGTACATCTACGAAAGCTGTTTGGAAGGTGCAACCCCCGCAGAAATTGCCGCCGCGCTGACCGAGCAAGGCATCAAATCGCCTAAAGGGAAAGATTTTTGGCGGGCTGCTACTATTCGCGGTATTCTCCGGAACGAGAAATATTGCGGGGACGCACTCATGCAGAAAACTTGTACGATTGATTTTCGGGAGCATAAGTCAGTGAAAAACACTATGCTCAACAAGTATTTCAAAGAGGAACACCACACAGCAATCATAAAAAAATCCGATTGGCAGAAGGTGCAACAGATTTTAGATGAAAAGCCACTACCCGGCAAATCGGCAAGGCTACACGCTATGCCAAAGCGGTTCACGGTCACACGTTCTAAAGACAAGTATTTCAGAGGGTATATCATTTTAGACCCGCGCTGGACAGCTTCGGAACGCCGCGAACTGCTGAAAGAGCTGAAAAATCTCTAATACCGAAAGGAAAATCCATTATGAAATTTGATTTTAACGCACTGAACTTTGAGATCCTTGATGCGAACACCAACGCATACCCCGACATTTTCATTAACCAGAACGGTGTCACCTTTACGAAAAAGGTACTTGATGACCTGAACTATCCTGCTTTTGTCCTGTGCCAGCTTGACGCAAAAAACAAGGTTTTTGCGGTTCGTATGTGTAAGAGTAGTGAGCAGAGGGGCTACAAGTTCTCCAAGCCGAAGGGTGAGCAGAAGGCCACGGTCAGCATCACCAACAAGAATCTGGTTGACCCCATTCGTGCCGCTATGGAGGGCGTTTGGCAAAGCGATAAACGCTATCGTGTGCGTGGCTTTTGGGTCGCAGACGCAAAAACGATGTGTTTTGACCTCTCCGAGGGTGTGCAGGAAGATTATAGAAATGCCGCCAGCGATAATGAAAGCGAGGAATAAATCGGTGAACGGATTGTTCACCGTCTGAACTTCCGAATGACAGTGGGGCAAGCTCATTATGGGCTTGCCCCTTGCTTAAATAAAGGCGGGTATTTGCAGATTGTAACGCACAAGGGGCAGATAAGTGAAATGTAGGGTGGTAATATGGCAGAGAAAAATAAACGGCGCACAAGCGATAATATCCCCGATATTTGCCCCGAAGGACAACAAAAAAACAGGCGTGGGAGTTGTTAGCGTCCCACACCTGTTGGAAAACTGATTTGTAGCAGCGGCGTACCTATATCCCTCGTGTAAGTTTTCTCTACGCCATTTTTACGCCATTTTCGTATAGAGTAGCATAGGAAAACATGAAGTTATATATGGTTGGTTTGTTCCAAAATCCGCTTCAAATCAAGTAATATTCGTATTTATTGAGGATTATTGAGATATAAAATCAGGTAGCGGTCCTCCGATACCTAATTTCATTTGTACTCATTCTCCTTCGATTTTCCTTGATTTTCAAGGGGTTTCAGCGTTTGGCGTCTTGGCTGTTACACCATTTTTACACCATTTCCGCATTTGGCTTTATTGAATTTCATCAGACTACACTATTTTGCTGAAATTGCTTGATGGCATAATCCAGCGATTCGGCAGTCACATGAACATACCGATCCATTGTTGTTTTGATGCCGGCATGACCCAGCAGCTTTTGCAGCACCTTCGGCTGCATCCCGCTTTCGACTGCACGCGTTGCATAGGTGTGTCTCAGAGCGTGCATACAGAATCGCCGAATCCCTGCCTCATCGCACAGCTTGTAAAGGTGGGTATCAATTGTATCCCTTCCGCGCTTGCGAAAAAGGACGCACTACTACAAATAAATTATAGCATATAACGTCCTTTTTCTCAAGCCGTTGCGTGAAAAAACTCTCCGCCTATTTGTAAATTTTTCGGAACCTCTTATATCACCAGTTTCTCACTGATGAATTGTTCAAACTCCTTTCGCTTGACCAGTTTCTTTGTGCCGACGAAAAGCACGAACGGGCAGTTGGGCGTTCTCGGCATACTGTCGATCCGGCAGAGGGGGATGCCGTCCGGGGACACTTCCATCCATTCGTTGCCGACCATCTTGGTGTTGTACCGAGCCTTGAGCCGTTTGGCTCATTCCTTCTGCAGCATATCTGATTTCTCCTTTTTAGGGTAATAAAAAAGGCAGATAGATTTTTACTTTCTATCTGCCTGTGTATCTGATATTTACTTTTCGGGAGTTCAAGTCTATCCACAAAGGGAAAACGGCGATTTTACATCTGCGTTTTGGTACAGAGAAAAATCGCCGTTTGGGCAGCAAAAAAGCCCGATATAATCGGGCTTTTCGCAGGAGACATCTTTTTTGTCTCCACATTATGGTCCGAGTGTTGAGATTCGAACTCAAGGCCTCTTGAACCCCATTCAAGCGCGATACCAAACTTCGCCACACCCGGATAGCCAACCGAATCACTCAAGTCAGCTTGATTACTATACCACACCTTTTCGGGGAATGCAAGGGGTTTCATGAAATTTTTCCGTTTTTTTAGTAGCCATACCGTTTCCGCTTGGCCAGCAGGAAGATACCCGTGGCGACAGCGGCCATGACCTCCGCCGCCACGATGGACATCCAGATGCCGTCCAGCCTCCACAACAGCGGGAACAGCAGCACCGCTCCCACCTGGAACACCAGGGTCCGCAAGAACGCGATGATGGCCGAGGTGAGCCCGTCGTTCAGGGCCGTGAAGAAGGACGAGCCGTAGATGGCGAAGCCCGAGAACAGGAACGAGAACGAGAAAATGGAGAAGGCGTGGGACGTCATCCGGAACAGTCCCGGGTCATACCCCACATACAGCCGGGACAGCGGCGCGGCCAGAACCTGCCCCGCCGCCAGCATGCACACCGCGCACACGGCCAGCAGGCCGCCGCTGCGCCGCAGCAGGCCCCGCAGCTCCCCGCGGTTTCCGGCCCCATAGTGGAACGACACAACAGGGGCCGCCCCCACGGAATAGCCGATATAGATGGCCTGGAAGATCATATTTACATACATCAGCACGCCGTAGGCAGAGACACCGTCCTCTCCGGCGTACTTCATCAGCTGCACGTTATACAGCATGCTCACCAGGGACATGGACACGTTGCTCATAAACTCCGACGACCCGTTGGAGCAGGTTTTCAGCAGGGCGCGCAGGTCCATCCGGCATTTGCCCAGCCGCAGCAGGCTGCTGTTGGGCCGGACGAAGTACACCAGGGGCAGGCCCCCGCCGCCCCTGCCGCGCCCCAGGAAAACACCGCCACGAACAGGGCGTCCAGCGCCATATTGGTGACGCCTGCCGCCACGGTGATATATAGCCCCAGCCGCGGCTTTTCCGCCGTGGCAAACAGGCACTGGAACTCATATTGCAGCACATAAAACGGCAGGGCGATCAGGTTGATGCGGCCATAGAGCAGGGCCTGCTCCAGAAGCTCCCCCTCCGCCCCCATCAGCACCGCCGCCGGGCGCAGGATCAGAAAGCCCAGGCCCGCCAGCACCACGCCGATGGCCGCCGAGACGTACACGATCATGGAGAAGATGTCGTTGACCCGTTCCCGGTCCCCCTGGCCCATGGTCTTGGCGATAAGCGCGCTGCCGCCGGTGCCGAACATGAACCCCACGCAGCCTAAGCCCAGCAGCACCGGGATGATAAGATTCACCGCCGCAAAGGGCGTCTTTCCCGCGTAATTGGACACAAAAAAGCCGTCCACCACGCCATAAATCGCGGTAAAGATCATCATGGTGATGGACGGCAGCGTAAACCGGATCAGCCTGCCGCAGGTGAAGTGGTCCGATAATTGAATGGACGCTTTGCTCATGACTCCTCCTTGATTTCCTTCGCTTTTTCCCCCAGGGCCTCCTGACAGCGTCGGGTCAGCGCCAGATATTGCTCCACATCCGCCTGGGGCCAGGCGGCAAACACCTGGTTCTCCGCCTGGATTACCCGCAGGGCGGTCCGGCAGGCCAGTCCCTCTCCCGCCTCCGTCAGGCACACGTCCTTGCCCCGTCCGGCGGCCTCCAGATAGATCAGGCCCTCCCGCTCCATCCGCCGCAGGGCGGAGTTGACGGTCTGCTTGCTCATGCCTCCCAGGCGGCAGACCTCCCGCACGGAGCAACGCCCCCCGGTGTCGCACAGGGTATACAGCACGCCCATCACGCTGTCCGGCAGGCCCCAGTGCTGGGCCATTTCATGATAAACCGCGTCGGTTTCCTGCAAAAGGTGGTTATACCGCCGCAGGTCCCGGGATGTATATTGCATAGGCTGCCGCCTCCTTTCCGTCCGAAATCACACCAAACGTATTATAGTACGATTTCGTACCTTTGTCAAGACGACACAAACCGCCGGTCCCGGGAAAGAGGGGACCGGCGGTTTGTTTTGTGGTAAAAGGAGAGAGAATAACAATGATAACAGCTTTCGGATTACGGGCCTATCATACCGTCCCAGCGGGAAAAAGTCAAGCGGTCCGGCCCACAGTTTACAGAACGTTCACAGGAAACCGGCAATCTGCCTATTGACGGCCGGCAGCCGCGGTGGTAATATTTAGCTCGCTAACATTTAGTATACTAAGTATTAAAAGTCAGAAGAAAGGAGAAAGCTATATGGACTGCGAGAAGAAGCCCGAGCTCATCGGCCCGCTGCTGGGCTACTGCAATCATCGGGCATATCTGAGCATGGACAAAAAGCTGCGGCGCTATGGCGTCACGCCCATCCAGTGCCGGACCCTGACGTATCTGCACCGCCAGCCCGGCCCCGTGACCCAGAAGCAGCTGCAGCAGCATCTGGCCGTGAAGCCCTCCACCGTCAACGGCATTGTGGACCGTCTGGTGGAAAAGGGCATGCTGACCCGCGCCCCCGGCGAAACCGACGCCCGCTGCCGCATCCTGCGGCTGACGGCGTGCGGCCAGCAGTTTTATGACGACTTCGTTTCCATCACCCATGAAATAGAGGCCCTGGCCCAGCGGGGCATGACCCCCCAGGAGGTGGATACGCTCCGCCGGCTCCTGCTGCGGGCGGCGGAAAACCTGACATCGGAGGAGGACAACGCATGATTCGTAAATTAGCTCCCTATACCAAGGGATATCGTATCTGGATCATCCTGGGCGTTCTGTGCTCAGCCGGCGAGGCCGTGCTGGAGCTGCTGCTGCCCAAGGCTATGAGCCAGATCGTGGACGTGGGCATCGCCAACGGCGACAAGGAGTACATTCTGGCCATGGGCCTGAAAATGATCCTCATGGCCCTGGCGTCCCTGGTGATGGGCGTGGGGGCGGCGGCTCTGGCCGCCCGGGCCGGTATGGGCTTCGGCGCCAACGTCCGCGCCGCGGAATATGCCCAGGTGCAGCGGTTCTCCTTTGCCAACATTGAGCATTTTTCCACCGCATCCCTGATCACCCGGCTCACCAACGACGTTTCGTCGGTGCAGATGACCCTGATGATGGGCATGCGCATGCTGGTCCGGGCCCCGGTAATGCTGATCACCGCCCTGGTCATGGCCCTGACCATCGGCTTGCAGCTGAGCCAGGTATTCCTGGTGGTGCTGCCGCTGCTGCTGATCCTGGTGGCCATCGTCATCCGCTATGTGGGGCCGTTTTTCACCGCCCTGCAAAAGTCCACCGACGACCTGAACCTGGTGGTCCAGGAGGATCTGAACGCCATCCGCGTGGTGAAATCCTTCGTCCGGGAAAACCGGGAGCAGGAGAAGTTTGCCCAGCGCAGCGACACCCTCCGGGATACGGCGGAGCGGGCCTACAGCTTCGTGGTGCTGTTTGTCCCCCTGGTGACCCTCATTATGGGCGGCACCATCATGGCCATCATGTGGCTGGGCGGCCACTATGTGGTGGGCGGCTCCATGCTCTCCGGCGACCTGATCGCCTTCTTCACCTACGCCTCCGAAATCCTCATGTCCCTGATGATGGTGGCCATGGTGATGATGGTGCTGACCCGGTCCATCGCCTGCGGCAAGCGCATTGTGGAGGTGCTGGAGGAGCAGCCCGAGATCACCGACTCCGCCGCCGACCCGGCCCTGACCGTGGAAAACGGCGACGTGGACTTTGATCATGTCTATTTCAAATACCACAAGGACAGCGACGCCTGGAACCTGGAGGATGTCTGCCTGCATATCGACAGCGGCATGACCGTTGGCATCCTGGGCGGCACCGGCAGCGCCAAGAGCACCCTGGTGAGTCTGATTCCCCGGCTGTATGAGGCCACGGAGGGCGTTGTGTCCGTAGGCGGACATGACGTCCGGGAATACACCATGGAGGCTCTGCGCCAGGGCTGCGCCATGGTGCTGCAAAAGAACACCCTGTTCTCCGGCACCATCCGGGAAAATCTCCGCTGGGGCCGGGAGGACGCCACCGACGCCGAGATGGAGGAGGCCTGCCGCATGGCCTGCGCCGACGAGTTTATCTCCCGCATGCCTGACGGCTACGATACCCACATTGAGCAGGGCGGCGCCAACGTGTCCGGCGGCCAGAAGCAGCGCCTGTGCATTGCCCGGGCCATTCTCCGGCGGCCCCGGGTGCTGATCCTGGACGACTCCACCTCTGCCGTGGACACCGCCACCGACGCCAGGATCCGCGCAGCCCTGCGCCAGGCCCTGCCCGGGTCCACCAAGCTCATCATCGCCCAGCGCATCTCCTCCGTTATGGATGCGGATCTGATCGTGGTGCTGGACGACGGCAAAATTTCCGGCGCAGGCACCCATGACCGGCTGATGGCCACCAATCGGATCTATCAGGAGGTCTATAAATCTCAGCAGGAAGGAGCGACCATCGATGGCTGACAGCAAGAAGCAGGTCCGTCCCGGCGGCCCCCACGGCCGGGGACACGGCTATCAGCGGCCCCAGGATCTCCGGGGCACCGTGGGCAAGCTCCTGGGCTACATCGGCCGCTACAAGGGCGCGCTGATCGTGGTGGCCGTGTGCCTGATCCTCAGCTCCGTGGGCTCCGTGGCCGGCAGCTATTTCCTCAAGCCCGCCCTGAACCACATTGTGGCCGGGGACTTCAAGGGCCTGTTCTGGATGCTGGTGGCCATGGGCGGCGTGTTCCTGGCCTCCGCCGGGTGCTCCTATGCCTATTCCCGCCTGATGGTCCGCATCTCCCAGCGGACCGTGGCCACCCTGCGGCAGGATCTGTTCAACAGGCTCCAGACCCTGCCCCTGCGGTATTTCGACACCCACCAGTCCGGCGACCTGATGAGCCGCTTCACCAACGACATGGACACCGTGTCCGATATGATCGGCAACAGCTTCGCCAGCGTGGTGTCCAACCTCATTACCTTTGTGTGCACCGTGTTCATGCTGATTTACCTGAACTGGGCCCTGACCCTCATCACCTTCGTGTTCCTGGGTCTGATGCTCCTGGTGGTCAAAAGCGTGGGCGGCCGCAGCCGCGTCAGCTTCCAGCAGCAGCAGGCGGCCCTGGGCAGCCTCAATGGCTACATTGAAGAGATGATCGAGGGCCAGAAGGTCATCAAGGTCTTTCACCACGAGCAGAAGACCATGGACGAGTTCGCCGCCCGCAACAGCGCCTATCGCGACGCCGCCGCCATGGCCCAGACCTATGCCGGGTCCATGATGCCCGCCATGGGCAACCTCTCCCGCATCAACTACGCCGTCACCTGCTGCGTGGGCGGCCTGCTGTCCATCTCCGGTGTGTTCGATATTGGCTCCCTGGGCGCGTACCTGCTGTATGTCAAGCAGGTGTCCCAGCCGGTGGGCCAGATCAGCCAGCAGGTGAACACCCTGCTGGCCGCCGTAGCCGGCGCGGAGCGCATTTTTGCCGTGATGAACGCCGACCCCGAGACGGATGAGGGCCGCACCACCCTGGTGCGGGTGCTGAAGGACGGCGATTCCCTGACGGAGACGGACCGCCGCACCGGCCACTGGGCCTGGAAGAAGCCCGACGGCTCCCTGACGGAGCTGCGGGGCGACGTGCGCTTTGACCATGTGGACTTCGGCTACGACCCGGAAAAGACGGTGCTCCACGACGTGTCCCTGTTTGCCAAGCCCGGCCAGAAGATCGCCTTCGTGGGCTCCACCGGTGCGGGAAAGACCACCATCACCAACCTGATCAACCGGTTTTATGACATTCAATCCGGCTCCGTCACCTATGACGGCATCGACGTCCGGGACATCCGGAAGGACTCCCTGCGCCGCTCTCTGGGCATTGTTTTGCAGGATACCCACCTGTTCACCGGAACCGTGGCCGACAACATCCGCTACGGGAAGCTGGACGCCACCGATGAGGAGGTCCGCGCCGCGGCCAGGCTGGCCAACGCCGACACCTTTATCCGCCACCTGCCCCAGGGGTACGACACCGTCATCACCGGAGACGGCGGCAGCCTCAGCCAGGGGGAGCGCCAGCTGCTGGCCATTGCCCGGGCCGCCGTGTCCGATCCCCCGGTGCTGATCCTGGATGAGGCCACCTCCTCCATCGACACCCGCACGGAGAAGCTCATCGAGCAGGGGATGGATTCCCTGATGGCCGGGCGCACGGTGTTCGTCATCGCCCACCGGCTCTCCACCGTCCGCAACGCCCAGGCCATCCTGGTGCTGGAGCAGGGCCGCATCATCGAGCGCGGCGACCATGCGGAGCTCATGGCCCAAAAGGGCCGGTACTATCAGCTCTGCACCGGCCAGGAGGAGCTGTCCTGACCCAAAAAACGCAAGAAACAGCCGCCGCAGAGCAAGCTGCGGCGGCTGTCAGACTGTCAAAAAGGGCAGGACTCTTTTTCGTAAACGAGAGGCGGAGGTCACTTCCTCTTTTTCCGCACCAGCAGCCAAACCGCCGCACCGGCGGCTACAGCTGCGGCTGTGGCCAGGCCGATCCACAGGACGGTATGGCTCTTCGCCTGCTGCTCCAGCTGGGCGATGTCTGCCGTGGCCGCGTCAGGAGCGGAGTCCTTGGGTGCATCGGGAGCCGTGACCGGATCCCCCGTGGAGGTCTCCGGCGCAGCCGGGTCCGCTGCGGGCTGATCTCCCGTTGGCTGGTCCGCCGGCGTTTGGCCTCCGGCAGAGCCGCCGGAGGTCGTTCCACTGGAGGGAACAGTCCCGCCGGATCCCGCGCCGCTGCCGCCATAGGTGTGGATAAACTGGAACGGCGCGCTCATATCATTGGTCCGGAACACCGTCAGATGATCGATGTACGGCGGCAGCTCAATACGGAATACGGCGGGCGAAACACTCCAGTTTCCGGAGCCCGACGTCATCTTCTGCCGCACATAAAACTCCCTCAGATAGTTGTTGTTCTGCTCATACTCGCAGGTGTGGACCGTCAGAACGCCGTGGTACGTTCCCGGCCCGTTGGTCTCGATAACGGTGCCGGTGATGGGCACGGTTTTCCCCATGGGGTGGGAATAGTTATACGCCTCGATGGCAAAGGTGGCCGGACCCGGCGCCTGGCTGCCGTTTTGCTTCACCACCACCGTATAGGGCACCTCCATTACGCGCTCCATACCCCGTGACTGGTCATATTCCGCCCGGAACCGCATCTCCGGCTTGTCATAGAGGTTCCCGTCCTGATACGTCCACGTGACGCTGTATCCGGAGTCCCCCTTGACGGCGTGACCGGTGACGTCGATCTCACTGGAGCGCCTGGCCCAGCTCTCCGGCAGTCCGTCATACCACAGGTCCACCGTGAATGTGAACGTGCCGGCCTCCAGCAGGCTCTGGGCCACGGAAACGGTCATGGTAAAGGGATACGTTCCCACGCCGTTGGTGGAAAGCTCCACGTTTTCGCACCGGACATTGGGGTTGAGCTTTCCCCTTCTGTTGAAGGTCTCCCACAGGGTGATCACCTGGGCCGTGGGCGGCACGTTGTTGAGCTGCACCACCTCCAACACCCCGGGCAGAGCAAAGGGGTAATATGCCTCTTCCTCCGCGCCCGCTCCCGCCGGGGCCATGGCCCACATGCACACCAGGCACAGCACCGCCGCCAACCATTGCTTGTAGGTTTTTCTCATCTCTTTTCCTCCCGTAAATGTATATTTCCATTTTATCATGCACGAGCGCTGAATGCAACCATAAACTGGTGTTTTTCGGGTGCACCCACAAAAAAAGGCAGTCTCTCGGCCCGCCAAGCGGCAAAAACGCCGGTATCGCAACGATACCGGCGTTTTTGCTATAGGGGGGAAGGGGGAAATCAGCGAAGTCAGGCAGACCGCCGAGCGGTCCGGCTTCGGTTCCAGAGCCTCGGAGGTGGCCCTGAATATAAATTCATTATACACGGTCGATATTGAAAAATCAACCTGAATTTTGAAAAAATTTCAAAATTTCTGTATGTCACCGCAGCACCGCGCACAGTAAAGTCAGGTATCGCGGCAGCTTATCCCGCCGGGGCCACAGCAGCTCCCAGCCCAGCTCTCCCCAGGCGGCGGCCCCCACGTCGCAGCCCAAAGATTCCAGACTGTAGCCCACCGCCTCCGGATGGCGGCAGGGCCGCCCTGCGGGCCGGGTACACGCCGCGCACAGCATGCACCCCCCGGTGGTCAGCACTGCCGCTCCGGGATACAGCGCCCGCAGATGCTCGTCCATCCGCCGGTCGTGGGCGGCGGTCAGCTCCCGGGTATATTCCGCCAGCTCCTCCGGCGTGAACCGCCGCTCCAGCAGCTCCCGGGTAAAGTGGAACTGCATCCCCCGCAGCAGCACCGTTTCATACCGCCCCCAGTATTCCGCCGCCGGAACATCATAGGGCGGGCACGTCCAGTACCGCCCATAGTCCGGGCAGGGGCGGCACCCGGCGGCGGGGTCCTTCAGGTCCACATACCGCCTGACGAATTCCTCCGCCGGCACCTCCGCCCCGGCCTGTACAATGGTATAGCCGCTTCCGTTCATCCGTTTCCCTCTCCGATCTCATAGCCGCTGAAGTTGTACAGCGGCCCCACCCGGGTCTCGCCGTTCATGACGGACAGCAGCAGCATCTCGCACCCGTCGGAGAGCCCCGCCTCATCCACGCCATAGAGCAGGGTATGGAAATCCTCCGCAAAGACCCGGACGCTCTCTGCCGCCGCGCCGTGGGCCAGATGCCGGGACCGCACCAGCCGCTCCCGCCGGTCAGGCTCAGCATCTCATAGAGCTGCTCCTCCGCCGTCCGGCCATAGCGCAGAAGCTCCCACTGCCCGCCGTTCCGGTGCAGGAACAGGGCCTCATCCCCGTTCTGTCCCACCGGGCCGGAGGACCACACCTCCGTGCCGTCATACCGCAGCACCCGGAGTCCTCCGTTCTCTGCCGTAAGGCGCTCCGCCAGTCCGTCGCCGTCCATGTCCACATAGGTTATCGCCGCCGTGCCGTCAGGCCGGGACACCCCCAGCCCCAGCAGCACAGCATACCCCGGATGGTGCACCAGGTCCTCCGACACGGCGAAGGCCTGGGTCTTGACCTGATCGTACCACGCCTGAGCGGAGAGGATCCCGGCATAGGGAGTCACATCCTCACCCATGTCCGCCAGCAGATCCTGGCACACCGCCATTATGGCCGCCTGCATCCCATACCCGCCATTATACCGGCACTCCAGCATGGTGAAGCAGTACCGCAGGGTATCCGCCCCGCCGTCCACCAGCCGCCGGTAATCCGGCAGCTGCCGCATAGCAGCCTCCACGGCCCCGGAGAAGCTGATCGCCGCCACGCTGTCGTCTCCGCTGACGCTGAGCAGCAGGCGATCCAGCTCCAGCACCCGCTCCGGCTCCAGCGGCACCGGCCGCAGCCGCAGCATCTCGAAAACTTCCCCGTCAGCCTGGTGATATTGCAGCAAATACAGCTGATCGTCCAGCCGCAGCAGCTGACAGCCGTCCTCCAGCTGGAACAGCCACCGCTCCTGGTACCCGCTGATGTCCGGGCTAAACCCCTCCGGAAACCGGCTGTCCCATTCCTCCAGGCTGACGCTCTGACCGCCCTGGATGGGATACTGACTGTACTTCTCCGGGTCCAGTGCGGTGGTCAGCTGCCCGTCGGCGTTCTCCTGATACCGGGCCCAGTATTTCACGGCTTCATCCCGGAATTGCAGCAGCTCCGCCGACAGGGGAGACGGGCTGGGCATCTCCGGCATCTGATACACGCACTCCGCCGTCAGATACGTCCCGTCCTCCGGGAATGCCAGTCCCCGCCCGACGATGCTCAGTCTCGTGGAGCCGCTTTCCGTGGGCCGCAGGGCGATCTGCCCGTCCCGGGCGTATACCAGCCAGCGCTCCTGGCCGCCCCACCGGGCCCTGGCGCACCAGATGCGGCCCACGGAGCCGGAAGCGTCCCCCTCCGTCCGCATCAGGTCCACATATGCCATGCCGCCCTGCCACGCCGCCGGGGTCCAGGAAAAGTCATCTCCCTGGAGCACATCCGGCGCGTCGGCGCTCTCCTTCGTCATCATCCGGTACACTCCGGGCAGCCCCATCCGCAGGGCCAGCTCCGTCCCTGCCGGAACCACCTGCACGCCCCGGGTATACTCCAGGATGGTCTGCAGCAGCTCCTCGCTGTTCACGCCGTAGAGCTTCCCCCGGTACAGCAGCATCAGCGGATACCCGCTGTCGCCGCCGTACAGAAGCTCCCGCTTTCCGGCAGTCCGCCCCATTTGCAGGCGGAAGGGCTCCCTCCCCTGGTCAAAGATATTGTATGCGCAGTTCTCCAGCAGAGGGAAGTCCTCCTCCGTCAGCCCGTTGAGCTGCTCCGCCAGCCGGGAGGTCAGCCCCGACATTCCGGCCGGTGTCCGGGCAGAGTTCCCCTCACGCAGATACGTCACGTTCAGCCCCCCAGCCGTCACCCGGCTGGCCCACCCATAGGGGGTCCGGTCCCTGGGGTTGGTCAGCAGGCAGACCGCCGCCGCAGCGCACACCACCACAGCAGCCGCCGTCACCCACACGGCAGGCTTTTTATACCGCAGAGCCCGGCGGATGCGCCCCTTGACGCAGACCTCGCCGAAGGCCACCGGACACGCCGTCACCGCCCGCCGGGGTCCGGCGCAATTCAGAAGCGCCTGGGAATACGCCCGCTTGTCCGGCTCCTCCAGGTCCCGCAGCACCGCCTCGTCACAGGCGTATTCCATATCCCGGCACAGCAGGATATACGCCGCCCACAGCAGTGGGTTGAACCAGTACACCGCCAGCAGCAGAAACGCCAGGGGTTTCACCCAGTGGTCCCGGTGCCGGATGTGGGTCCGCTCATGGGCCAGCACATAGTCCCGGCTTCCCCGGTCCAGGCCGAAGGGCAGGTAGATGCGGGGCCGGATAAACCCCAGCACAAAGGGAGACGGGGCCTGTTCGCTTTCCCACACGCCGTCCTCCAGCCGCACCGCCGTCCGCAGCCGCACCCGCAGCCGCACATAGCTGCCTGCCAGATACAGCGCCATGGCCGCCATGCCCACAAGCCACACCACCGCGGCGATGTGGCCCAGGCTCTGCCCCGTCCGGGCCGCCGTCTCCGCTGCCGCCGCACCGGCGGG
>OBDJ01000652.1_pt1 | contig 16213 bp, 8 predicted proteins | sample 1518041 | NCBI WGS metagenome assembly OBDJ01 (sample SAMN01760916, study PRJEB22395) | human gut metagenome
AAAAAATACATCCCACACATCTTCTATATATTTATATACTACTTCATTGTTCAGTCTATCTGCAATATAATCAGCGCTTTGCAATCCAAGTGCATACAAACGTTCCAGTTCGCCTCTTTCTGTCAATACAATTCCTATATCCTTCCAAACCTCCATTTCATAGGCACAAATAATCTCTGGCACTTGAGATACACACAGGCTGTCTGCAATTTGCTCAAAATTATTCAAGTTCCTTGCTGCAAGAATAACAAAAATCCATTGTCCGAATCTGTCACGGTCATCCTCTAACGGAGCGAACTCCATTGCAATATATGATTTTTTGTCTGGAAAATCTTCTATTGCGTGCCATAAGAACATATCAAACTCTGTGACTGTTCCTAATCTTGCGGCTTGAGCAAATCCAATCCACTCATACTCAGGAATATAGTAATCCACAAGAAATTCTTTTATAATGTCAGGGTACTCTGGGTCGATTATAGTAAGAAGCTTTGGGCATCCTTTTTCATCAAGTCTTAAATATTTTGGATCATTAGCACGTCTTAGTATTTCTTCCTGAATCTCCTCCAGTGTAGAAAACTCATCCATTTCATAATCACGCGCATATTCCTGATAAACAAACAAATCCGAAAAATCCGTCTGCTTCTTTCCGGGACGTTGACTTGCATTGATATACTGCAGAAGATTTTGTGCCGCCTGTTGATAAATTCCTTGGTCATCATCCAGGCATACAAAAACCGATGCTGAAGCTAATGCAAGCAATTTAACATAATCCTTCAGCAAGTTTGAATGATTATCGAGGCACAACAGCCACCTGTCCTCTTCTCTCTTTAAGAAAGCCGCCAACATCTCATCAAGGCTGGTAACACTGATGCATCCATCCTTATAAATCCACAGTTCAGTGTATACAGCTACAAACAGTGGTCTATCACACTCTTCTTTCAACGCAGTCTTAAAATTGCTATATATTTGATCCGCAGTATCCGGCAGTACAGAGGAGTATTTTACTTTTGTTTCATCATCTGCCACATTATTTAAATATGCCTCAAGATACACATTTATAAATTCTAATTCTTCCTCTTCTGAAAGTTCAGAAATGACTAAAGGCGAAAGGGTAGTTTTATTGTTATACGAACACTCCTGAAACCAAAGCCTCGTTTGCATATCCATTTTTTCAACAATTCGGTCATACCAGTTGTTTTCATTATTCTGATATCTTCTGTCAACAAAAAGAAGACGGAGTTTAAATCTACTGTATTCAAAGCGCTCGAACAACGTAGTCACAATAGTAGCACACTTATCTTCATTGCCTAACACATAATCAATTACAATGACCGTATCAGAAAATGGTTTAAATTCTCTGTATCTTTCAACGTCAACATCCGTCTTGGCAAAAAAGCCAAACCAATTATTGGAAAGCTGCTTGAGCCATTGATATACTAACCGGCTCTTCCCAATGCCTCCCTTTCCCACTAGCGACCACCACAGCAATTCTTTATCTGCTGAACAAAACCTATTTAACTCAACCAGTTCTTTTTCTCTTCCTACAAATTTGCAGAACTCATTTAAATAATGCAGACGATATGATGCTGTAAATGACTTTCTGGTTTTTACATATGGGTTTACTCTAATAATTCCTGAATCTCTATACCGTGTGCGAATCCGATAATTTGCCATGTCTTCAACGGCATTAGATAAATCACTGTATTCCATTCCATAGCAAACCGGTATCACATTAGGTCCTAAATCTGACAAATCATCTCCTGCTTTATGCAGATAAAAATATGGAATATTTAAGTGAAGCTGCTTCGAAGCAAATGACATAAACCCCTTCAGATTTGGATCATCCACGGTTGCTCCACAGCCAAGTATAACCAATGTGCACGTACTGATAAGGTTCTGGATAAACTGTGCACCCTGATTCGTTATGACATCTTCGTACTGTTTTTGATCAGCAACTATATCGTCCGTATTTGTGGCAGCATCATAAATACCATGAAGGTGAATTACACTCATCTCTGCCTGCCCGCTCAACATCTGAACTATTTTTCCCGGCATATTATATGTATAATAACCCAGACCGGTAACTTCCTCCAGAAGCTTATCATAGTTCGTCGTCGCAAAATAATCCCCGCAGCGCACAAATAAAGCAAGGGCATTCGCCAACTTTTTATTCTGTACTCTGAGACTGCCAATCGTAGAGTCCATATAAGCCGTATAGTTTCCATTTTTTCTCAATGCTTCTATCAAAAAGCTTGCTGCGTCAATCAGTTCGGATGCACTATAAGAACCGAATCTTCTATCCAATTCCTCCGCTTCGACATCAGAAAGATAAGCTTTGCCTTCCTTAAGCCAACCAACCCACCCTTTTGCATGATCGCCAAGTGAAACAGACAAACCTGCACCACAAAGGAATATAATAGGTCGCCCTTGAGAAAGAGCACTTTCAAATTTGGGATAATCCGATATTTTCATAAACTATTCTGCTGCGAGTTTCGTTTGCACACATATGCAATACGCAGTAATACCTCGCGACCTCCCTTCTCACAATATTTATGTACAGAACTCATTTTATCGAAGTCTGACCCCAATGTGGTCAACTTAAGCCCCAAAGCCTTGATTTTTCAGACATCACACAGCTTAATGTATTACGAGGCAGCACGCCCATATAAATAAAGTGCTTTGCATAGATTTCGAAGCTGTATATCATCCCCCTGTACAGCCCTTCGGATATAAGAATACGGACCTACAACGCCATAACTGCTTACGCCACTATTTGAGAATGTAATTGTATAATCAGTTGACAAAAGCTTCGGCAAAATTGACTTTATTCTGATGCAAAACAGCTTTCCATCAAGCTCAGCTGAAAATTCGCTGCTGTCAAGTCTGCCGGTTTTCTCATTAGTAACATCTATATTATATTTCTGCAGTATTTCATCAAGTGCAAGTGAGTTTTTATTAATGAAATACAGCTTCATATCAGTTCCGTTTCTACATACAAGTGATGAGCCTATATACTCCAAATCATCATTACTCATTGATGCAATATTTCCATCCACTGTCATTTTAAGGATTTCCTCAGTCGATAAAGCACCCACTGCATCATCTGTCAGCTCCTTATTCGCCAGATCAGATGTATCCACATTGAAATATAACTGCGCATATGCTCCATAATCCAAAAGAGCCTTTGCTATATTTTTCGAAGCAGAATCAGAATCTGTTTTGATTAAATCATTCAGATAATCTGCCGGTGCAAAGGCAAAGCTGTTGCTTTTCGTGCCATCACTCTTTATGACGCTGATTTCAACCTTTTCAGTAAGCTTCGCAGGAACAGCCTCGTATGTGATTTTCTTTACCTGAGTATTATTGTACTCAGTTGTCTCAAACGCTGACAAAAGCCTATCTGTACAGGTGCCATCCGGGTATACAAACCTAACCATTGACCTTGCGTCATCCATAATATCTGTCGAAACGGCAGCATATAGATTTGCACGTACCAGCGTTGTCAAATCTACAGAATAGCCCTTTGCCGTAAGCTCATTTTCCGGCTCTGCATGTCTGATTTCATCTGACGTAAAAGCTTTAATACAGAAATTGCCATATGGATATACTCTGTATCTGCCACTGCTATAATACAAGCTCTTTCCATTTCCCTGGCTCACCTGTCTGTCCCAGAGGAGAGTGTCACCAGTTGCTATCTTTGTTGCCTGCTCATAATCCAGGGCACTCTTATCAACCGATACCACTACAGCAAAGGTACTTCCCGGTTTAAGCTCCACCGGTTCTGCCAGCTCCACACTGTATATACCCGCAAAGGCTGTATTGCCTGTCGTTGTAGCCTGAGTCTGTTTCTCTCCACTTAATGGATTAGACGGATCCGTAAGATTTGTATACACATCTATTGTATAGCCTACATCCGCTATTCTGGTAAATGACAGCGATACCTCTCTTAGCTTCTCATACTCTCCATCAGCCTTATTGGGTACCGTAAATACGTTTGCCAGCCTATTGGTCAGATTAGTATTGTATACCTGAATTCCACCATCCAGCTGATAGTTGTGGGCTAATCCGTCATCATCCGAGAAATCAAATACCCACGCTGTATCTAACAGTGATTCATTATCATACGACATCCAGAAATAATCACAATATGTTCCCCAGCTGTTTCGCACAAGCCAGGCTCCATCATTTTCCGGTCTCAATGACTCAGGAAAGTTCTCTTTTGAAAAATTATCATCCCAGCCTACAAGCATCACTGCATGTCCGGAACCTCTTTTTGCAGTATCATAGTAGGTATAATGCCCTGCACTGTCAAATGAATAAAACCTCATGGCACTGTCATTATGATAATACATCACACCGGCAGCCCCATGCTCCATAATATTAGCCTTCACCTCATCAGTATTTTCATGGATATTTATCTCATAAGCATTTTTCAGATGAGCCTTGCTGTAAGAGTATGCATATTTATCATCCAGGCCACTTTCCAGTGTACTGTCAGCCTGAGAATATGGCACCACGGCCTCGTCAACCGGACCTATCCACTGCGCCAGACGCCTTGAGCTGTATTCAAAATTGCCACCTCGTTGCAGGTATGAGAGTCCATTCTCATTATGGTATTTAGCCACATCCCCTGCAGTACCGCCCAGCGGATCTGTCACAAAATTGTATGCAAAATACGCAAGTTGCAGCTCACTGAAGTCGACATTCTTATCCACGGTTCCATCATTTATCAGGTCATACTCGGCAAGCCCCATACTGGCAAATGACCAACAGGTACCATATGGATTTTGGTCTCGTGCCTGTGGATACATGGTATCAAACACCGAAGCATCATCCGGAAAAGCCAAAGGCAGCTCTGCAAAGGTCGAAATTCCCGAGTCATATACAGGAGTATTGTTGTCCAGCTCACTCTCTATATATCCTCCCTGATATGACTGCAACAGATTTTGAACCTGTGTCATCTCAGTTCTTCTTCCGTCCTCATTTATTACAGACTCCGTTGCTGCCACCGGTGTGGTTGATATAAGCAGTGTCGCCACCATAGCAGAACCGGTTATTCTTGTTAAAAGTTTTTTAAATATCATTTACCTTCCTTGCCATCTCAGAATACATATACAGCGCATTCATCAGATTCTTTAATTCTATTGATGAGTCTTTATCGTTTGCAACGCTGTATGCATAGCTTAACGGGCCATAATTAAGCTCTATGATTTGTGAGCTGTCCATACCTGTAACCCTGCATACATAGTTCTTATACAGGCCACATGCCATTATTCCGCTTATATCTACACAGTATATTCCGCCGTCTGAGGCTTTTTTAGGCGTCAGACTGACCTCATAGCCATCTGTATCTATATAGCTGAACTTATAATTATTAATATCACTGCTATTATCTAAAATGAAATAATGTCTTACCGTCATCTCAGACTTACATATCAGGGAGCTTCCGTAATATGACAGTCCATTATTCTGACCATTTGCACTACCCGCTTTAATAACAGCCTTATATGCATCAAAATCAGCCGCATCTACAGCTTTATCGGCATCGCTTAAAATACCATTTGCCGGATTGTCAGTGTTATATTTAAAGAAGGTCTGCGCTGCAGCTCCATAGTTTAAGAGCGCCTTCACCAGCTTAACCGTTTCTGCCGGATACTCGTTTGATTTTGACAGGAGCTCGCTTGCATATTCCTTTACACTGTAGGAATACTCTTCCTCGGTCTTGTTATCAATCACTATTCTTGTCTTGATGGTATCAGACATCTGTGCCGCATTCACAGGACATGAGAACTTGTATAAGGTTTTACCGTTCTCATTTACCTCAGCGGCGTCACTCGCATTAATCTTATATGTCTGACCAGCGATTTTGAATTCCAGATAAGCATCATGCTCAAACACAGAATCAGACATTTCCATGTAATAGTTTACATCAATGTTGTCTTTAAGGGTTATGCTTCTGCCATACAAGCTGACCGCAGGACTCTCTGAAGCGTATTCAGCTGTAAATGTAAAGCTCTTTGCACTTCCTGTAGCATTTAATGTTACCGCTGCCTTGTCTGTAGTCCACGTCATTTGATTTATCGCATACGCTGTAATACCATTTTGAATACCGGAAATACTTGGCGGATAAGAAGAATTGTCTGCTGCTATTTTAAACTCTGTCTTCCCTGCATCCAGATTTTTCTGAATCCTGTCTGCATAAGCCTTTGCCCACTTCTCGGCATCTCCTGCCCTGACAAAATAATTGTCGGCAAGACTTGTTGAACGCGTTTTATACGTGTCGGTAGTATAAATTTTGCTATGTCCCGGATGTGCTATGGCCATCAGCTCATCCGTCAGCCCAAAATACAAATGTCTCTGGTCAAAGCTATACCAGTTATCGCTGCTGTCATCCCAGGTGCAGTCCGTCTGATACCACAGTCCGTCCAGCTTCATTGCATTCCAGGTGTGTCCATCATAGGTATCCCTTGTCTCGCTGTTTTCTATTCCTGCTGCAGTAAGGAGCTTTGCATATGCACTCTCATACGACTGACATGTGCCAAGCCCTCTGGTCAGCGCACTCTCAGCCGAAGACCATTTCAGGGTTTTATCATACTCAAGCTGTTCAAGCAGCCAGTCATGCAGCCACAGTGCTTTTGCATACTCTGAGCCATCCGTCTTGCTGTTGCACTCAGCTACTGCAGACCGGACAATCGAGTCAACACTCGGGTATTTATCATCCGATACACTTATATTGAAATTCAGTCGCAGATAGTATAAATTTGCTGCTTTATCCATCACATAAAACCTAAAGTTATAGGTACCTGTAGCAGTCATGGTAAATGTATAATCGTTTGAAGCACACTCTGATGTATAATTCAGCCACTCACCGCGGCTTGGATCCGCTACTGATTCGAATGCCCATTGATTTGGGTCCGAATAGCTCGGTGCATCCATTCTGAATTTATAGTTTCCTGATCCGCCTGTTGCAGACACATGGAATATGGTCGGCTGTCCCAGTACAGGATCATTCCATTCTGCTTTTAGTGTCACAGCACCTGTCGTGGTCTCCTCGCTATGCGCATATGTAGTCGACTCATCCCATGATTTTTCAGTCAAAGGATGCTGCGCGTTAAACTCAGCAGACGTATAATCCAGACAATGACTGCCTGCCACCGGCCACGATTCACGGGTATGATCTCTAAAATCAGCTTCTGATTTCAACAGAAACTCATTATATGTGGCCGCATCCTGTCCATCCCAGGTACAATCCACATTATAGTATTTGCTGCCGATTCGCACTATATTCCACGCATGTGGTCCTCCATTTCCGGTACCACTGATAATTCTGACCGACAGCCCTGCTTCCTTGCACAGTCTGTAGAAAAGCACGGCATATCCCTGACAGACAGCTTTTCCGGTGCAAAGAGCGCCATAAGCTGTATATATCTGTTCTTCTTTTGAATTGTATTCATAATCGACATGATTGCAGATATAATCATGAATCTTTGTAATCTTTTTGGCTTCGCTGAGACCATTAAGCTGCAGTTTTGCCATTGCCACAGCCACAGCCTCTGTCAGCTTTGCTTCCTGTTCCGCATTAGAATGATATGCCATGGTATATTTTATATATCCTGCAGTACTGTATGAAACATTACAGCCTGCATATCCATACAAAAGTGCATCCCCCTCCTGTCCGGTAGAGCTATCGTCGCACTTCATTGCATCATATAATAAATCCCAATATAGCCCATCCTTGTGTGAAGTAAACCAAGATTCCGGAAAATTCAAGTTTATTTCTGTTTCTCTGCTAACCATCTGCTTTCTGAGATATAAAACGGCACCGTCATAATCCGAAAAATACTGTCCTGTGGATGACCCAAAGAGTTGCTCATCATTTGATGAGTCAAGTTTTTTCTTTAAATCATCAATGCTGATAACATCCTCATACAGTGGATTTACCGCATAGATAGTATTTTCCTCCGGTTTCGTGACCTCTGATTGGTTGCTCGAAGCTTTGACGCTTTCCATTGTCGTTACTTCACTTGCCTCTACAATAGTTGATGGAACCATTGTAATCAACATAATGAATGTTAAAACAAAGCTAATTAGTCTTTTGTTCATACGTTGTTCCTCCCGACTTCTGCCATTATAAAACAGCATCGTATTGTTTCAGTTTATTGATAACTTATAGTTCCATATTACTATTTTATTATGCATGTTGCAATAATTTAATTAACAATTATTGGGTTTCCTTAGCCTGTGTATCATTTCTTTCTATCTCATTGATTATTTCATGTGATCATATTATAGATCTACTTATCGAAAATGATGCACAACAAACGATAAGCTTGTTAAACCGATAAGCACAAAAGAAACCACCGCAGGAATTTAGCTTAGTTAAAGCGTTAAATTCTGCGGTGGTTTTAATTATGCAGTCTTTTTAATTTCTATATCCATAATACCAATACCAATATAGCGTGTTCACCAGATTTTTTAATTCATCAGATGAATTTCCGCTATTAATGACCTTCTGTGAATAGCTGAACGGACCATAGTCCAGCTCGAAAATACAGTTCTTATTCTTTCCGGTGACTTTGCATGCATAATTACTATTCAGGTTGCGTGCCATTATTCCGTTTATATCTACACAATACACCCCATCTGAAGCCTTTTTAGGTGTCAGACTGACTTCATTGCCATCTGCATTAACATAGCTGAACTTGTAATTGTTTATATCACAGCCTTCGTTCAGCATAAAATAATGTCTTACTGTCATCTTAGACTTACATATCAGAGAGCTTCCGTAATATGTCAGTCCATTACTCTGACTATTTGCACTATCTGTTTTAATAACAGCCTTATATGCAGCAAAATCAGCTGCTGCGACAATTTTATCAGTATCGCTTAAAATAGCGTTTGCCGGCTTATCAGTGTTATATTTAAAGAAGTTCTGCGCTGCCGTTCCATAGTTTAAGAGTGCCTTCACCAGCTTAATGGTTTCTTCCGGATACTCGTTTGATTTTGACAGGAGCTCGGTGGCATATTCCTTTACACTGTAAGTGTATTCATTTCCACTATTACCATCCACCACCATTTTAGCTTTAACCGTATCTGACATCTGTGCAGCATTTAGTGGACATGCAAACTTATATATAACCTTTCCGTTTTTCTCAACAGGGATTGCATCGTTTACGCTGACCTTGTATGGCTGGCTATTATTCACCGTAAACTCCATATATGCGTTGCTGTTTGATTTGATACTTTCATGAAGCTCCATATAGTAGTTCATGTCAATATTATCTTTTAAAGTAAGGCTCCTGCCAACAAGCTTCTCAGAATCTTTTTCTACATTATTGGCGGTAAATGCTTTTATACAGAAATTACCATGCGTATTCTGATAATTCCAACTGCGGGAATATGCCAACCCTGTCCCATAGAAATAATAGCTTGCCGTATTATCACTTGACGCATGATTCTCCCACACCATTTCATTATTATAATTTACATCTCCGGTCATCGCTGCCTCAATGTCAATGGCAGGTGTATCAGTAGTCACTACAACCGAATAGCTTGTCCCAGGCTTCAGATTAACCGCTGATTTAAGTGGAATTGTGTATACTCCGGCATAGGTTGTCTGCCCTGTAGTGGTAGCACTCTCCTGCTTTGTTCCGCTGGTTGGCTTTGTCTTATCCTTTAAATCTGTATAAATCTCTATTGTATAATTCACATTTGTTTTAGATGTAATAGACAGGGAAACTGCTTTTAAGTCCTCAGAAGATACTCCCTGTTTTGCCTGAGTAGTAAAAACATTGGCCAATTTTCTGTAACCGCTTTGATGGGCTACATTTAACCCTCCATCAACTTGATAATTGTTATCATATCCATCATTAGCAGAAAAATCAAACACCCAAGCCGTATCGGATAAAGAAAACGTTTCATATGACATCCAGAAATAACTCTGATTATAATATAAACCGGTTCCTTCTCCCCAACTATTACGAATAAGCCATGCACCATCTTTTTCAGGTTTAACACCATCTCTGAAATTATCTTTAGAATAGTTATCATCCCATCCAACAACCATTACCGCATGACCTGCTCTGTTATTTATTTTATCATTATAACTGTTATTTATGTAATGATATCCGTTATCATTATGACTATACATAATTCCCACTGCACCATATTTTTTTATGGCTTTTTTCACATCTGATGCATTTTCCTTGATATTAATCATGTATGTATTTTCCAGATGTGCCTTATCCTTTGAATATGCATATTCATCAGATAAACCTGTATTAAGAAAAGCATCAATAGTGCTTGCTGTATATCCGTTGCTTGCCACCTTACTATATGGTACATCACTCTCGCTTACCGGACCACACCACTGTCCCATTCTGCGTGCCGCCATCAAATAGTTGCCACCACGATTGAGATAACCATACTGAACACTTGTATTATTCATATAGTACTTTGCATAGTCCCCCACTGTTCCACCAAGCGGATCAAGCAACGAATTATATGCATAATATGCCAGATGCAGTTCACTAAGATCTATATTTTTATCAAACGCACCATCATTAATCAGATCAAACTCTGCAAGACCTATTGACGAAAATGTCCAGCACGTGCCAAGTGGATTTTGATTACGAACAGACGGATATTTCGCCTTGATATCGCTGACTCCATTTGCCGGATACCTGTTCTCTATAGTTTCATCTGCAGAATATCCCCAATCATCAGAATACGGCACCGCCTCATCCGGTTCATACACCGGTGTATTATAATCCAAATCACTCAGAATATATCCACTTGTAATGCTATTTTCTACAATTGGCTGTTGTTCTGCTTCAACGCCTTGTCCTGCTGACACCGGTTCTGCTGCCACCGGAACAGCCACACCTAATATCATAGCCGCACTTAACACCAATGATAAAAACTTTTTTGTCTTCATTCGACTTTCTCCATTGTATTAACTCCTCTTACGTTTCTTCTTCAAATGTAGGTAAAACCACAACTGACGTCACATTAGTCAATCGGTATAATTGGAAGCTCTATCACTCCGTTATCAGATTTCGGTTCATTATTATTATTCATTCCTGAATTGTCATTATTTGAATCATCTGTGCCTGAACCACTATCTCCTGAATTGTTTATTTCAGATTTTTTATCAATCTTATCACCTGTTTTATTTACATCGTCTGAAGTGTTTTCTGATTCATCATTTTTCATTATATCAGTCTCATATGAATTCCTGGAATCATTATTATAGGTGTTTTCTGATGAGCTCTTTGTATCACCAGATTTGTCCTTATCATCGACTACTGTTGCTTTGTCTTTTGAGGAATCTGATGAATTCTTATCCACATTACTAGTCTCTGTATTTTCTGTATCCAATATCATCTCTGTAGCTGATACTGCCTCTGTGGCTATTTCTGAGCTTGTTTTATTTTCAAGCGCTATATTCTTTGCAGACAGTGCTACAACTGTAATTGCTACGCCAAAAATCAATATCACTATTGTGCTAACCATTTTTTTATTAAAATTAAATTTCATTTTCTATATCCTAGTATAATTATGGTGTAGTCAATCAAGACTACTTGGTTAATAAATTTCTGTAAATCAGATAACTAAAGAAGGGATTCTTCCTTCATCAGATACTCTTTGCTTGTCCAACTATATGGCAAAAATACTTGTGGCATTCCATCTCTTCTTACACTAATTTCAAAATACTGCCGATAATACTCAATTCCTTCAAGCCCAGCCTTGCTCAAATAATCATCAAATATTCTATTGATATTTGCAAATATTTTCAAAGCCTGCTTACGGTTGTGCACTACAATGCACTCGCTTAAATCATCAATTGAATGCTCTTTAATATACCCATCATTGCATATATATCTATGTTCCTTTTTTACCAATTCAGCCAAGCTGCAAGTAGATGACTTTTTAAATTCGAAATAGAAATCTATAGGTTCTGTCTTATAATCGTCAGACACTGAAAAAGCCTCTAAAAAATTCCACTTCACATAATTTTCTTTTATATATGCATGCTTTTTAGCAAGCTGAATTTCCTCTAACTTCAACTCTCAAAGTCAGGAATTATACTCTAGTACTATATTTTATGCAACAATTTATTTAATTTTTTGATATTCAAACCAATACATTGCATCCAGCAACGTCTTCAATTCAGAGGTTAGCTTTGAACTGCCATATGCTTTTGCAATGTAGTTCATCGGCTGATAGTCCAATATAGTTTCTGTATTTCCATTCGATACTATCGTCCTCATGCCAGAAAAGAAATTTCTGTTTGTACAAGTTACTTCTATATAATACATGTCTTTATCTTTCGAACGACATGGTGTAGCATAGCCTATCATATCTCCGCCCACATACGTTGCAAACGAATAATTTGATATATCTCTGCCGGAATCAAGCTTAAAATAGTGTCTAAGCTTTACATCATCTCCCGCCACAAGGCTCGATCCGTAATAGTGTATTCCACTCATTGAAAATTGGCGGATACTTGAATTGGCAGCATACTGCTTCAACGTTGCCTGTGGAATTTGTTGTATCGTCTTATCGGCATTCGTAAGGCTTCTGTTGGCTAATGCATATGTCATAAATCCAAAATACTGCTGTGATGCAGCGCCATAATTCAACATCGCTTTTACCACCGGCTTATATGCTGCATATTCTTTTGTATTGCTTGCCAATAAGCTCTTGGCATAATCCTCTACTGATGTTGAAAATGTATCCAGCACTTTTCCACTATTAGAGAGTAACTGTAAATTTACTTTTTCGGTCATCTCAACTGCGCTTATATCAATTCTTGAGCAATATGATTCGCCATCACCAACCGGACTCCGGTTCAATGCCACATAGTATGGTGTTCCGCTGTCACCTTCATAGGTGTACTTGACCATGCAGTCTCCTATGTCATACGTAGAGCCGGTCATTTTCCAGTAGATATTTAGACCGATATTATGATTCTCCAATAAGGATATACTCTGACTCTTCGATACACTTACCTTTTCGCTTCCTGTGTTTGTATTTTGACTTCCGGATGAGGTATTTCCCGGATTTGCAGTTTCTGATGAATCTCCATGATCTCCATCTGCCTGTCCATCTGTTACCAGATACCATATTGATTCTTCTTCAAAATAAACATTACCGGAAGCATCAAGTGCTCTTATTCCTATACAAAAAGCTCCTGATTCCGAGGCATTTGCCGGTGTTATTTTAAGCTTATTCTGTGCAGTTTGTTCTATGTTTACCGCAACATTTTCTTCTTTTTCACTTATATACCATTCGTATGCAACATTATCTACATATTTACTTACAGCCTTGCCACTCTTATCATAGGTTGTCTGCTTTGTTCTAAGATTGCATGTATATGAGGCGCCGCGGTTTATAAGCATACCAGAGCTGCCACGTTCTTCATCGAGTGTATATGTGGCAGGAACCACTTCATACTCAGCAGTTTTCTCACCGGTACATTTTTCCTTGCCATAATAGTAGTGATAGCGTACTGTGAGTTTTGTCTTTCCAGGCTTCATTCCGGTATATTTCCACTCATTACCGGCATTGGATATTTTTATGATGCTTTCATCCTGAGAAATTACTGAGTCAACTACATATATGTATTTTTTCCCGCCAGCCTGCGACCGCGCATCCTGTGTCAGTTCGCCTTGTCCGTTAGTTCTGATATTTTCTGTCTGATTGACACACACTGTTCCGGCTGCAAAGTCTATATCAAAGCCATCCTCAGAAACAAGCTTAGCATTTGTCTTAGATACCTCAGCAGTTCCATTGTAAGCAATCGCAGTAATATCAATATCCTGAGGGCTGTACTGGCTCAGCCAATTCGTGGATAAAGTAAAATATACCGCATCCCCAAGAACTCTGATTGTATATGAGTTCCGGTCAATTGCTTGCTCACTTCCGTCCGATATATAAAACAGCTTATATGAATCACAAGCCACAGAAAGATTGCTCTTTGATACACATACTGTCAAATCAGCGCCTTTTCTATAAGCGTAGCTGCTCTTAGTGAATACAAATCCTGATTTATATTCTGTCTGTGCAGTCTGAACATTTATCGATGCACTGTCTGAATTGGTGTCTGCATATGTGATTGCGTGAATCGGTGTTAGGGCGAGAGTGAATGCTATTCCTAACGCAATTGGTTTTGTCTTATTAATTTTCATGCTCAACTTTTCCTAACATAATAATTTCTCTACCCCAATAATTATATAACATATACCTGTTCTATTGCAATCTTACACGCCACTGCATTAGTGTATCGTATCATCAATAGCCACCTCAATACCTGCATCTTCGATTTGATGAGTCGTATAATTACAAAGCTGTGCATCCTTCTTAATTTTGACCACATTGGTGCCTGACCCCACTGTGGTCTTTCATCTATACTTTGATAAAGCTTAATAAGGACAGTATAATGGCCTATGGCTGAACAATCAAGAGGTCAGGTGATGGACAAGATAAGAAATCATAAACAGTAAACATTAGAGGCAACTAGCCTAAACGGATGCTCTACTGTTTAACATATAATAGAAGCCCCAGTAGTTCCAGCTACTGGGGCTTCTATTTGGGTGTGCCATAACACTCTTTAGCATTTCAATCCAGAACATCTTATATTTGTGTTATAAAAATTTTTTAATATATCTCTACTTAAATATCATAATTTCGGTTTTGTAATTGATTTATTATGGTTTTTCTTTCATCCCCTTGAATTCCCAAAGCATTTAGTGCCTGATCCACTGTAAGTTTCATATTCTCCATAAGATTTTTCACAGAAATCATCTTTTCCTTTACCGCATATTCCTTTGCGTATTCTTTTGCATATTCCTTTGCATATTCCTTTGCATATTTTTCAACTGCTTCACACATTTGCTCACGCCCCTTTTCAGTATCCTTAAAATGCTTTACACCTTTTGCTAATGCAGCATAATGAATCTTATCTGAATCTGTCTGACGAAAATCATTCATTAGCTGTCCAATTTCATCATTACCTTTATAGTTACCATTTACATATATAATATGGGAACCATCATCAAATAATTCTTCTGTTTCCCTTATATATCGGTCTATGTGATATACTGGTAAACCCTTTCTAAATTTATCATGTTTATATATAAATATGATATACGAATCCCTAAGTTGCCTGAATTCCTGTCCTTCGTCTAACATTTTAGAATCTACCATACTGCTATGATATCTTGCTCGTCTGATATGTGCCCCTGCCGAATTTCATTGTACTTCAATATCAATTTCATCACCGTTCACATCAATCGCATGAACATCCAATGTTATATTTCTTCCACCAGTTCATTAACATTTTCCTTAGCCATTATATCCTCTCTTTCAAATTCATATTACCTCATAATAATTAGAGTAAAATGCCGGCATCTAGCAAACATACGTATGGTAAAACACTAGCATTTCCTGATACTTATTATGGGGTGATAATTAATTTGTTGCAATCCGTCGAATTATTTTGCGCTTACATTTTATTTTGTATATTCCGTTCCAAGTGAGAGCCACCATTCCGGTATCGGGTGAGCCAGTATTCCGACTGGCATTAATCCACTTTAATTTTGCTTAGGTGCTATCTATGAGAGTGGGCATATCTTGTCAAACCATTGCCGACACAGCGGTGCGATAGCAGGCTTTATAAGATATGTTCAATCTCATACCCTAGCCATAGCAAAAACAATTGTATATGAAGTGGCTCACTTTGCACTGGACAGGTGGAACAATTACAAAACGGAAGTGTGGCTCAATCGCACAGTTCAAAAGTGTGCTATAAAATTCTTCTAACAACCGGATTAGGTGGAATTTCTCTTTGAATGTACAAAAGCTTTCCTCTAAAATAAAATGGTTTATTTGACAAAAGTAAATCATTTCCTAAAGTATCTTTATTCTCTACAAGCTTTTTAATTCTGACAAACTCCGCATAATTATTATATTTCATTGCTTCTTTATATGCACTCGTCACCAAATACAGCTTTATATCCTTATATTTAAAACGATCATTTTCAAAAATATACTTAAAATACTGTTTTAAAAATCTGTTTATGGCAGTATCGAACTTCTCATTAATCGCTGAAGTAGTATAAGCTCCCGGTCTACCGGTATTTTTAAACTCCATAATATAAAGAACATAACTGTCACATGTGCAATCAACAGCCACAATAAAATCCACTGC
>OBDJ01000675.1_pt1 | contig 15694 bp, 17 predicted proteins | sample 1518041 | NCBI WGS metagenome assembly OBDJ01 (sample SAMN01760916, study PRJEB22395) | human gut metagenome
ATCCATACGGCCTTGTCTCTTAGGATTAGTTTGAGAAGAAGTCGACAGTACATTTAGAAGCACCTACATTTCTCAAGTCATCGTAAGATTAATGATGACAGACCGAATGAAGATGCGTGCGACGGGGGCGAGGCGAATGGCTGGGCGGTATCGATACGCGGGTTCAACGGTATTATATTGACCACATAGATTATCAAAACCGTCGTAAAACCCCTGGTTGCAACTACGGGGAGTGTCAACGGTATTCACTTTTTCAGCAATGCCGTATTTACGTAATGTCGTTATTACATAGTTCTGTTATTTCGTTTTGCCGTGTGCCGGGTTTTAGGGCAGAGCCCTAAATCGCACGCCGCCGGGCGAAACGCAGTTTTGTACGGCGGTGTACGACTCTTGCGGAACCGAACTATGACACAACGCAACTGTGCCATAACGTAACTACGTAGTAGCGTAGCTGTGCAATAACGCGATTACGGCAAATCGAAATAACAGAACAACGTGACTGTGGAATAGCAGAACAATTGAACATTGAACTAATCGCGCCTGAAAATTTTCCGCAAGTGTCGTGCGCCGCCGTACAAAGCCCGGCGGCGCACTAGGGTTCTGCCCTAAAAACCCGGCGCCCTTGGCGGCGTTAAAAAGTGACGCAATAACGTTGTTACGTTATTGCGTTATTACACAGTTCAGCAGTCACACTTTTACATTGTTGCGGCATGACACGGTTACGCAATGTCTCCGGTGCGTCTCGGTAAAAGGTTCGCTACCGGACAGCCACCGGACACCGAGGCGATCTAAGCGCGGCGATGGTTTGCCGTGAAATGTGCTGTGAGATGAAAAATCTCGCAAGAGACGCAGACTTGTACCTCCATCGTAAATGTATGTACAAATCTGCCGCCGGCCCGGACGGCACGGCGCTTGCCAGGGCTCCGCCCATGGACCGGGGCTGGTAAGTCGATTGCGACTGCATCGGTTGATTGGTGACAGTTGGAATCGACGTTGCAGTTTTTAAATCTGTTTTCTGAGATCTGAAGCGCGAAACTCAAAAACTCATCGTCTTGATTTTCATTTGATTCGGATCGCGCCCGCGCAAAAGTCAAAACGACTCGCGCGGCCGTTTCGTTTTTTCGTATCGCTTTTCATACCGCGTCAAAACAAAACGCGAGTTTTGAAAATCGATAGCGACCGAAGGTCGCAATCATAGGCGGCTTTGCTGCCGCATGAAAATCGACTCGCCATTCGATTCGTAATGCGAGCCGCGTCACCTTCCGACAAATCCAACAGCGCTGCGAGTCACGCTAATGACTCTCCGCGCCATTGAAATTGTCGAAAGCTGCCTCAACTTTTTCGTAAGCGTATCGAAAAACGATTCGACAACGTCGAATGTTTGCGTCGCGGGCGCCGCAAACCCGCTTCGCGGAAATGCAAACGCTCGGCATCCCTCGCATTCGCATTTCCGCTCCGCTCTCGCTACAGCGAACTTCTAACACTCGGCATCCCTCGCGTTAAAAATTCGCTTCCGCTCACGGTCTTCACGCAGTTACAACGCCGCGAGGCCTCTCGCTTGGAATGAGGCCTCTCATTCCACGTCTACACTGCGTTTCGCCCAATCCCCGTTCCGGAGATTGCAAGATGTACGTAAATCATGATAACCGGGCCCGTAGTCCCTGTTATCATGATTTACGAATCTTGCTTTTCTCCTGTCACGGAGAAAAGGGAAAGAGTGAACGCAGTACGCTTTTTGCGGGTTGGTTTCACTCTTTCTAAAAAATTAGGCAACCATAGCAAGAGGTGACGGATGCCAATCCTCAGTTTCTTGCTTACTTTTCCGGAGGCCACTCCGGAGAAAGTAGAAAAATGGCACGAAATGAATTCGTAAAGGCTCGCGTTTCTCCTGAAGAGAAAGAGATCTATCAACAACTTTGCGAACAAGCTGGTTGTACGGAAGCTGAGTTGATTCGATCCGTACTGATTCATCGGGAAATCTCACTTGATGATCTCGATGACGAAATGCAAGTTCTTGATCGGAAGAAAAAGGCCCTCCATAAGCAACAGGAGGATTACAGGAGAGCACAGGCATCGCGTAAAACCGATGAACGTGGCGAGCCGATTTCTGAAAAAAGGAGTATTCCGTTCCAAGTAATGCTCACTGCTACAGAAAAAAAAGCAATTGAGCAGCGTGCAGCGGCGCTCGGCATTTCTGCAAGCGAACTGGTTCGCCGCAGCGCAATTTACGGAAAGATCGAATCATTCAATTTTGACATCGCGGAAGTCGAAAAACTCCATCATGAGTTATTGAAGGAAGGAACAAACCTCAATCAGCTGATGTATTTTGTGAACGCCCAAGGGCTTCCCGCGTACAACGAGAAAGCTGTTTTCCGAACGCTTGAAAAGGTTTATCAAAATGCTCGAAAGGTCGACCGGTTCATCGAGAAATTAGAGAAGCGTTATCACGTCGACTATATTCCAAGCGATTATTTGGCAGATGAACCAGACAACAGAAATCTTTAACTCGGACCTATACTTCGCGAATGATGCGCACAGCGCCATTGCAAGACCGATCGCAAGGCCAACGGCCGCTATCTTTGCATAGCTCCTGCCCGCGCGTCCCAGTTTTCGGCCTAAAACGGGATGCATTTTCCGAACCGGCGCTCAAAAGGAAACCGTATCCCGCTTTGGGGCGGGGGCTGCGGAAAATTGGCCCGTGATCTGGTTCGGATTGGAGTATGCGTTAACCGTTGATGTTGGCCGGTGTGGGCATGGAGATAGATGAGTGGATCGAGCGATATAATGACATGCTATGGAGGCCATATGCTCTTTTCCCGCCGTTCTGCCACATCTGCCTGCGCCATTGTGCTTATCGTAATGGCGGGTGACCCTTATCACCGGTTTTCATCTTCAATCGGCTTGGCATCAGGTGCAATGACCTGGCTCGTTATCCTCGGCGCATGCCTCGCGGCGTTTGGTCATGGTGTTGCGCTCCGCAAGGGGAGAGAAATAAGACGGCCGGGTCGCCTTGGCGTCTTCGGCGTTTTCCTTGCTGCTATCGTGGTGGTTCCCGAATGGGTCGACTTGGCCTTCTATGCTCGCGGAGATTCTATCCCAATCGTGTTTGCACCAATCTGGTTGTTGCATGGTGTTTCGTGTACCTTGTGCTTCACTGGGTCGTTGCTCCTCTCATATGTAATTTGGGATACGGCGGGCTCTTCTTTGATACGGGGGGCGGCGCGGGACGGCGAAAGGGGGACCCGCCGATCGCAGAGCGCGCTTTTTGCAGAAACAATAGTTGTCCTGTCTTGCCTGCTGTTTTGCTGTCGAGTTTCATGGAGAGTCGTTCCCGAGCCATGGGGGATGCCCTCTGTAACGGCCGCATCAATTGGCATCGTGCTTTTAATTCCTCTGGTCTACCTCGTATTGGCTGCGGTCCCGCTGCTTTGCTGTCCCCGCGCCTTTGGTCGGGGGCAGGGCGACGTGTTTGCCCGTTCTGTGCTCGTGGCAGTTCCCATTGGCCTTGTTCCGGCTGTCGAGGTGGCATACTTTGCAAGCGATGCCACGGTCATTGCATCACTGTCGATGGGGTCCGCTATTGCTGTTGCCGCCTTCGTATACACATTGCTAAGGGAGAAACGGGACAACAATTCGGATACCCCTCGCACGTCCGACCCATTCGATGCTGGGGTGTTTTCCCCTGCCCTGTCGCCTCGAGAAGAGCAGTTTGTTCGGCTGCTGCTCAAAGGGAAAACGCCGGCGGAGATTGCCAGGGAGACGGGTACGAAGCCATCGACGGTGCGAACAACGCTTCACCGAGCATACGGGAAGGCGTCGGTTGCGGGCTCAGGCGAGCTCGTGGCGTTGTTTGCAGGTGAGGGTGATGCTGTAGGGCCTGAGCCGCTGCAGCGGCATGCTGACGATCTGCTGGTATCAGCTCGGACGCGCCGGCTGTTTCGATACCTGCTCACATCATTTTTTATTCTTCTTGCGGCGGGTCCCTTGGTAATGGCGGATAGCGATTGGAGTTCCGGCGTTACGCATGCAATCGCTTTTTCTCTTGCAAGCTATACATTGGGTCTCGGGCTGCTTCTGTCGCTGTGCAGCGCGGGTGGAAAACCGAAGCGCGGGGACGATCTGGATGGAGCGGATGGGGCGATCGGGCTCGGAAGCCCGTGTGTGTGGGCGATACTGTCTGCCGTGGAATGGTCTTTTGTCTATATCGCGGCATGGAGGTGCATACGCGATCCGTTGATGGCTGCGCCGGTCCTGTTTTGCGGCATAGCGTCTATGGCTTCGCTCGCCGTTAAGCTGTGCCCGTTTAAGGTTCATGCCCATACTCGGGCTATCGCGCCATTGGTTTCGATAGGTGTGGCTGCTTTAATCTATGCAGCAACTAGGGGGCGAATTCATGGGCTTGCGGTACTGACGGGGATGCTGCTCACGTATATAGTGCTGCGAAGCTGTCCGCAGCGCAAAATGCTCGGGGTATGGATGCTCTGCTTTGGGGCGACGGTTCCTGCTTGGGTTGTCTTGCTCAACATGGTGCAGGATCTGACGGTTTTCGAGCCGTTGTTCCTCGCGTCGTTGTTGGGGCAAAGTTCGGCTCTCAATGTCGTCGTGGCAACGGTGATCGTCTGCTGGTCTGTGCCCATGTTCGTCACGCACATCGCGCTCGCCCGCTCGGTTGAGGACGAGAAAGCCGTCTTGGAGTACCGCGCGAACGGGTCCACCGAAACAGCTCGCGTGCGCCAGCTGGCCCTGCTTACGTCGCGCTCCCTTTCCGATGTTCAGTCGCAAATTTTGCTGATGACGGCAGAGGGCGCAACGACAAAGACCATTGCGGAGGATGTCGGTTACGCTGCATCTACGGTGCAAGCACTGCGATCTGCTTCTTACCGCCAGTTGAGGATCAAGAATAAAACGCAGCTTATTTCATTGTTATCGCAGGTAGATAACGTGTAAACGCCTGAGCGGTCGACTCAATAGCGGGTGTTTACAGACATCTTTCTCTATTCATGCAAAGGTTGCCGTGCATCGACGCATTGTTAACCGCTTTTGATTGGAGAAGGCCATGATTAAGCCAAGGAGCGCTATTGCTCGAATCGGAGTCGGCTTGGCGATTGTTGCGGGCTTGTCGATGGGTGCACCTGCCGCATCATTTGCTCAAGAGGAGTTTGACACTTCCCAGGTTTCTAGCATTTCGCAGAGCGCGGATGCCGGAATTGCCACATGCAAGAACAACAAGGATACAGATTTCGCTTTTCAATGTTCTGGCACGAGCGCAACTGGCTATCGCTCGAAGCATGACTCATCTTCAGTTTACATTTGGATTATGGGCTATTCGGGAAAGCCGTTACGTTTGTACGTGGACGGTGCCTATGACAATAGAGGAACGGGCAACATGAATTGCACGCAGGGCGTGTATCGCTCCAACCATGAGCATGAATGGGAGATATACAACCTCGTCCGTGAGAATAAACGCAGTCATGCTCGTCTGACCGCATGGGCCGAGTCCGGATACGGCACGGTCTATGGAAAGTGGAGCCCCGATTGCTTTGGCCATTTTAACAAACTTCCCTCCTAGCCAATCCGCAACTTCTTGTTGTGATTAGGGCCGGGCCGAGCGTTGCTGCTCGGCCCGGCCAATGGGAGGATGATGACATTTGAATAGAAATCTAATACGGCACGAGCTGTCCAAGATATTTGGCAATCCTATATTTGCGTTGGCTCTTATTTTGGCGACTGCCATTTCGATGGCAGCTGCCATCGAGGCGTGGTGGACGCTCGAGGCCGAGCGCAAGCAGCTGTTATCTTTTGGCTACGGCATTGGTCTGCAGTCTCAGACATACCTCGGCCAAACGCGTGAAAGTAGCTTTGGTAACTGGATCGTTGTGAGCGCGAACGCGCCGTTGCTAGCGTCGGTGTTTTTCTATGCGCTGCCGTTGCTTGCCATGTTGGCCGGGTCGTGGTCATGCCTGTCCGAGCGTTTGAGCGGTTACGAGGCACAGATCTGCACGCGTGTTTCTAGAAATGCATATGTGAACGTGAAGATGCTGTCTGCTTTCCTCTCCGCGTTTGCGGTCACGGCTATTCCTCTACTCGCGAACTTCCTGATTGTCTCCATGCTGTTTCCCGCGTATCTCCCCCGAGTCGACGAATCGACTTACGTCGGACTCTATCTGCATAGCTATTTTTCTGGCCTGTTTTATTCCCGGCCTCTGTTATACGTGCTGGTTTATACGCTGTTCGATGCGGTGGCGCTGGGGGTTCTATCCATGGCCGTGACCGGTCTGTCGGTTGTGTTTCGCAGCAGAATCAAGGCGATGGTCGTTCCATATCTGATTATGGTTGCATGGCACTTTGTTAACGACTGGATTTTTAGCGTCCTTTCATGCGTCGGCTTTAACTGCAACATTCTTAACAGCATCAGGTCGGAATCACTAAATAACTGGCCCGACATTCGAGCGGGGTTTGCGGAAATCATTTTGCTGTTCGTCTTTTCTTTGATTTCCGCGAGATTCTTAAAAAGGCGCGAGGTGGTCTGATGCTGTTTAGGCTGGTCGCCGCGGACCTGAGGACCGTTTTGAAGAAGAACATCGTTACTTTTATTGCGATTGCGGCAGTGACCGTTGCGAACTTGGTATACGCCTATGGATTTTCTTCTGTATATGGGGTTAGGACGGATGCCTTGGGGTTTGCGGATAATCTCGCGCTCGTGTTTGCCGGATCCGCTCCGTTTGAGCCTAGGCCCGGGGTCATGTTTGTGCCTCCGTTAGGATGGCTATTTCTCACTCTGCTTATTCTCTATACAACACTCGATTATCCGACCGAATCGTTGCACGGGTTTGGTTTGCAAGCGCTTGTTCGATGCCGGGCAAGAACCCTTTGGTGGGTCTCGCGTTTTATCTTGGTGGCGGCGGTAACGGCATTTTCACTGCTCGTGGTGGTTTGCTCTGTTGTGATTTGGAGCTTGATGGTGAGCGCCTCGTTCAGCGCGGTCGTCCATGGCGAGTCGCTTCAGCTGGCTAATTTGGCGCCGTGGTTTCTCAAAGCTGGCGAGGCGGATGCGCTGCCGTTTTTCACAGGTCTCTTTTTTGCTTTCGAGGCGCTTGCGTTTGCGCAGGCAGTGATTGGCTTTGTACTTGGGCCGTCGGTCTCGTTTGTGGTTTTAATGAGCTACCTGATCTGCTCGGCATATGCGCGGCATTGGGCGCTGCTGGGAAATGCCTTGATGCTGTTGCGCTGGGGCGGAATTGTCAAAGAGGGAATCGCGGCGGGCTCGAGTGGCTTGTTTTCAATTGTGATTATGTCGTTATGTCTATCGTTGGGTGGACTGTGGTTTCGAAGGGCCGACCTTATAGAAAAGGGGGACAAGATATGAGCGTGATCGTTAGGGACGTATCGAAGCGCATGGGCAAAAACGATGTTCTGCGCAACGTGTCCATCGAGGTTGACCCTGGGACTGTGGTTGGACTTCAGGGGATAAACGGTTCGGGTAAGACCATGCTTATGCGAGCGGTCTGCGGATTGATCAAGCCTACCGAAGGCGAAATCTCTATCGATGGCCAAAGGCTTGGGGCGGACATCTCGTTCCCGCCGAGTTTGGGGATGTTGATCGAGGCGCCTTCCTTTTTGGGATATCTGTCTGGCTACGATAATCTGGAGCTCATCGCCCAGATCAAGGGCGTTGCCATCCCCGAGGACATTCACTCTGCCCTGCGGCTCGTGGGGCTCGATGCGGACGAAAAAAAGAAGTTCCGAGCATACTCGCTTGGGATGAAGCAACGTCTGGGGATAGCTGCGGCAATTATGGAAAAGCCGAAGCTACTTGTTCTCGATGAGCCAACAAATGCCCTCGACGAAGCGGGCGTGGAAATGCTCAAGCGCGTTGTGGCGATGGCGGCATCAACGGGTCGCGAGGTTATTCTGTCCAGCCATGACGGAGAGGTGCTCGAGGAGCTGGCCGATCGGGTTTACTGCATGCGCGACGGTGCCGTTGTGAAAGTTCGGGAAAGGTCGTGAGCGCGATGAAGAAGACCCTGTGGACAAGAAGGGCGGTGCTTGCTCTTTTCGGCTGTGCTGCTACCGGCCTTGCGGGCATGAGGGTGAGCGTCGTTAACGGGAACCGGACGGTCATTCCTGAGAAATATTATGCGGAGGGCGAATGGCTCTCGATGGATGGGGCGTTTCTGGGGTCGAAGGATGTGGCGACTGACGGGTATTCGTTTTGCATAGACGGGGCAGAGCTGCTCACGCCGCGCGAGTATCTCAAGCGTGCGCATGATGATTATTCAAAATATGGCATCGTGGATACGAAAACGAAATTGAAGGACGCCGACATCACGTGTGTTATCGCCGTAAAGATGCGTGTCAGGAATAAGGACAATGTCGAAGGCGGAATCAAAACGTATGTTTGGCATTTGGTGCCGGAGTCTGCGCCAAACTATGACTTTGTGGTCAATACCGATCTGATAACGCAGGCAATGCCGGCTCTGGGCGGTTCTGCTGCGTTTGCTGTACAGGTTGGGGCGGAGAACGAGTTGCTCGTCCCATTCATGATGCAAAACACCAACGACTATTTCGAAGGTTACGAGACCGTCCGTTTTGAGAAGGCTTTTCCTGGGACTTATACGATGAAGATGACCGATCTGCCAGAGAGAAGGCTCTTAAGGTTTGAAGTGAAGTAGCTCGAAGATCCCGCGGTTCGCGACGAGCTCCTTGCGCGCCGCGGCTACGCAAGGGAGATTCGCAACCGCTATGCCGGCTCCGTTCCCGATGCCGGTGACGACCGCGTCCGCGCCACCGGCCAGGCGCACGGCGGTAGCGCCGTGTCGCGACAGATGGACGATCGCGTCGTCGATCGCGGTGACTACTCGCGCGGCGACACGCCCCGCTAGTTTTGAACTGTCCTGCCCTAGCGCGTTGCAATTCAATCAGCTGTTACAGAATCCTGGAAGAAAGGGTCGGACCGAAGTGTCTGGCCGGACGCCAATTGTCCGGGAACTGCTTCGGATTCGACCCTCTTCTACTTTACTTCCATGGCCATGCGGAAGGCTAGTACTCCTTAACCGGATGCTTCTTACCGAAACCACCGTCGATGCCGAAACGGCAGAGCCTGTCGATGGCGCGAAGATGCTCGTCGATGGCGTTGGCGATCTGAGTGTCAACGATGCTGTCATGGTCGTTAAGGCCGCGGACCGCCTCGTCGGCGGCCATGAAGGCCTTGATGGCTTGATTGAACTGAGCCTTAAAGATGTCGAGCGTGTGACCGGGGTTGTCGCGTCGCCGTTTGAGGCTCAGCTGTCCTTGTTGCTTGCGACGCCGCGCGTCGCCGGTGGCGAGGGTCTCAGATCCTTTAGCAACAATGCTCGCATTGTCCTTTCGGGCAAGGCAGCGCGTTTGGCCGGGCGCTACAACTGCTATGCAGACTTCCTATTTGAGGAGACGGGTGACAAGAAGCCGCTTGTCGTCGAGTGCCAAGGCAGGCTTGTGCACAGTGGGGCCGATGCCGCAATGTCGGATTCCGATCGCGCCACCGCATTGCAGCAAATGGGTTTCGACGTCATGTTGCTGACGTATCAGCAAATCGCCGATGAGAAGAACTTCGAGATAGTGAAGCGCATGTTGTTTGAGGAGATCGGCTTGGAGTATCGCGAGAAGACGGACGCCAGCTTGATGCGCAGCGCAGTCTTCGTCGCGAGCTCTTTGTCGATTGGAACACGCTGGGGCGCTAAAGTTTCCGAGCCTTGCCCTTACCTCTGCTCTTGCGAAACCTTGCAGTGAATATAAGGGGCGTTGCAATAAGCAATAGTTCGAATGCAACAGCGCCGACAATCATCGCCTTGCAGTCGTCGGACAACGGGTTAAGGGCCGCAAGCAGCGAGAAAACGCCGCACTCGAGCTCAAACCAGGCCACCGAGCGAGCACTTGCGAGATACCAAGCATCCTTCTCGTCGCTCTCGAGACCGGCAGGCTGGTTCCAATGCTCTGGACTGACCAGATGGAGAACGAGGGCCAAAAGCGCGATGCAAGCCAGCATGACAATAGGGAGGAGCAACAGCTCGACAGGAGAGCCCCAGCGGTTCGGCTGCATGTCAACGCCGTAGTGGACGGGGACCTTCTCTCCGGTGGGCACTGCTGCGATAGCAAAACCTGTCAGCACGACGCTGCAAGCGCCGGTTAGCCACCCCATCGCTTCTACTATGCGAACATCCTTTGTTATCCATGGCGCTTTTTTGGGCATAACCCCTCCTTCTCAACTGCGGAGGCTCGGTCTGCCATCTCGCGCTCGAGCCGATGTACGACTTCCATTAAATCGCTCATGCTATTCCTTTCCCTCGGGTGTTCTGTCTAATATATCGCCCCGTGCGGACACGATTCTCACCTAAGGAATGGCAATGGTGTGTTCATAAACACGCAGATAGACGACTTAACAGGATTCGATTTACGGGGCGATTGAACCTGTGGTGGTGCGGATGCCCCGACCCGCGGCACGACTTAACCGCCGTTATGTTAGCGACATGTCTAACATAACGGCGGCGCAGGGCGCTCACTCCCTGCGGCAACGCCGATTCCGGGAAGGCACGCCGGGGCTATGCCGACCTGAGTATCCTCTCGGCCTTCTCGATCGCGGCCGAGCGCAGAAACTCCGACTTCCGCATCCCGCACGCGGCGGCCGCCCGTTCGATGAGGTCGGCGCCCGTCTTCGGGCACTTGAAAGACAGGTTGGCGTTGGCCTCCACCTCGGAAAGCCTGGGGCGGCCGACTCGGAGGTTCACCAGGCTCCCCTCCCAGGAGCCGGATTCGTATTCCGCGCACTCGCGCTCGATGTCCTCATCCGTGATAACGGATCCGTTTGCAAGCCTATATTCCATCAGTAACCTCTCCTTCTCGCGTTCTCGATCTCCCTTAGCGTCTTCTTGCTCGGCGGCGTCATGGCGTGGTAGACGAGCCACGCGCCGTCGGCCAGGAGGACACCGACCATCTCGATGTACCGGCCTTGCGGGTCGTAGCCCGTCCGCATCTCGCACTCCCCGGGTATGCGGACGGCCGCGAAGCAGTAGCTCTCCCACGCCGCCTCGACATCACCGTCATCTAGCTCGGGGTGCCGCTCGTGAACTCTCTGGTGTATCCGGACCATGAGCCTCCAATCTTTACGATAATATTCTACTACTATTTGGTAGTAGAATATTATCCGTCCCAACATATTCCATTAGCCGTTCGTCCCAAAACGTATGCCGCGCGGCACTCGAAAACCGAACCCTCGATGCCGTGAACAGCGAGTGCCAAAACCCAGTGTCAAAACCTCCACTTGCATTCCCATGAGAAAATCAAAAGACAAGGCAGGAGGCTGAAAATGACCAGATACGGATACGCTCGCGTGAGCACGAAGGATCAGAAGCTAGATAGGCAAATCGAGGCGTTGGTCAACGCCGGCGTGCCCTATGGCCATATCTACAAAGACAAGGTCACGGGTGCCAAGGACGGCGACCGAACTCAGCAGAAGCGTCTGTTCAAGAAGATGAAGGCCGGCGATGAAGTGGTAGTCGAGTCCTGGGAGCGCCTAACCAGATCGACCAGGCAATTGCTGAACTACGACCTTATGTTCCGAAATCTCGGCGTGAAGCTAATTTCCTTGAAACAGCCGGTCGACCTCGATACCGCCTTCGGTCGATTCGTCCTCGGCACTCACGCCTGCACCGCCGAGCTCGAGCGCGACCTGATCAAGCAGCGCCAGGCCGAGGGCATCGCCGTAAAACGGAACCATGGTGGCAACGTCGGGGGCCGCCCGCGCATCGCGGACGTCAAGGCCGATGCTGCCGTGAAACTCTACCTTGCGCGGGAAACGCCCATCCCCGACATCTGCGCCGCCACCGGTATATCGAAATCGACTTTGTACCGCATCCTCCGTGAACGCGGATTGGTGGGCGTCAGAAGATAAATCCGAGTGCGCTACTATATAAGAGTGCGGTATTTCTCCAACTGAAACCCCCTGCGTGAACGCATAACGTATGACTTGAGACGCCTTTTAGAACTCACCGATCGCAGGATGACTACAAATCAACAGCGGCCGTGCATTGTTCCCAGCCGTTTGGCATGGCGGAGCCATGCCGTTGTTGATTGGAGTGCCGCACCATGGCAGACAATCCGAGCGAAAAGAAAATCAGCGAGACATCCGGCGTGAAGGCCGTCCTCGATGAGGCTGCCGAGCGGATCGAGGCGACATGGCGGGAGAAGCTGCTGCGCGAGACTGCCGACCTCAGGACCGAGAACGCACTGCTCATGGCCCAGGTGGATGAATTCAGCCGCAAGCTCGCCGAGGTGACGGATCGGAATGAAAAGATTGAGGCCGACTGCAATGAGCGGGTCGCCTTTATAGAGGAGAAGTTCGAACTCGATACCGCGAGCCTCGAACTCGAGAACAACGAGCTCCATGCCGCGAGCGTCAGATATCTCGCCGATGCTCGGGAACTCGACAGGCAGGTCGTCCAACTCCATGCCGAGGCCGTGGCCATGGTCGATGAGATCGAGCGACTGCGCGGCGAGCGTGATGCCGCACTGAAAGCCCAAGCCGAGTTGAACGACGCACTCCTGGCCCAGCGCGACCTGATGGCCGAGGTCGCCGCCCTCAAGGACCGCCTTGCCGCCTCCGAGCAGCGTGCGGCCGTGGCCGAGGCTAAGATCGAGGTCATGACCCAGATAGGGCGAGTAGGCCGCATAGCATCTAATTTTCCAGAAACCCTCTAGAGCATTTCTAGGGGGTTTCTAGAACTGAAAACCGGGCGCAGCACTTTCGATCGGCGCGATGTCTCGGTAGATAAGGCGATGCTTGGCGTCGCGCCATTTGTCGCCGTGGTAGTGGCCGAAGAACCAGGCTCGGTAGCCGAGCCGGTCGTCGAGCTCGGCAAGGAATCGCTGAAGTCGGTCGCCCCGATACTCGCGTCCGCGCTCCCGGCACAACCCCTCAGCAAGGGCAGCAGGAGCCTCGTGACTCACCACGTAGTCGACCCTCCAGCCTACGCGGTTGAGCGAGGCGCGGCAATGGTCCATCTCCTCCTCACTCGGCATCTCCTCTGGCCACCAGCTCCTCCCCTCCCTGCGATACTGCCTGTCGTTGCTCGCGGCACCGCCCATGGCAAGGACCGTGAGCCCGTCGATGTCGAACACCTCTCCGCGCATCAGGTGCAGCACGTGCGGTCGCACCTCATGGACGAGGCCGCCGTTCCACTCCCGCACCGGCAGTTTTGCCAACATCCGGTGGTTCTCGTGGTTGCCGTCTACGAAACACATGGTCCATGGCTTCGACTCGAACCAGTCGAGCCAATACCTCTCAGCATTCGAGCCGTCCCAGACAAAGCCGAAGTCGCCGGCCACGATCACCACGTCATCGCGCGTCAGCGTGCGGCCCAGCGGCCAAGACTTGAAGGCAAACCGGCTGGACCCGTACTCGGCCCTGCCGTGCACGTCGCCCGTCACATAGATAGCCATCAGTACGCACCCCACGGCAGGAGTTTGTCCCCGAGCCTCACGATCCGGTCACACAGCACCGTGTGCCGTTCGTCCGGGTTGCCGTCTCGGTGAAAATGGCCGTAATACCAGTGTTTATAGTCCAGGCGGTCCTCGAGCTCGTCGAGGAATCCGGTCAGCCGGTCCACATCGGGGCGTTCCCAGCCTGGGTCCGGGTAGAGCGTCGGCGAGAGCATGCGCGTGGCGCAGGTATGGGTGATGACGCAGTCGACCTTCCAGCCGACCTCGTCGAGCTTGGCCCGCGCGGCATCGAATTCGCGCTCGTCCGGGAGCTCCTGAGGCCACCAGCTGGAATACGGCACGCGGTATTCCCTGTCCACGCTCGTGGCACCGCCCATGGTGAAGACCGTCGAGCCGTCGAGCTCGAAGACCTCGCCGCGCGTCAGGCGCCGAATAGACGAAGTATCCGACAGGCGTTGCGTCAGCCCGCCGTGCCACGGTTCCATGGGACGCTCCTCCCAGTGGTCGAAGCGCTCGTGGTTGCCGTCGACGAACAGTACCGTGTAGGGGCGCGACTCCAGCCAGGCGATGTCGGCGCATTCCTCGGCAGAAAAGTCCCACGGAAAGCCAAAGTCACCGGCAACGATGAGATAGTCGTCGCCGGTAAGACTATCGCCGAGCTCCCAGTCGCGGAGCTTTTGCATGTCGAGCCCACTGTGGATGTCGCCCGTCACATAGACCGTCATCGGATCACCTCTTCCCTCTTGTACGCCGCCAGCTCGCGCTCGACCTGCCTGTCGCCGGTCTCGTTGACCCACCAGGGCCATTTCACCCGGCCGCACGGCTCGTCGACTCCGGCGAACCATTCCCTCAGCCCGTCGAGGCTCACCGGGGAGTGCCCGTTGGCATCGCAACCGACGTCGTAGCGCAAAAGGCCCTGCTTGCGGTTGAACTCGTTGTACGCGCCGCCGCTGCTGTGGATGTGCCCGTGGAGGTGCCACGATCCATGGCTCATGCCCTGCCAGTCGGCCATGGGGTAATGGCTCAGGACGATCTTCTGCCCGTCGATCTTGAGCACGCAGATCGGCGGCTCCACGGTGAAGGCGCCCGCGACCGCCGGCTGGGTCCAGTCCTTGTCGTGGTTTCCCGGGACGAGGTGGATGCGTCTGCAGGCAATCCGCTTGCGCAGCCCATAGGCGTCATGGGCGGTCATCTTGAATGAGAAATCCCCCAGGATGTAGAGTTCGTCGTCCACCGCAACCCTGCCGTTGATGCTGTCGACGATGGCATCGTTCATCTGCCAAATCGTCTCCCACGGGCGGTCGGTGAACTTCAGCACGTTCTCATGCCCGAAGTGGGTGTCGCTGGTAAACCAGATCATATTTTTGTCTCCTTTTATCGCTAAAAAACGTTCTCCTTCGAGGTCAGGAGACGTTTTATGAGCGACATGAGGTGCATATCCCTCATGTTTCAAGCTCCAATCTGCCGGATTTGCCCAACTAAAAGTTTACGCCCACGCGCGAACAGGATTTGATTTTTGAAATATGGACGAATTCCTCGTCAGGAGGGTAAAATGGTGCCGACGGCAGCCCAAGTTGTAGAGAGCTGGGCAGAGCCGTTGCTTAATGAAGTTGGGTCATCGTCTTAGCGACGGTGGCCTTTCTTTTTGGGCTTCGAGCCCTGCTTGAGTGCCTTGGAAAGGCCGACAAGGGCCGTGAGGAGCGAGACCATAGCGGTCAGGAGCTTCACGAGCTCGGTGAAATCGGTCATGGGCATCACCTCCCATCAAATGGAGGGCTCTGCCCGGCACGAGGGCTGCCGACAGCAAGGACGATTCTATCAGAGCGGCTGACTCCCGCCCGATATTACCATCCCACCGCGCCTGTGCAAAAAAGAGGGCCGCCAAACAGCGACCCTCCAGCGAAAGTGCATGTTATTTAGGACTAAGCAATCTTTGAAAAAGGCTGCTGTAGAATTACATATAAGACTCACCCGGAAGGAGCGATCGATGAAAAGCAAACGATTTGCCCTGAATGCACTTCTGGTAGTAGCAATATTGACGCTCTTGGTCTTCTCCTACTCATACATGAATCAGCCAAGATTTGGATATGCTTTATACGCTGTTTTTTCCGGCGAAACAACTTACAACACTTACCGAGACCGTTGTAAAGCCCTGGATTTATCTATGGGGATATAAGACGGTAGATATTATGCAGCTCAATACTGTATAATATCTATACCA
>OBDJ01000695.1_pt1 | contig 15317 bp, 10 predicted proteins | sample 1518041 | NCBI WGS metagenome assembly OBDJ01 (sample SAMN01760916, study PRJEB22395) | human gut metagenome
TAGACGCCGGACGCCGCCAGCAGGAAACGCTGCGCACCCGCTACGCCGAAGCCAAGCCCGCCGAAGCGGAAGCCCGCCGCGCCTACCTGACCGCCCACAGCGCCGCCGGTGCCAGCGGCGAGGGCCGCGCACTGGACGCCCTCAGCGAGGAGCTGGCGCACCGGCAGACCGCACTGGATGCTGCCGCCCGCCGCGCCGACACCGCTGAAAAAGCCGCCGAAAAGACCGGCAATCTGCTGGCTGTGCTGCGCCGCAGCGGCTTTGCCGCCGGACAGAAGCTGGCAGACCTGACCCCCGACACCCTGCCCGCCCTGACCGACTGGCTGACCGCACAGGAAAAGCCGCTGGAAGAAGCCTATTTTGCCGCACGGCAACACACCGCCGCCCTGCAGCGGCAGCAGACCGAGAAACGCGCCGAACTGGACGCCGTATCCGGCGGCAAGTGGGTGTACCCCCACGGGGACGCCGCCACCCGGGTGCGGGATGCCGTGAATGCCGAGCTGAAAAGCCGGGGCATGGAGCCGGACGCCCGCATTTTCTGCGAGCTGCTGAACGTGGAGGACGAGAGCTGGCAGGACTGCGTGGAAGCCTGTCTGGGCGACCGCCGGTTTGATATCCTTGTGCCGCCCGCCCACTACGCCGCCGCAAAGAGCGCCTTTGTGGCGCTGAAGGATAAGGTGGGGCCCATCAGCCTGCTGGACACCCCGGGTCTGCGCAAGGCCAATCGCCGCGCCGACACTGCCCCCGCCGACAGTCTGGCGGCACAGGTCACCAGCGAAAACCCGCTTGCTGCGCAGTACGCCGACACCATTCTGCGCCGCATCGTCTGCTGCGACACCCCCGACACGCTGGAAAACTATCCCGACAGCGCCACCCGGGACCTTCTGCGCCACCATCCCTTCCGGTTGGAGCGTCTGCGCACCCCGCAGCGCTATATCGGTCTGGAAGCACGCCGCGCCCGCGCCGGGGCACTGGCAGGGGAGATGAACGCCCTTGCTGAAGAGGTGCGCGCCGCCGCACAGGCAGAGCAGAACCTGAAAGCCGCCTACAACCAGTACCAGACCCTTTTGCGCGGCACAACGCTGGAAGAACTTGCCGCCTTGTGGGACGCCCGCGCCGCCCTGACCGCCGCCCGCGCGGCGGTGGACAAGCAGGCCGCAAAGCTGGCCGAGTGCCGCGAGAATCCGCTTTTGCAGCAGCTGTATAAAGAGGAAGAGGTGCGCGAAGCCGCATGGGAAGCCGCCCGCACTGCCGTGGAGCAGACCGGCGGTGACCTGCGCGTATGTGAAAAACAGATCGCCTCCTGTGAGACGGAGCAGCAAAAGGCGGTGGACACCGCCGAAAAGAGCGCACAGGCCGCCGAGAGCTTTTTTGCCGCCCACCCGCTGGTGGAGCCGCTCTCCCGCAGCCGTCAGCAGGCGCTGACCGGGCCGGATAAGTCCCCCCGCGCCGCCGCGCAGGCCGCCGAAAAGGCACAGGCCAAGCTGGACGATGCCTTGACCGTCTACCTGAACAGCACCCTTGAACCGGCGCAGCGGGAATACAACCGGCGCTATGTCTGCGATTACCCCTTGGGTCTTGCCGGGCTGGAGCAGTACCGCGCCCAGCATGAGAGCCTTGTGCGCATCGACTTGGAGCGCTACGCCGCCCGCCTGGAGCAGGCGCAGCGGGACTGCAAGGACCGCTTCCGCAAGGATATTTTGTTCCGCATGAAGGACGATATCTTCAACGCCCGGCGGCAGTTCCGGGAGCTGAACAAGGTCATGGAGCAGCTGACCTACGGCGAGGAAGTCTACCGCTTTGAGCTGGAGCCCAGCCGCGACCCGCAGCTGGCGGCGTTCTATCAGGTCATCGTGGACAAGGGCAACCAGCAGATGACCGAGGGCGATTCTCTGGATAACCTTGCCGCCACTGCCGACCCCGCCTACGAGCGTCAGGTGGATGAACTGATGGAAAAGATCATGGCGGATGTGGACGAGAACACCCGCGCCCGGCAGGAGGGACGCACCGCCGCCGGTGCCACCCTTTCGGACTATGTGGACTACCGCACCTATCTGGACTACGATATCAAGGTGACCAATCAGGTCACCGGGCAGCAGGCGTATCTGTCCCGCGTCAGCCGCGATTCCTCCGGCGGCGAGAATCAGGCACCCTTCTATGTGGCCATCTGCGCCAGCCTTCTGCAAATTTACCAGAAGAGCGAGAACAGCATCCGTCTGGTGCTGCTGGACGAAGCCTTCAGCAAGATGACCAGCGACCGCATCCGCCCCATGATGGAACTGTTCCGCCGCCTGCAATTGCAGGTGCTGCTCATCTCCACCGTGGAAAAGAGCACCGCCATCCAGCCCTACTGCGACATTACCTACTCCATCGTCCGCCACGGCGACGCCAACGCCATCGCGCCCTTTGTCCGCCTTGCAGCAGAATGATGCAAAGCAGGACTTGACATCAAAAATAAACTTTGCTATACTGTTTTTCGCTCATCGGAGGGCTGTTTCAACGTAATTGAAGGGCCGGATAAGATGTCATCGTTCGTGTTTCCCGGAGGCTGTGGGCACCGTAGTGCCGCAGCAGAAGAGGGAATGCACCGGAGCGGTGGTTCTTATCCGGCCTTTTTGCATATGTGAAGTTCAAAAAGGAGGAGCTATGCCAAAGAAAACCATCCAATTGTCCGATCATTTTACCTATTCCCGCCTGCTGCGGTTCGTGCTGCCCTGCATCGGCACCATGCTGTTCACCTCCGTCTACGGCATCGTGGACGGCCTGTGCGTTTCCAACTTTGTGGGCAAAACGGCCTTTGCGGCGGTCAACCTCATCATGCCGCTGCCGCAGCTGCTGGGCACTGTCGGCTTTATGCTGGGCACCGGCGGCAGCGCCATCGTTGGTATCACGCTGGGCGAGGGTGACCAGAAAAAAGCCGACCGCTATTTTACTATGTTTCTGCTGGCGGCGCTTGTTTCGGTCAGCGTGCTGGCCGTGCTGGGCTTTGTGTTCCTGCGGCCGGTCGCCATGCTGCTGGGCGCAAAGGGAGAGCTGCTGGACTACGCCGTGCGCTACGGGCGCATCCTGATGCTGGCGCTGCCGCCCTTTGCGCTGCAAAATATGTTCCAAAGCTTTTTCGTCACCGCCGAAAAGCCGCTTCTGGGCTTCTGGTTCACCGTAGGTGCAGGCTGCACCAACATGGTGCTGGACGTGGTGATGGTGGGTATGCTGCACTGGGGCGTGGAGGGCGCTGCCGTTGCCACCCTTATCAGCCAATTGGTGGGCGGCGTGCTTCCGGTGTTCTACTTTATCGACCACGGCAATACCAGCCGCCTGCACCTGTGCAGAACACAGTTTTACGGCCGCGTGCTGTGGGATGCCTGTATCAACGGTTCTTCTGAGCTGATGACCAACCTTTCCATGTCGCTGGTCAATATCCTGTATAACTTCCAGCTGCTGCGGCTTGCCGGAGAAAACGGCGTGGCGGCTTACGGCGTCATCATGTACGCTGCCTTCCTGTTTGTGGCGGTGTTCGTGGGCTATGCCGTGGGCAGCGCACCCATCGTCAGCTTCCATTACGGCGCGCGCAACCATGCCGAGGTGCATAACCTCTACCAGAAGAGCCTGCGCCTGATCGCCGTGGTGGCTGTGAGCATGACGGCGGCGTCTATGGTCATCATTCCCTATGTGGCGCGCATCTTTGTGGGCTATGATGCTCAGCTGCTGGCGCTGACCAGCCGCGCGTTCCGGCTGTATGCGCTGAGCTTCCTCATCATGGGCTTCAACGTGTATGCGTCCTCCTTCTTCACGGCGCTGGGCGATGGCGTGACCAGCGCCCTCATCTCCTTTCTGCGCACGCTGGTGTTCCAGCTTGCCGCGCTGCTCCTGCTGCCCGCCCTGTGGGGCATTGACGGCGTGTGGCTGGCTGTCACCGCCGCCGAGCTGGCCGCGCTGGCGGTGAGCGTGTATATGTTTGTGACAAAAGACCAGAAATTCCATTACCGTCATGTTTGACGCGCCATAACAAAAAAGCCGCCGGGACTCCGGCGGCTTTCCTGTTATTCAAAGGTGTACTCCACCAGCTGGCAGTTTTTGATGCCTGCAGCGGCGTATTCCTCGTTGGTCATATCATAAAAATAAGAGTGCACCACCCGGGCGATGCCGTTGTGCGCCACCAGCAGGTAGGTCTTGCCGGTGTCCGCCTTCAATTCGTCCAGCAAATTGTAGATGCGCTGCGCCAGCTGCATCATGCTTTCGCCGCCGTCATAGCGGTCGGCAAAGTGGGTCTTGGAGATGCGGAACTCCGCACCGTCCCGGGGCGTGCCCTCGTATTTGCCAAAGCACTGCTCCCGCAGGCGGGGCTCGCAGCGGGCGGGCAGACCGGTAGCGGCGGCAATGGCCTTTGCGGTGTCGGCGGCGCGGGAGAGGGGAGAGTACAAGATCTCGTCAATGTGCAGGCCGCTGTCCCGGACAAGCTCGCCCAGCTGCCGCGCCTGCTCCTGCCCGCGGGCAGTCAGCGGGCTGTCGGTCATGCCGCAGATCTTATTTTCCACGTTCCATACCGTCTCGCCGTGGCGGGTGAAATAGATATTATGCATAAAATTACTCCTTACAGCTTGTGCAGGGTGCCGTCCGGCAGCAGACAGACGGTGTCTCCCTCGTCGATGCCAAGACATGTCAGCTCCCTGTCCGGGTAGGGCAGAATGCGGGCAGCCCCGGCGGCATCGGTCAGGGTCACATCGCACAGCACCGGCTGCCCGGCGGGCAGCTCCTCGCAGCCGTACAGCTGCTCGTCAATGCGCAGCACGCGGTATTCCGGCATGGTACAGCCCCTCCTTTGTGTTTTTCCTTATTATATAGCACCCGGGGGCTTTGGTGCAAGGGGGAGCGGACTGAGAGGGTTTATTCTCCCCCGCTTGACAGCGGCGCGGAGAAATTGTTACAATACAGTTACGACTGCAAACAACGCGGAGGGGTTCATGAATATTACGGAACTGCGGTATCTGGTAGCCATCATGAAATGGGGGTCGGTGTCGGCGGCGGCAAAGCAGCTGTACGCGGCGCAGCCCAATGTGAGCAAGGCGCTGAAGAATCTGGAAGAGGAATACGGGTTGCGCATCTTTGAGCGCTCCTCCACGGGCATGATCCCCACCGAGCAGGGCAAGCGGTTCATCCGGCAGGCGCAGCGGGTGCTGCAGCAGGTGGACGAGCTGAAGCAGGAGGCGCACCAGCAGCGCAGCTGCGCCGAGCTGCGGGTGGTGCTGACCCATGCCACCTACGCCTCCTATGCGGCGGTGGATTTTTTGCAGCAGGCAGCCCGCAGCGAGCAGCTGCGGGTGCATATCCGGGAGAGCGGTGCCATTGAAGCTTTGGATTTTGTGCTGCGGCAGGGCTACCACATAGCACTGCTGCGCTATGCCGCCGAGGACGAGGACTATTATCTGCGCTACTGCCAGCGCCACGGTCTGCGGCAGGAGCCTATCATGGAGTTTTCCTACCTGCTGCTCACCAGTCAGGACAGCCCGCTGGCGCGGCGGCAGGTGCGCGAGCTGGACGAGCTGAACGATTACATCGAGGTGCTGCACGGCGACACTCATCTGCCCGGGGAGGAGAGCACCGCTTCCCGCTGGGAGGTGAACCCCAACCGCCGCATCCATGTGTACGAGCGGTGCAGCCAGTTCTCCATTCTGCAAAACCTGCCCACGGCCTATATGTGGTCGTCTCCCATGCCGCAGCGTGCGCTGGAGCAGTACCATCTGGCGTTGCATAATTGCCCGGCGCAGAAGCAGCAGATGCGGGACGTGCTGGTGTACCCGGAGCGGGAGCCTTTGCAGCCGGAGGAGCAGCTGTTTGTGCAGTTGCTGCACAAGCAGGCGGATGCCACCATTAAGGACAGCGGGTGAAAGAAGATTTGAAATGCGCGCCGCGTCTTCCGGGTTGCGGCACCCAGCATCCGCATCGTGCCTTGGGCGGCACGCGCGTCTTGCTGGCCGCTGCCCCAACAACTCCTCCCTGTTTCCGCCGCAGGCGGCGGTCGTCGTTGTTGCAGCGGAAGAATTATTTTTATTTTCGGGGTTCAGGAAAGTCTGCGGAGCTTGTCGGGGCAAAGCCCCTCCATCTGCTAACGCAGACCGCTCTGCCGCTTAAAAGCCCCACTGGGGCTTTCATTGCTACGCAAACGCGGACTTTCCTGAACCCCTTTTTCACGGGCGCTTTTCGTCCCAAATTCCACGTTTTGGGGAGAAAATCGCAAATGATTGAGCAAAGTGCACAAAAAGGCGGCGCAAAGTTTGGCGGGGGCGGGTTTGACCGTTCCCGGGAGAAAATTTTTAAGAAACAAAACGACGAATTAAAACGTGTTATCGCCACAAAATAAAAGTTTGCGCAAACAAATAAAATAAGCGGCCATATACTTTTTGATATGGGAACTATACCTAAAAAATATTAACACAATTATGAAAAAGGTGTTAACATGAAGCCAGAGATCGGTCATAGCCGCAGTATGGCATAAGCTGTCGGCGGCTGAAATTCAAAAGGAGGTTTCTGGTATGATTAGTTTCTTACTGTGTCTGGCACTTCTGATCGTAGGCTACTTTGTCTATGGTAAAATCGTGGACAACACGTTCGGACCGGACGACCGCGAAACTCCTGCTGTGCGCATCAACGATGGCGTTGACTACGTTGTGATGCCCCAGTGGAAGCTGTTCCTCGTCCAGCTGCTGAACATTGCAGGTCTGGGCCCCATCTTTGGTGCACTGCAGGGTGCTCTGTGGGGTCCCGTGGTGTTCCTGTGGATCACCTTCGGCACCATCTTTGCCGGCGGCGTACATGACTACTTCTCCGGCATGATGAGTGAGCGCAATGAGGGCGCTTCCATCGCCGAGGTCACCGGCCGCTATCTGGGCCCCGTGATGCAGAACATCATGCGTGTGTTCTCTGTGGTGCTGCTGATCATGGTCGGTACCGTGTTCGCAGTCGGCCCCGCAGGCCTGATCGTTACCCTGTGCAAGAACAGCGGTATGTCCGGCGTGCTGACCACCACCCTGTTCTGGCTGATCATCATTCTGGTGTACTACTTCATCGCAACCTTTATCTCCATTGATGCCATCATCGGTAAGATCTACCCTGTGTTCGGCATCTGCCTGATCATCATGGCTGTGGGCGTTATTTTTGGTATCTTCACCAACCCCGCCTACACCATCCCCGAGATCTGGGCAAACTTCAGCAATATGCACCCCTCCAACACTCCTATCTGGAGCTTCATGTTCATCACCGTTGCCTGTGGTGCTATCTCCGGTTTCCACTCCACCCAGTCTCCTCTGATGGCTCGCTGCATGAAGAGTGAGAAGCAGGGCCACTTCGTATTCTACGGTGCAATGGTCAGCGAGGGCATCATCGCTCTGATCTGGGCTGCTGCCGGCTGCGCACTGTACACCATTACCGATGGCAAGATGGTCGGTCTGGCCGAGGCTCTGGCTGCCGGTCAGTCTGCTGCTATCTACGACGTCTGTCTCAAGACCATGGGTAAGGTTGGCGTGGCACTGGCTATGATCGGTGTCGTTATCTGCCCCATCACCTCTGGTGATACTGCATTCCGTTCCGCTCGTCTGACTCTGGCCGACTGGCTCAAGATCGATCAGGACAGCTACGCAAACCGCCTGAAGCTGTGTGTCCCCGTGCTGGGCGTTGGTGCCTTCCTTGGCATCGGCAACGCACTGGGCTTCATCAACTACACCGTCATCTGGCGTTACTTCAGCTGGACCAACCAGACGCTGGCTATGATCGTCCTGTGGGCTGCTTCCATGTACCTGTTCAAGGAGAAGAAGAACTTCTGGATCACCGCCGTGCCTGCAACCTTCATGAGCGCTGTGTCCTGCACCTACTTCGTGCTGGCTCCCGAGTGCCTGGGCAAGATGATCAACACCTATGCGGACGGCAAGCTGGTGGCTTACAACACCGCCGTTGCTTACCCCATCGGCATCGTCTTTGCCATCGCAATGCTGGCTCTGTTCCTCCATGCTACCAAGAAGAGCTCTACTTCCAAGGCATAAGGAACTGACGGCTCCATATTTCCGTAAGTAACTTGCGCCCGCCGCTGCCTGACCGTACAGCGGCGGGCGCTGTTTTTTAAAAATCAAGGCTTGCAATTGCCTCCGTCCCGTGGGAAAATAGGGGCGTAGAATTTAAAGCAAAGAAGGGAACTACCCATGATTTTCAAACCCGCACAGCTGGGCATGGCAAAGCTTGACCCGCAGGAGCTGGAGGCAGACAAAAAAGCCTGCCGGAAGATCGGCCCCTGCGGCGTAGGCAAAAAGGCGCTGTACCTGAACAGCTTTTACATCGACCGCCGCTATTATCTGCCCTACGGCAGCATCACCCGGGTGTTCAAGCGGGTGGCTATGAGCTCCGGCGGCTTTTCCGGCAAGGGCGTGTTTGCCTCCATGGCGTATCTTGTGGTGGAGTACGACGGCGGCAAGCAGAAGCAGTGCAACTTCAAGGACGAGCGGGACGTGGACGCCCTGCTGGAAGTGCTTGCCAAGGAGCAGCCGCAGCTGCATCTGCTGAGCGCTGCCGGAGAGCAGGCGCTGGAGAAAAAAGCCGCTGAAAAGGCCGCCCGCAAGCTGCCGGAGCTTTCCGAGGACGCGCAGCACAGCCTTACCGTGCTGCGTCGGGCAAAGGAGTATCTGGACGCAAAGCCGGAGCTTTCCGCCGAGCTGAGCGCTGCCCAGCGCCGCAAGCGTGCGCAGCTGCAAAGCAAACCGGTGTACCGCTATGTGGCGCTGGCCATCTTTGTGCTGGGCGTTGCGGCTGCGGCCTACGGTCTGTACTCCGTGTTCAGCCACACCGGCAGCTACGGCGTGTACTTTGCGCTGTTCGGCTTTGCGGCCATCTTCCTGTTTTCCAGCTACAATATGCTGCCTACCGCCCACAATAACAACAACGCCATCATGAAGCGTGCGGAAAAGGCCGAGGCAGCCATGGCAGAGTATGTCAAGCACTACCCCCACGGGGCGTTCCCGGTGAAAAGCTGGTACGCCCACCCCATCGTGCTCAAGCAGATGATGGACGCCGTGGAGGAGGGCCGCGCCGTCACCGTGCCCGAGGCGCTGGATGCAGTCAAGGCACGCCTGAAATCCTTGAACGCGGACGTGGAGGTGGAGCAGGAGGAATATGACGAGGTGGTGGTCATCAAGGCCCTGTTCCTCAACCACGATTATCAGTAAAACCTTTCGATAGCACAAAAACCCGGACAGCCCGCAGGCTGTCCGGTTTTCTGCTTTTACAGGGCAGTGCTGCTGTTCAGAACAGGCGGCGAAGCCCTATGATATAAGGGGACTTTTGAAGAGTCGGACATTATTACCACTTTTTTATATTGAATAGTATTCAAAAGTAACGTAGTTTCGTTGTGTTTGCGACTCTTCAAAACTTTGGCTACTTTTGAAGAGTCGGGGCAAAAAGCGCATCGTTCTGCGTGTTTTGGCGCAGAAAAAGTAACTATTCAAAACTCTATGGGTCATAGGGGACTTTTGAACAGTAGCAGCTGTGCCTCAGATCAGCGCCTCCATCCGCAGCGGGTCGGGGTGATGGGCGTATTTCTGCTTGGCGATCTCGATAAAGGACTGTACCTCCAGCCGGGGTGCGTGGCGCATGGCGGCGATCTCCACCGTCACCGGGGGAAAATCCAGCAGCGGCACCTTGACGATGCCCGGGATCACCGCCGTGGACAGGCAGGGTACGATGGACATGGCGGTGCCCATCTGGATCATGATCAGCGCACCCTCAAAGCTGGGGGTGATCTTGCTGCAATCCACCCCCACCTGCGCCAGCTGCTCCAGCGACGGCCCCTGACAGGCGGACAGAAAGCTGTCGAATGCGCCGGAGGACACCACGCTCTGCCCCTTCAGGTCTGCCAGATGCAGCGCCCGCCGGTCGGCAAGGGGAGAGTTTGGGTTCATCAGCACATGGTACCCCAGCGAGAACAGGGGCGTAAAGGAGATATCCCGGTCGCGGGAGTGCTCGGTGGCGTAGAAGAAGCCGATATCCAGCTGCCCGGAGCGCAGCTGTTCCAGCGGGCGGCGGTTGTCCTGCGGCACAACGTCTACGCAGGCGTTGGGAAACTGGTGCTGGAACTGGGCCAGAATGCTGGAAAAGGTGCTGTAATCGAACAGCTGCCGCAGCCCGACGGTCAGGTGGGAGCGGTCAGCGTCCTGAATATCCTGCGCCTTCTTCAGCGCCTGCCGCCCAAAGCTGGTCATCTGCACCATGTCCAGATAAAAGGACTGCCCGGCAGCGGTCAGCTTGGTGCGGCGGGTGGTGCGCTCGAACAGGTGCAGCCCGGTCTCCTTTTCCAGCGCATTGATCTGGTAGGTGATGGCGGGCTGGGTGGTGAACAGCCGCTCGGCGGCGGCGCTGAAATTCAGCTCCTCTGCTACGGCAATAAAGCACTCCAACTGGTAAATCGTCATAGAATGGTGCCCCTCCTTGTGTAAAAAGCTGGTCATCTTTATTATACAGGATTCCACACAGGCCGTAAAGGGAAAACAATTTATAAAGAGATTTGATAAATTCTGACACAAATTTGTATTTCACACCGGGGCAAAACTTTGCTATAATCGTATCAATGTTCAAAATGCACGAAGGAACAGGAAAAACGCAAAAAAGAAGAGAAAAGAAAAAGAAAGGCGAACCTTATGGCTAAGATCTCTCGTCGCAACTTTATGCGCGGTGCCGCTGTGGGCACCATGGGCGCAGCTGCTGCCGGTCTGCTGACCGCCTGCGGCAACTCCGCTTCCAGCACCACCGGTGCTCCCGCTTCCTCCGCAGCTTCCTCTGCTGCTTCCTCCGCTGTGACCAAGCCCTCCTCCCCGGTGGACGGCAAGTACGTCACCAAGGCGATGGGTCACGAAAGCTGGGTGCACGTTGCCACCACCTTCTTTGACGGCAAGATCACTGCCTGTGAGGTGCTGTCTCACGAGGAGACCATCGGCATCGGCAACTATGCCTGCTCCCGCATCCCCGCCGCCATCGTCGAGCACCAGAGTGTCAACGTGCCCAACCTGCGCGGCTCCTCCATCACCTCCATGGCTGTCAAGGCAGCTGTGAAGGAGGCCATCGAGCTGGCCGGTTATAACGTGGACGACTTCTCCAAGGAGGTCACCATCGCTGCTTCCAACGAGGTCATCGAGGAAGAGGCTGATGTCGTCATCATGGGTGCCGGCACCTCCGGCCTGACCTGCGCCTGCCGCCTGCTGGAGGCCGGCTACAGCGTCATTCTGGTGGAGAAGCGCGATATCCCCGGCGGCTCCATGTCCATGACCTACGGCGGCGTTGCCACCGCAGGCTCCAAGCTGCAGTACAACTACGATGTGGACGGCAGCTTCCGCAGCTCTGCCATGGGCACGCTGGAGGGCATGATGAACTTCTGGCAGACCATGGAGAAGTACCACCGCACCGAGTTCTTCAACGGTGAAATGCCCTACATGACCAAGCAGTACACCGTCGCCGGTGATCTGGTGGACTGGATGGCAGGCATCGGCATCGGCTTCAACACCATGGGCAACTACGAAAGCGCTACCCAGTACGGCGCTTCCACCCCGTATCTGGCACCCGGCTGCTACGAGGGCGGCGCAGGCTACGCCATGATGTTCATGGCACAGCGCGTGGAGAAGTACGAGAAGGGCAAGATCATCTACTCCACCAGCGTCACCGACCTGATCAAGGACGAAAGCGGCCGTGTTGTGGGCTTCCACGCCAAGGGCGAAAACGGCGCAAGCTATACCCTGCGCGGCAAGGCGGTCTGCCTTGCCTCCGGCGGCTTTGCCAAGAACCCCGAAATGCTGAAGAAGTACAGCCCCGACTACGCCGACTTCTTCTTCAATTGCGCCTCTAGCATGACCGGCGAGGGCATCCAGATGGGTATCGACGCCGGCGGCTATGTGGAGTGCGAGAACCGCGCTCTGCCCGCCTTCCTGTCCAGCTACAAGAGCAAGTTCGAGCTGGCCTTCATCCACCAGTCTGCCCCCGGCATCATGGTCAACATCAAGGGCGACAACATCGGCAACATCGTCTCCGATAACCACTACACCATGGCCAAGGCAAAGCTGAACAAGGACAACGGCGACACCTTCTACTATGTGTTCGACGAGTCCTCTGCCGTCAAGCTGCGCGACAGCGAGTCCTACGGCTTCAACGGTTACGTTGCCATGTTCGAGAAGGGCGAGGCTGTGCACTACGACAGCGTGGAGAAGGCCTCTGAGGAGCTGAACCTGCCCAATCTGGCAGACGCCATCGAGGCCAACAACGCCGCCGCTCTGGCTGGCGAGCCCGATGAGTTCGGCCGCCGCAACTGCCCCTACATCGAGACCCGCGACGGTCTGTGGGCCATCCGCGTTGACCCCACCTTCTACCTGACCACCGCAGGTCTGGCCATCGACACCGATTGCCACGTCCTGACCGAGGACAAGAAGGCCATCCCCGGCCTGTACGCTGCCGGCGACGTCTGCGGCTCCATCGAGGAGAAGGACGCCAAGCAGTACGGCATGGGCTTCGACGCCGCTCTGACCTACGGCTACATCATGGGCGAGACCCTGAAGAAGGAGATCTGAGCTGCGCTCTGACCCCCTGACAAAAGCATAAATAAAGGGCTGCTGCACAAACCGTGCAGCAGCCCTTTTTATATCATATTTCCTTTTACGCCGCTGCGGGCTTGCGGAAAATCGCCATGGCGCGCTTGTAGCAGCTGGCGAAATAGGCAATCTCCGCCAGTGCGGTCAGGATCCAGCTGCACGGGTACAGCAGGTACAGCGCCGGGATGGTGTGGAAGTGGGCAAAGATGGTGTACACCCAGATCACCCGGAATACGCAGGAGCCCAGCACTACGATGACGGTGGGAATCACTGTCTTGCCCAGCCCGCGGGAGGCGGCGATGGTGCAGTCCATAAAGGCCGAGATGCCGTAGGCAAAGGCCATCACGGCTACACGCTTCATGCCGGCATCAATGACCGCCGCTTCGGTGGTGAACAGCGCAAGGAAGGCCGGCCCGCAGAAGAACAGCGCCGCGCCCAGCACAAGCCCCACGCCGAAGGAGTAGCCCAGACTGATGAAGTAGCTCTTCTTCACCCGGTCAGGCCGGCCTGCGCCGTAGTTCTGGCTCATAAAGCTGGCGCAGGCCATGTAGAAGGCCGCCATGCAGTCGTAGATCAGCCCATCCGCGTTGGCGGCGGCGCTGTTGCCCTTGACCATCAAAGAGTCAAAGGAGTTGACGCCCGCCTGAATGAACAGGTTGGCAATGGCAAAAATAGCGTTCTGCAGCCCGGCGGGCACGCCCAGCGCAAGGATGCTCTTGGCCTGTACCGGGTCCAGCTGTAATTTATGTACGTCCAGCGCGTAGCAGTCCTGCACCCGGGTCAGCGCCCGCAGGATCAGAAACGCGGAAACGCACTGGCTGATGGCGCTGGCCAGCGCCACGCCCACCACGCTCAGATCGCACACGATGACAAAGAACAGGTTCAGCGCAATGTTCAGGGCACCGGCAATGGACAGATACATCAGCGGCTTTTTGGTGTCGCCGATGGAGCTGAACACCGCGTTGCCGAAGTTGTACAGCGCCAGCGCCGGCATACCCAGAAAATACACCCGCAGATACAAGATCGCGCCGGGCAGCAGATCCTCCTTGGTGTTCAGCAGCCGCAGCATGGCGGGGGAGCCCAGCAGGCCGATGAGCAGCAACGCCACACCGGCAACGGCGCTGATGATGGCCGCCGAGTGGACGGTCTTTTCCACGTCCTTGGGGTGACGCGCACCGTAAAAACGCGCCACCAGCACGTTGATGCCGTTGCTCAGGCCGATGAGAAAGCCGGTGAACAGGGTCACCAGCGTGCTGGTGGAGCCCACAGCGCCCAGCGCCGTAGACCCGGCAAAGCGCCCCACCACCGCCACGTCCGACATATTGAACAGCACCTGCAGCAGGTTGGAAAGCGCCAGCGGCAGACTGGCCAGAAAGATCTGCTTGGCCAGAGGGCCTTCCGTCAGCGTATTCGTTTGAGAACTCATACTTTTTTCCTTTATCCTATACATCCTAACCGTACCCGCGCACACCGGGGCACAGCCTCTATTATAAGGCACTGCGCTGCTTTTGCAAGATGGATTCGATAAAATAATAAAAAGGACTGCTGCACAAAACCTGTGCAGCAGTCCTTGGTGCGACCGGGAGGATTCGAACCTCTGGCCTTCCGGGTCGGAGCCGAACGCTCTATCCAGCTGAGCTACGATCGCAAATGCCGTACCCCTTTGGTGGGTACAACACAGTATAACACATCAGGATGCAAAATGCAAACGAAAATCGTCAGCCCTTCCGGTTTCGCAGCCAGATGCGGTGCAGGCCGTCGGTGATCAGGGTCTCACGGTAGTGGATGGGGGTGCGGCAGGCCTCCCGGATGGAGCGGTGCAGGTCGCCGGTGGCGTAAAAGGCGGTCTGCGCGCCCAGCTCGGCGCAGAAGCGGTCGGCCAGACCGTCCAGCAGGCTGGCAGTGCCCAGCACAAAGCCGTTTTGTAAGCAGGCCGAGGTGCTCTTGCCCAGCACCGACTCCGGGGCGCGGGCGGCAGGGTCGATCTGGGGCAGCTGGGCAGTCTTTTGCACCAGCGCATTCATGGAAAGCTGCGGCCCGGGCAGGATCACGCCGCCCACAAGCTCCTGCTTGGCGTTCACCGCCATCAGGGAGATGGCCGTGTCTGCCGAGATGACCACCAGCGGCCCGGGGCACTCTGCCAGCGCCGCCACCGCGCCGCACAGCAGTTCTGCACCCAGCTGCGCGGGGTTGTCCAGCCGCAGCTTGATGCCGCTTTTCAACCCCGGCCCCACGGTCAGGATGCGCGCCTTGCATAAAAGCTGTAAGGCCGCCAGCACCCGCCCGCTGAGCATGGGCACTACGCTGCCCAGAATGCCGCCCTCGATCTGCGCCGGGGATGCCCCGTACAGCTGTAACAGGTTCACCAGCCGGATGGCGTATTCCTCCACCGTGGCAGCGGGGTCGGAGTGCAGCCGCCCGCAAAAGATCAGGGTATCTTGCTCGTAGCCGCCCACAGTAATGTGGGTGTTGCCGATATTGACGGTGAGGATCATGGGTCAGGGCTCCTTTCGTAGCGCTCTATAATGTATATAATATATAATAGCGCACCCGCCGCCGATACGCAAGGCTTTTGCTGGGAGAGGAGTGGAGAGGGCATTTACCCCCCGCGCAAAGAAATTGGAAAAAAGATGTCAAAAAGTGTTGACAACTGTCCCGGGGTGTGGTATTATACTTGAGCGCCAAGCGCTGAGACAAAAGAATGACTTC